>ERZ651768.2212-NODE-2212-length-13687-cov-3.266128_pt1 | contig 13687 bp, 7 predicted proteins | sample MGYA00514754_ERZ651768 | MGnify/ENA metagenome assembly ERZ651768 | reverse complement strand
CACTCCAGTTGATCTCTGGGTCTGGCCCATCGTAATCTGTCTTGGTCCACACGTTTTGTATTGAATAATAAACATGTATATTATTTACTAGGTCTAATCCAAATCTCCTTAATAGAGAGCCCGCATTATAACTAAAACTAAGTTCTCTAAGTTTTGAGAAGCTCGCGTCCCTAAGATAGTTATCAGGATATGCATTATCCATTTTTGCATACGAATTAGCAACGTCCGCATAGGCCTGCTCATTGCCGGATTTGATACCTGTAATGTTACCATATTCATCATGGTCGACTAAAACTTCTACACCTGACTCAGGTTCTGGACCACCAAATCCTAGCTGATCTCCAGCATCATTGCGTGGTTGATATGCTCCAAAATAAAGCGAGAAACTTTTGGTATCGTTTTGCATCATCATACCAGATTTCCAGTCCCAGAGTGCGTAGATCTTTAAATCTCTCATAATTTCAACATTCAACGAAAGGTAGCTGATATCTGATGGAGCAGAAAGACCTAAGAACTTTTTATATGGACTTCCAACACCAGTTGCTCCAGCGTATCTTTCAAGATAATCTTGGTTTTCACTCCACATAGCCTGGGTAACGGTATCGATCTGCACACCTGTATACAAACCAGTTGTCTGATCAAATGAGGCCCCTAAAACATCAAAATTATACCAGGAATATTTTGAAAGTCCAGGCTGGATAACCTGCAGGTCAAACCCATCATATATTGGCTGGCCGTCAAACTGACCATCGTCCAAAGAAACAACCTCGTTCTCATTGTGACTTGTCGAATAACTGATATCTGTTTTTAATACATTAGGGATTCCTATTAGGGCTCCAATATCATTTGAATATTTTATCAAAAGCTCCGTACCATTCATTTTCATCTCACCCACATTAACAGGCATTTCACTTGCTGTTAGACCTGTTGATGGGGAGTTTTCAATGCCCACCAGGGATTCAGACGCATTTTGTTCATAAGATGTAAACTCAAAGCTTAAAGCACCAAGATTACCAGGCAAATAAACCTCTGCGTCAAAACCAATTTCTGTTTCTTCTATCTTCTCAGGTTTGATCATCGTGTTCCCTATCTCACTTAGGACACCTCCAGAACCAGCACCTCCAGATTCAGACTCCCAAAGGAGTTCTATGTTATCCCTTAGTCCTGGTAGCACACCACTCTCACCATAAGCCCAGCGGGGTTTAAACATCGTAATAAACGAAGGAAGGAATGATAATGTCTGGTCAGCTCTCCATCCAAATCTCATACCATTATACTTTACATTTGCAGCTTCTGCACCGATCATACTTCCAAAGTCTGACCTGTTAGACAATGTCATATAAAACTGGTCTCGGAAACTGATCTCATTTGTTATTACTGAACCACCATCCCGGGAATGGTAGAAATCCTCATCACCAAAGGTTAGTTCCTCACCCGCTCCAATATTTGCTATAGCTGGAGTAATAAAGTTCTGCTTTTCAATCCCAAAACCTTCGTACCGTCTATCAAACGACTGTACAGTGTAGGATGATACCACACCTACAGGACCTATATTCCATGGCAGAGAACCACCAACCTCGTATGAAAGTTCTTGGTTTTGTCTGACATAGGCATACCGCGATCCCGCTGGAATAACTGAATAAAAAAGATCAGGACGATATGTATTATCTTCTCTGTTATGAGAATCATCTATTCCAATTCTTCCATGTATTTTTAAGTCTTTTAAAAAGTCTATGCCTAGTGATGGTGTATAGTTTAGACTAATAGAGCCCATAAACCGTTTTGACATTGCATCATACTCAACTCCTGCGACCGAAACACTATCGGTGAAATAATATGGCTGCCAGTCTAACACTGGATCACCATCTTCATCCAAGACCATTTCATCATTCGAATCGTAGACAGGACGCTTTGGAGCAAAAACAGTATTTCCGATCCATCCGAATATGTTATTATCGTTCATGGGCATAGTGCGCTTATTTTGCGTGTAACCAGATGATACCGAAATATTAAAGTTCTTCGCAGGGAAAATATCAAGATTAACTCGTACGTTTTTTCTATCCATATAGTTATTTTTTTTCTCGATCGTCAGACCCTCTTCATAACGATTATCTAATGAAATATAATAGTTAGCATTCGCTGTACCACCAGCAATGCTAAAATGATCTTGCCTAATATCACCAGGTGTGAGCACCGCGTTAATGTCTTCCGCGGAATAGTAACCATCCTTTTCAATAGAATATTTATAGGAAGGCTCATTCTGTCCCGTAACGTTTTTATACTTCATTGTATAATTCCTACCATCCGCTCTCTCATATCCAAGACCTTTTTTTGTTGTTATGAGCACAACTCCATTAGATCCATTTGTTCCGTAAGATGTTGCCCCTGCGGGACCTTTTAATATTTCAATACTTTCTATATCCTCAGGGTTAATGTCAGCTAGTGTTGAAAAACCCTGACCACCTGTCCATGAGGTAGAATATTCATCGTTATCAAGGCGGATCCCATCAAGGTATATCACAGGCTGCTCATCGCCGTTTAGTCCACCTCCGGCTCTAACATCAAATCTCCATCCACCACCGACGTTACCACTTGACTTACGAATATCAACTCCCGATACTTTTCCATACAGCATCTGTGACATATCACTAAAATTATTCACATCGGTAAGATCTGACGCATTTAACCTAGACACTGAAACTTCGGTATTGCCTATAGACCTCTCTGAGGCCATTCCCGTTACAACAACCTCCTGGCTTGAGAAAACGTCCGAAGATAGAGAGATAACGTTGTCTGATGCAGCACTTGTAGTAATTGATGTCTTTTTATATCCTATATAGGATGCAACCAATACATATTCACCCGTAGGCTCATAATCAATGGTGAACTTTCCATCCTCACCAGTTGCTGCACCAAGATTCGTGCCCTCAACCATGACATTAGCTCCCCATAAAGGAGCACCATTTTCATCATTTACAACACCAGTAACAGTTGCCCTTGTGGTCGAAAGAATTAATATGTACGATACCACGAAAATATACTTTCTCATTACTACCTCATCATGTTTAAATAAAGTTGATCGAATCTATAATTCTTAAATACCGAATGTCAATTCTAATTGTGATCTATCTTGTGAAATCAAATTATGATATTCCTAATTTTTCTAATTCGGACATTATCTGCCTATTGTAATAACCTTTATAAAAATAATCATTTCTCTTTTGAGGATCCTTTATTCTTGACGCGATCTCATTCATATAGTCAAAGTACCGTTCAAGTATATCCTTGGCTTTATCATCTCTACCCAAGATCGTGTACAATTCAAAGATCTTTACAATGTTGAATGGCATTTTAATTTCCATCTCCCCATCTTCTATCATATCTATAGATACATTAGCCCATTCATCATATTCTTTAATATTTCCAAGATAATGATTGAATAACGCTAAAAATAAATAAATGTTCAATCTTGTCTCCCCTCTTGTCTGGTCACTCAGACTTGCATTATAGTCCATGAAATTTTCCAAGGCCTTTTCATAGTTTCCTGATCTGTAGTGCAGATAGCCAGAAAGATTGGCAGCCAAAGAGTATATACTCTGATACTCGGACTCTTTTGCTAGGTCATATAGATCATCAAGAACAAGAAAAGCACTATCAAGATAACCAGCATAAAAATAATTATAGGACAGGCCTACACTATAATTAGCATAGGCGTCCTTTAAGCCAAGCTCCTTGTAGATCGCACATGTCTTTTTAACGTAATGATTTGCACCCATATAATCTCCAAAAACAGATCGATAGCTACCTAATAATGCATAGGAAAACGCTAAGGCTGATTTATTATCGGTATCAATACTTATTTCTTTTGCTTCTTGAAATAGTGGATAAGCCTTATCGAAATAACCTCTGATAAAATATGCCTGTCCCAAACCTATTAGAGCATTAGGAAGTTCAATACGATCCTCTAACTCTCTCACGATCTCAAGTGACCTCCCCATATACTCAAAAGTAGTTTCATCTTCTTCTTGGAAATAGGCGATGATGGCGAGTCCATTGAACGCTGATTTCATCCCTTTTCGATAGTCGATCTCTTTTGAGATATCAAGTAACTTTCTAAAATAATACTTGGCGGAATCCGAGTTCCTAAGGGCTTGGTGAGATCCTGCTATACCAAGATAACTATCAGCAATTTGCTCAAAATCATTTAGTTTTCTTGAAATATTCAGGCAATTCTTATGTATAGCAAAAGATTTATTCAAATTCCCCTGTGCGCTAAAAATGATAGCTAGTTTATGGTGTGCTTTCACTAGATTGCTATCAAGATCGATCGCCATTTTTAATAGGTCTTTAGCAATTTCAATATCTTCAGCATCCTGTTTTTTCTCCCACCCATATTTCCCCTTTAAATAGTATTCATAGGCAATGGGATCAGACCTATATTTTTTGTGGTCTTGACCTTTGGAGCGTTTCGAATAAATATTGATCTTTGATGAGACACTGTCTGCTAGATTACTGACGATCAATGATGAGTTTTCTATACTCTCGGTCCATTTGTTACCGAACAAGGTGACCCCGTCCCTGATATCCAATAATTGACAGCGCAGATTAAATTGGTCCTTTATCTTATGGAGACTGCTTGTCAATACATACTTCACATCCAGCTCAGATGCTATCTCTCTTTCAGAAATTGTACTGTTCTTAAAATTTAAGATAGAATTCATAGTAGAGATCCTTATAAGGCCCTTCTTAGACATCTCAACAATGAGATCCTCTGTCAATCCATATGCCCATGCTTCATCATTCTCGCTTCCTAAATTCTTCATATATAATATCGCAATAGAGGGTATCTCTTCTTCTTGAGCGATCCCAATCCCTAAAAAGGATATATTGACCCAGAATAAAATTCCGATCACAGTAAGCACTGCTCCGGTGATACTAAACACGTTCCATTTGAACTTTCGAATATCCTCAGGCTTCAATTTTGCAGTCACTTTAGATAGGTCGGTCTGTGGAAGATCATGAGAAATGATACAAAAGGCCTTCACCTCTTGAGAAACTCCCTTAAGGCTGGGTTTTCCCAGATAAACGGTCTCGAATTCAGGATCCCTTTCCAATGCGGCATTCACCCTACCTGATATGGCAATTCCACCAGGAGCAGCAAACGGTTCGATACGGGAAGCAATATTTACATCATCACCCACAACATCACGACCTTGAAGAACAACTTCCCCCTGATGAATTCCGATACGAAGTATCAGGTTATCTACATTTTTAACAGCATTCTGAATTGCTATAGCACAGTCCACTGCATCATGATTGGTTCCAAATGATAAAAGCAGTCCGTCACCCATTTCCTTAAGCCATTCACCTTTATACTCATAAACAATGGACTTTAATAATTCACGCTGCTTTTCTAAAAGCTCCAAGGCCATCGGCTCATTTTCAGCAGCGAGCTTTGTGAAACCAACGATATCCGTGAATACAATCGCAGCGAGCTTTCTGGTTGTCTCAGGCATTACGCAGGATCCAAATTATTGTAGCTATCTATGATCCTTTTGTTCCAACGATTTTTTTCTATATACGCTTTTCGAAGATCTCGATCTTTTAGATTAATCGATAGTTCCATAATGATATCATAAAGAATTATTTTTATTCATATTATAAAGATTCAACAATTCAATAAATTGAGTTTCATCCCTAAAAGGATCCAGTAAAGGATCTATATACAAATAAACATATGGATTATCATTTATAATATCATCTCGGAATATTGCGTATCCTTCTGGTCGTTTTCCTGAATATAGTTTAATAATACCGACCATACTTTTGGCTCCATCTGAATCTCCAAAATGTTCTAATTCAGATATTATTGATGCTACTTCTTCTGTGTGATTTTGGATAGCATGGATGATTCCCTGTGCACATAGTGATAATGCCTCATGTTGAGCTGAAAGTCCCAGGAAACCATTTCTTGAACTTTGTAGCACCTTCAACGCACTGGTATAATCTTTTTCCAGCAACAGTATCCAGCCTTCAACCAGATTTGCTAAAGGCGAAAAAGTTGTTTGATCATATATTGTTTCAATTGTATTGGATGCCTTATCAAAACTGCGTTCAAAATAATACCCAATTGAAAGGTGTTCTAAGGCCATGGTTGAAGTTGGATTAAGGTCCACAAATTTTTTATATGCGTTAATACCTTCTACCATTTTCCCTTGTGCAGTCATTATTTCAGCTAATGTTTTCCATGCAAATCCATCCTCTGGTTTAATATCAGTTGCTTTTTTAGCCATTGTCTCTGATTCGTTCCACCTCCCTTTCGACATGTATAAGGTGCCTAATGATATATACGCCTGTAAAAATTCTGGATGAACTTTGATGATATTCTTCAATGTTCTCTCAGCATCTTCCTTTTCATTCAAGCTGATTTGTATCTTAGCCAGGTTTATACCGATAATGCCGGAAAGAGGATCAAGCTTTTGTGCCGCTTTACCATATAGAAGTGCTTTTTGATGATCTTTTAATACTATTTTTAAGAAGTCTGAATACCAGTGGTGTGCTGTTGCATAATTTGGATTTAGTTCTATTGCCTTTAAATAGTATGATTCGGTTTTACGCGGATCATCTTTTCTGATCAGACTTACAAAGGCATTGGCTGCGTGTACCTCTGCAGACTCAGGATTCAGGTCCATGGCCTTATTCGCATTATACTCTGCTAATGGAAGATTCTCATCAAAACTTGCATAACCGTAATCAGCTAATAACAAATAAGTATTGGCAAGTCCTACATATGCCAACTCATACCCTGGATCTAATTGCACTGTTCTTTTGAAGAATGATAAGGCTCTTCTCATACCATCTTCATCTCTACGATCTTGGAAATGGATTCCTTGCAAATACATGTTATATGCTTCAATAGATGTTTCTGTCTTCTTAGGCTCACGATCATTTGTGTGCCCGATATAATCCATCTTTAGTGTACCAACGATGGTCTGTGCTATCTCATCCTGGACAGCAAATATGTCTTCAAGGTCACGATCATATGTTTCTGACCAAAGGTGTGCATCATCTTGGGATCGGATCAACTGAGCCGTGATACGTACCTTGTTCCCTGCTTTTCTAACACTGCCTTCTAACATATGTGTGACATCTAATTCACGTCCGATATCGGCGATACTGATATCTGTTCTTTCTTTATAAGTGAATGCAGAAGTTCTTGAAATCACCCTTAAATCCTTGATCTTTGATAAATAATTCAAAATTTCTTCTGTTATACCATCGCTAAAATATTCATTTTCCTGATCCGAGCTCATATTTACAAAAGGTAAGACAGCGATCGATTCTTTTTCACCAGTACTTGATAATGTAGCATTGAACCCTTGACCATCTATAAAGATCATCCCAGCTATAATTCCCAGGAACACGACCAGTCCACCAAGGATCAAGGGAATTTTTAAAGATGATATCTTTGGTGCCTCAATATTTAGCGCAAAGCGAGAATCAATAGTATCTTGTTCTTGCTCGATCGTGGAATTTCCACCATCCAATTTTGCTGATACTTGGGAGATATTTGTTTCAGGTAATCCATGAGACGTTATACAATAAAGTTTGATCTCCTGCAGCACACCTTTTAATGCTGGTTTGCCAATTAATTTTGTTTGATACACAGGATCTCGCACGAGTGACGCATTAACACGATCGGTCACAACTATACCACCTGTCGCCGCAAAAGGTTCTGCACGAGAAGCAATATTAACATCATCACCAATAACATCCCCTCCCTGTACCACAACTTCACCCTGATGAACACCTATTCTCAGATCAAGATTGGCGACATTTTTTACTGTATGCTGTATCTCAATGCAACAATCGATTGCTTCTTTCGTTGTTTGAAATGCCAATAATAACCCGTCACCCATTTCTTTCAACCATTCTCCTCCATGACGATCGACTATTGGCCGTAAGGTTGTTCTTTGGGTCTCCAAAAGTTGGATGGCCAATGGTTCATTCTCAGCTGACATTTGTGTAAATCCAACAATATCGGTAAAAACAATCGTAGCAAGTTTTCTATTAGGTTCTGACATCGTAAATTAAAAATTCAAGTATATCAATTTAAATTCATCTTATCTATAATTTTAACGAATGCGGTAGGGTTCGCTAATGGCTCAATGAATAATATTTTCATTTAACGAGGTAACCTATCATCCATATCGGCTACGACATACGCCATGACCGCCATGGCAGCAACACATCGATTGAACTCCATGATATCCACTTTATCAAATGTGTCCGCATCGGTATGATGATACCAAAAATATTTTGACCCGTCCACCTTCAAGGACATGGCAGGCACTCCTTCGTCATTTAACGGTGCTATATCTGCAGCCCTTCCACCCTTGAAAATAGCGTTGGCATCTATGGGTAATAAAAGCCTGCTTATGTTCGTAAGGATGTCCCTTGCTTCATCGCTACCCGTGAAACCAAATCCTCTGGGATCAAATACCCCACCATCTGATTCAATAGCAAGAATATGGTCCTTCAATTCATCTAAGTGTTCGTCTCGATAGTTCTTATTCCCACGTCCTCCATTCTCTTCATTCGTCCACAAGACCACACGTAAAGTGCGTTTCGGCTGTAGACCAAGGTCTTTTATCAGCTTCACCGCCTGCCAGGCCGCAACGCAACCGCCGCCATCATCATGTGCGCCCTGTCCGACATCCCAGGAATCGATATGACCGCCAAGCACAATGATCTCTTCCGGGAACTCTGATCCTGGTAACTCTGCAATGACATTCCGAGACCAGCGGTCAGCAACTGACCTGGCCTCCATACGCAGATGCAATACGATCCTCTCACCACGTTCTTGAAGCCTTCCAAACATCATGGCGTCTTCCATGGTTATGGCAGCATGAGGGATCTTCGGCTGATCTTTATCATAGGCCATGGCCCCGGTATGGGGAGTATTCATGGACCATGGTCCCACTGAACGTATCAGACTTGCCAAGGCACCATATCTTGCTGCTGAACTGGCACCTTTATAGCGGTACTGCACCGTTTCACCATACGTAGTGAATGGTGCATTGAACAGAACGATCTTTCCTCTAACATCATTTCCTTTTTCATCTAATTCATCAAAATTGTTGACCACGACCACTTCCGCTTTTATACCTCCTTTTGGTGTTGCTATGCTGCCACCCAGTCCCAGCATGGCCATGCTCTTTTTGAAAGGAAGAATAAGGTCCAAAGATTCCTTACCACGGATCCAAGTGGGTACCTGCACACGCTCTCCCCTAGGCATTTTTAGCCCATCCGACCTCATTTCCGAGATGATCCAGTCCAAGGCTTTCTCAAGATTACTTGATCCGCTCAAGCGTGGTCCGAAAGTATCACAAAGATATGCAAGCCTTTCATATGCTGTGCTATCTTTCATCGCCGCAGTAATGATATTCTGTGAGTCCATCAGGAATTCTTCCGGTATGGATCTTCCATTAATCAGGCAAGATATTGATAGTGCAGTTACCCAGAAGTTCTTCAATATAGTATGATTCAATTTGCAATCCATTATGTACAGAACATACAACCAACAGTACCAACAATATAAAATATCAACACATAGAGATCTGATACCTCAACTTGACCATTGTTGTTCATATCTGAAGGATCGATCTGAAATTCTGTCGGAGAAATAGTACCATCGATAAAATCAGCTAATAGTAAGACGTCAAAAATATCAATAGATCGATCATGATCTATATCTCCTATAGTAAATTTTGTTCTCTTCCAATCCCAATATAATTGATATAGGGAATCAATAGGGTTAGTGACAATAGGTACACCATTGACATTTATATCCAGGTACAGTGAATCTGCAATATTCTCTGATCGTGCCATGCGAATGAATGCAGACAGTGCAGGGATCCCAAAATCCATGCAGCGTGTGTCAGCACCAGGAACATTGGCAGCTTCCATTGCAGATAATAGTTTTTCGTCTAAGGTACCGAATGAATTAAGGAATGCAGTTTCCATATCATCCAGTATGTCCTGTCCCAGGAGAATATTTCCCTGGATAGCATAGGTGTCACCGGTGACATGGTTCTTATAATCATCACAATCTTCCCCTGTATATGCAGCGGACCTACCCCCATCTACCATATCCACGATCCCATACTGCCTAATATGAGGGTTATTCTGAACGTCGTTTGCAACCAACCAATCGATTATCTCTTGTGGAGAATAACCGTTGTTCATTAGATCACTGGCATTTTGCTGATTCGTTGAGATCCAATATGCTTGCGTATGTATGGCACCTATCCCTGGATGGACATCGCTGATTATGATCGATCCAGCTATACATGAGGCACCAGCACTGCCTATCTCTCCAGTGATGGTATCAATAGCAACAATGGAAAAAGTATCCTGGGCGATCAAAGGAACTAAAATAAAGAATACCAAACACACCGATCTCCTATGCATACTCAGTTTTCATACTAATATTTATGTTGATTTTATTGATATGAAATATACCATCAAAAAAAAGAGATTATTTGACAGGAAAGTTAAAATATGTATCGGGAAAAGGTTCATCTTCCATGGTAAAGTGCCACCATTCTTCCTTAAGAGGCATGAACCCATTCTTTTTCATTAATATCTGTAATAGCATTCGATTAGATCGCTGGTCTTCATTGATATCCATACTGGAAGGCCATGATAGGATGCTAAAGAAATCATATTCGGTACCCATATCCAATTCTTTCTTATCTTTAAGAGAAACGATAGAGAGGTCTACAGTACTCCCACGGGAATGACCTGACCTGCTGGCAATATATCCTTTTGCGAAAAGATCCTCTTTAGCAACATCTGGATAATATTTCTCTTTCATTCTATTATCCTTACTCTTTGACCATTCGATAAAATGATCTACAGCAATCTGCGGTCTGTAAGCATCAAATATTATTAGTCCAAGACCAAAGTATCTAAGTTCATTCTGTACGGTCTTTAACTTGTTTACAGCATTTATAGTGAGAATACATTTCGAATCATTATATCCATTGATACTTTCACCTACAAAATTGTTAGATCCATGGTAACGCATATCCAAAATTATATCTGGTATTATTTCTTCAACATACACGAATCCTTCTGGCAATTCACTTGCACTTACAGAGAACAGTGTCAGGAATAGTATACAATTGATGATCTTCGATCTCATACTTATGTAAATTGAAAAACCCCGTACTAACGGGGTTTTCACTGCAAAATATTGATATTTTAGATCCAAGAGAATGTGATCATCTATCCTGGAAACAACGGAATCCTATATTATCATCCCAAAATCCTACTTCACTTACAACGTGATCGGTCAATCGACAACCTACACCACCATTTGCCCATGAACCTCCTTTTAAGACCAGTAGACTATCCATTCTATCGGTACAAAATTCATATACATTACCACTCATATCAAATATGTTCAATTCATTAGGTATCTTTTGGGCAACTTCGTGGGTTCTGTTATCAGAATTGAACTTACACCAAGCCACTTCTCGAATAGTATTGCTTCCACTATACTGGTTATCGTCACCGCCTTTTTTACCACCACGTGCTGCATACTCCCATTCACTTGAACTTGGTAATCGGATCTTTTTATTCAGAAGAACACTAAGCCATTCACAATAGGCTTTGGCATCTTCTATGGTGATATTGATGACAGGACTATCTCCACGCCCCCATTCACTATCATCAGGTTTTGTTCTTCCAGTTGCCTCGCAAAATCCGTCATACTGATCAAAAGTGACCTCCGTCCTCCCAATATAAAGATCACCAGCGTTTAAAAGTTGAGGTTCTGGTGGCGGAATGATACTCTCGTCCAAGATCTCTATGGTACCACCATCAACAAAAACAAACTCAGGAACGAAATATCCACCTACCTTCAACGTATTCTCGATCATTTCCACATTACGCTCCTCGTTCGACATTATTTCACCATTATCCTCTATAAGCGTTTCCTTGATCGAAATGCTACTACATTCACTGAATAAAAAGGCAAAATCCCTATTATTATTGATACTGGAATTATCAATAACAATACCATTGCTCTCCCGTGCATTGATCCCAACCTTACCTGAACCGTCAATATTGGTATTATTAATAACGATATTGTTTGATCCCTCAATAAGAATTGTAGTTCTGTCACAGGTTTCATCCTTTGGATTATGATGACCAATTATGAGATTCTCTAAAAGAATATTCTGAGAACCAGATATCCTTATAATGTCAGCATTGAGCCACCGCATTCTTATTTCTGCACCGGTCTCACCGCGAATGGTCAGATCACGTTTATTTTTAATATGGATCCCAATTGTACTATCTGATCTGAATTCTGGATAGAGATAATGTATGCCAGATGAGATAGAAACGATCTCACCCTGTCGCGCATTATTGATCCTTTCTCTTATTTCCGATGTAGGATACAAGGTAAAATTGATCTCTGATGAAACAGGCGCGTGATTAGACTGATAGCCAGGAATATTAACGAGGACCGTATCATTTGTAAATATCTTACCAAGATCGAACTCACCAAATCGATTAGTTGTAGCAATTGTATTCTGTTTATTTAGAGTCAAGACCGCATTGGCAAGGAGCTTACCATCGATATTAGATACTTTGCCTGTAACTGATATTCTATTCTGTGCGAATACTGGCACATTCATCAATATCAGTGCTATGGTCACTATGAAATGAATTTTCTTCATAAGTAACATCTATATACCCTTTAGGTACCCAAACAAATTATAAATTATAGCCCCTAACTGCATAGAAGCATCCATATAAGAATATGAACCTATATCAGCGTACTCAGGAAAGCGATTATTGCTAAAACGCCAGCAGTGTAAGTAGCAACACCAAAAGATTGCCTTTCGTTATCTTTATCACCCTTGCTAATGACAGATCCAAAATCTTTTGATCGATCTCTAAATAATCTCTGTTGATCTTTCATTATTACAGCAAGGTCGGAGAGCTCTTTTTTCACATTTTCCTGCTGTGCTATATCGCTCTCCAGTTTTTCATGGAATAATGTTTCTGTGTTCAATTCATTCGCTGGTTCAGATTCGGATATTGGTGCGACCTCCGATCGTGTATCATGTACTTCTGGATGATGACCAGGCTGCGATCTCTGATTTTCACTAAGCCACATTTGGTGGTCAGCCACACATCTAAATAGATATAATTGTTCTCCATTAACGTGTTCGGACATTCCCGTATAGGTCAATTCCAGTCCATCGACCAAGCAGGTTTGAGCGAAAGCATAACCTAAATAAAAGAAATATAATAAGCAGAATTTCTTCATATGACCGATTAATTATTATCAGGAATCTGTTTTTGGTCTACGATACTTTTTCCAATGATCCGGAGGCTTATTGTCACTCTTCTGTTTGTTATCACCTAAAATGAAATGTTCGATCTTCTTTAATGTTTCCAATAATGTCATACTTGCCTCCATTCGATGCAATGAATTCAATTCGAATTCAACTCTCTATTATAAAATAAGATATGGTGAAATAATATTAAACCAGTTTCTTAGATCAAATAACTTTAATTGAATTTATTCAGCAATTTACAATATAAAAACTTCAAAAACTTTTAGGTATATTTATTATAATCCACCTGATCAATTAATATATTTTCT
>ERZ651768.2211-NODE-2211-length-13691-cov-15.317027_pt1 | contig 13691 bp, 10 predicted proteins | sample MGYA00514754_ERZ651768 | MGnify/ENA metagenome assembly ERZ651768 | reverse complement strand
GGTATGTGAGGACCTGGGAATACATCCAAATCAATATTATGACTGGCAGAAACAGGCCTTTTCCAGTTTGCCTCACGTTTTTTCCAGAGACACTATTCGGCAAGAACGCAGTCATCAACGCGAAGTTGATAATCTGAAATCGAAATTATCTCAAAAAGATGAGGTGATTGCCGAGTTGCTGACTGAACATATTGCGTTAAAAAAAAAGACTGGGGTGAAAAATTAAAAGTACAATGGGTATCTGCTTCTGTTCGAGATCAGATCGTAGATTTCATCGGTCATTGGAAGCAACGCAGCGGACTGCGGGATAACTGGTTTTGCCGGACATTCGGTTTGAGTCAGGAAAAACTCATTGCCTGGCGAAAGCGATATGGATTGCCAAACCAGCACAATGGGGCTATGCCCAAAGATTCCTGGTTATGCGCAAAAGAGAAGCAGGCAATTATCTCTTTCTTCTCTGCGAACCGTGGTGATGGTTATCGGCGCTGTGCCTATATGATGATTGACAAAAACGTTGCTTATGCCAGCCCTTCTACGGTCTATCGTGTTCTGAAGGAAGCAGGAATGCTGCAAAAGAAAGCTGATGACACGAGCAAGGGTAAAGGCTTTAAACAGCCTCTGAAGCCCCATGAACACTGGCATACGGATATTTCATATGTCAAAATTCAACATCGCTTTTACTTTTTTATCTGTGTGTTAGACGGTTATAGCCGGTTCATTGTTCATTGGGATCTCAGAGAGAACATGAAAGAGAATGATGTGGCCATTGTCCAGCAAACTGCTTTAGAAAAAATACCAGGCGTACACCCGCGTTATATTACTGATAATGGGAAACAGTTTACAGGAAAAGAATTCCAATATTTCATCGCCTTACACGGATTGACTCATGTGAGAACTTCTCCCTACTATCCGCAAAGTAACGGGAAAGTGGAACGTTTTCATGGTACGATCAAGAAAGAATGCATTCGAAAAAAAGCTTTACTCGATCAGGATCATGCTAAGATAATCATTGGCTCTTATATCGCCTTCTACAACAATCAACGGCTGCATAGTGCCAATGCCTACATCGCTCCCGCTGATCAACTCGCTGGCAGAGATAACAAAATACATGAAGAAAGGAGGAAAAAGATTCATGTGGCCAGACTAAAAAGGAAACATAATGTTCTCAGAGATGAGATCAAACTAAACAAACTTGAGTATAAACTGACTAGTCAAAAGTTGTACTCTTACCAATTATAAACGAACCCCTGTTTTTTGGGATTTCTACTGAACCATAACACAAGCATATCCACTAAGCTCATTGACTCAGGAAATTAAACAAAACAGGAAGTGGATTGCTGACGTGGTAGGTAAAGGAAGTACATTAATAAGAATGTCAGTAATGTTTAGTTACCATGAAAGAGCTTTCAATAATTGTCGGTAGTGTTTAAGTCTGGAAAAATTTCAAGATATCGTTTAAGTTCATTCTGCGGGATCTACTGTTTCCACTACATCCGGTAGTGGGGTTGATGGCTGTCATCAGAGTAGAATTAGGATCATTCAGTTTTAAAAACATGCTTTTAATGTGATTGATTACCAATTATACTTCGCATTCTTACAATACAAAACAATAATCAATCGATTGTATATATCGGACTAATAACCTATGATAAAAATAAAAAATTTAGATAAATATTTTGGAACCTTCCACGTACTGAAGAATTGCAATACCTCTATAGATAAAGGTTCTGTGGTGGTTATATGCGGCCCTTCAGGCTCCGGTAAATCTACGTTAATTAAATGTATTAACGGTTTAGAACAATTCAATAGTGGTGAAATAATTGTGGATAGTATGAATGTAGGTGAACTCAAATCTGATATACCTAAACTAAGAGCAAAAATTGGGATGGTTTTTCAGAATTTTGAATTATTTCCCCATCTTAATATTTTAGATAACATGCTTCTTGCTCAGAAAAAAGTTCTTAAAAGATCCTCTTCAGAATCAGAGGAAAAAGCTATTATACTTTTAAAAAGAATAGGGCTCACTGATCAAATAAAAAAATACCCTGGTCAGTTGTCTGGGGGACAACAACAGCGTGTTGCAATTGCCAGAGCTTTGGCTATGGACCCTATTGTCATGTTATTTGATGAACCTACATCGGCCTTAGATCCAGAAATGATAAAGGAGGTTCTTGATGTAATGATTGAATTAGCAAACGATGGAATGACTATGATTTGCGTTACACACGAAATGGGATTTGCAAAAAATGTTGCCGACAAAGTGATTTTTATGGATAACGGCAGCATTATTGAAGATTGCTCAAAACAAGAATTTTTTGAAACAGAAAGATCTGAACGTACTAAACAATTTTTAGATAAAATTCTCCATGACTAATATTGGAATGAAGGATTTGGCACAAACTGTTAACGGACCTATTAAAAAAAGTGAATTAGGTTTTACATTGATGCATGAACATATTTTTTGTGACCTACGAAAACCAGAAAAACGTAATTCTTTGTTGAATGATCAAGAAGAAATAACTATAAAAAATCGTTTTGAAGTAAACTATTTTCAAAACAAAAACCAACAGAATCTCATTTTAGATGAGTATGAAAAAGCGATTGAAGAACTTAAAATATATAAAGAATTTGGTGGAGAAACTATAGTTGAATTGAGCACAAATGGAATAAATCCAGAACCAAATAAGTTGTCAAAAATATCTCAAGAAACCGGCGTAAATATAATTTTGGGTACAGGTTGTTACACTGAAGATTATCTGGATGAAAAAACACTTAATTCTTCTGTAGAAGATTTGCGAATATTAATGTCTCAACATCTGCACGATGGATTTGACGGAACTAATATTCGTGCAGGCTTGATAGGGGAACTAGGTTGCAGCTGGCATTTAAAAGAAACTGAGAAAAAAACCTTGCACGCTGCTTTAGAAATTCAAGATGAAACTGGTGTGACTATAAGCATACATCCTGGAAGACACAGAGATTCTCCTCAGGAAATAATCAAATTTTTGGAAAATTTCAAAGTTAACCCATCCAAAACAATTATCTGTCATGCAGATAGAACTCTAACAAATTTAGAAGATATTTTATTAATTTTAAATAAAGGATATGTTTTGGAATGGGATTTTTTTGGAATAGAAACCTCTAATTACTGGAATGGTAAATTTGACCTTCCCACAGATTATATGCGGTTAGATTTGATTTTTGAATTGATAAAGAAGGGATTTGAAAATCAAATTACAATTTCTCATGACATATGTACAAAAACTAGGTTGAGTTGTTATGGAGGACATGGTTATAGCCACATCAACAAACACATAGTCCCACTCATGTTAGAGAGAGGTTGGTCTGAAAAAAATATAGAACAAATACTTGTGAAAAATCCTGCAAATATGCTTTGTTACTTAAATTGACATCAAAAAATTTAGCCTTAATCTTTTAGATGAACATTTTTCAAGAAATTGTCTCGAAATATAAAGAGTATTATATTCAAGATCTAGAAGATTTGATTAGAACTTCAAAATATGGGACTAATTCGATTCAAGATCATTTTCTAGAAAAAGTTAACCAACTTAAATGTATAAATGATGATTTCAATTATGACCCAAAATCAATAGATCTTGTTGAAGAATTTGCAACTGAAATTGTGCAAGGTAAAATCACTGAAAGAGCAATTGTAGCTAGGCATAAAGGTGAATCAATTGGTAAAGATTTAATCCTTTTTTCTCACCCAGATACTGAAAAATATGTGAATGATGAAGGATGGAATCATGACCCTTTTGAGCCAAAGATTTGCAGCAAAAAAATACATGGTTGGGGAATAGCAGATGATTTGGCTGGAGTAGCAATGATGTATCAGTCCTTAGACTTAGTAAAAAAATCAGGAATACATCTTGATGGAGATTTAATTTTAGCAAGTACTCCGAGCAAAAACCATACGCGTGGAATAGCTAGCGTACTTCATAAGGGTTATTCTGCAGATTCTGCCCTATATTTACATCCAGCTGAATCCGGTAACGGTCTGGAAGATATAAAGGCATTTACTCCGGGTCAAATTGTATTTTCAATAGATTTTTTTGGTAAAAAACCCGATACAAATGAGCCTGCTCATACAGCAATGTCTCATCTTGGACATAATCCAATGCTGGATGCTTTAGAGGTCATTGAAGCATTAAAAGAATATGAAAATGATCGAATTAGCAAAATTCATCATCCTCTCCTAGACGCCTCTGTTGGCAGATCCACAAATCTATTATTTTCATTTTTTGAATATGGTAAAAGTGGAGGTATGGATAAGGTTCATGAAAACTGTAAATTAGGTTGTGCCTTGTCTCTTGTTCCAGGGGAAAAATTAGAAGATATAATGAATGAAATTCAGGAAAGAGTTGATTCTGTAATTCATAAAAACGACTGGATGAAAAAACAAAGGCCAGAATTGAAATGGGTCAGTGGTGTCAGTTCGGCTTCAACTGAACCAACTTCTCCTATATATCAAATAACTCATAAAATAATCGAAAATTATGGAACTAAGGCAAAAATTAATCCTTTGCATACTTCCTCTGATATTCGTAATCCTATTGTTCAAAAAGGCATCCCTACAGTTGGTTTCGGTCCTAGTTGTGGAAATTTGACTATGTGTAATGAGAGGAATGAGTGGGTAGATTTGGATGATTATTTCAGAGCTCTTTGCGTAACAGCAGAAATAGTTGCAAAATTCTGTAATGAAAAAAAAGATTAAAACCTATTAAGTGAGAAAGATTCTATATCAATATCAAGTGATTTTCCTCTGATCAACCTAGATACAATATTTCCCATTTCAGGTGCCATAGTATAACCATTAGCACCTACAGCATGATAGAAATTTTTTATTCCAGGTGTTTCACCCAGTATAGGAGCACCGTCTATCATTACTCCAACTGTTGCCCATGTCCTAAGAACGTTAAGATGACCTATAGATGGTACTACTCTCTGAGCAACCCACAAATTGCCACTAATTGCATTTCTGTAATTGAAAGTTCTATGCATTTCTTTATTGTATCCAGCAAACCATCCGCCTCCTATTATTAGATTCCCATTTTTAATTTGCTTCATTGTAAGATGTCTGTGCGCATGTGAAATCATACTTGGAATAATAGGATCAGATGATTCTGTCACAATCATTTGTTGGGGAGCGCTCAATACAGGAATTTTAATTCCCAACATTTCAGAAATATTATTACTCCATCCACCCGCTGCATTTACTAAATATTTACTTTTTATAATTCCTTTATTAGTTTCAACAATAAAATATTTTTTTTCCTTCTTAATAGATATAACTGTGGTTTCAAGATAAAATTTTGTACCGAGTCTTTCTGATTCTTTGGCTAAAACTGGGGTAGCAAGCATTGGATTAATTTTACCTTCTCCAGGGCAATAAGATGCAGCAAGAATTTTTTTTGATACATTAGGAAGATGTTTCCTGACGCCTTCCTCACCAAGTAATTCCACTTCTATCCCAACTTTTTTTTCAGCAAAAATTTTCTTTTTTAAATAAGCAATATCTTTGTCTGTTTCAGCGACCATTATCCCACCTGTTATCTCGAGTTCAAAATCACTTTTTAATTCTTTTTCAAGTTCCTTCCATAGCTGAATTCCTCTTTTTTGTAAAACAAGAGATTTTATTTGAGGGGACTCATTTTTCTTATTCATTTCAAAATCGAAAGACAAAAGCTGTAAGTGTAAACTGCCAGCATTATTGCCAGATGCTTGACTGTTTAAAAAACCAGCTTCAATTAATGTATTTTCAATTCCATTCTTTGACAAATATAAAGAAATTGAAACTCCGATTGCACCTCCTCCAATTATTGCTACGTCTGTTTTAGTATAATTTTTAGAATCAGAACTGCTATTTGTATAAAAATTTTTTGTTTCTCTTAATGTGACTGGTTCTGGCTTATATCCCTTCCATTCAGGCTGTTCACATAAAATTGAAGAGATTGGAATTGGTTTTATGGGAAATTGCGGGTTAAAAGAATCAAAAGTTTTCTCTATATTAGTAAAATTTTTTAATTTATTTACTAACATATTTGTACAATATCTTCCTTGGCAACGTCCCATTCCAGCCCTGCTAAGACGCTTAATAGAAGACAAATCGTTATATCCTGCTTCTAAGACAGAATTTATTTCCCCAGATGTAACATTTTCACATCTGCACAAAATAGTTTCATCATTTGCTACACTTAAATCTATTTCTTCAGATTTAAAAACCGACCAAATAGCTTTTTGGAATTTTTTCTTTTTATTAAGTACTTTTTTAGTATATTTTAGTGATTTTGATACATTTTTTTTTAATTTAAAGTCCTGTAGAATGATATTTCCTGTGATTTTTCCTTCATATTCAGCAACTTGAGCTCCTCCAATTTTTGCTCCATCACCTATAACAAAAACTTCATTCAATGATGTTCGTCCATATTGGTCACAAATTATTTTTGAAACTCCAGTTTCTTTATACTCATATTTACAACCCAAAAGTCTAGGTAATTCATCATTTGATAAAAAACCGTATCCTACGCAAAGAGTGTCAGCTGAGAATTCGACATTTTTATTAATGTCCAATTTACCACCATCCAAAATAGGTGAAACTTTTATAGTTGAAGGATTTTTTCCGAAGACTTCGTTAACATGATGTTTGAAAAGAATGGGGACGCGATTTAGTATTAATTTGGCAAGATATGTTGACCCTTGTATCATCAAATTTGGGTCGTAAAACATGGATTTTATAAGACTTATAGTCTTAAACGGAAAGGGGTTTGGGGAAGCTTCAATTACTCCTTTTAATTTCGCTCCATTATCTATGAGTTCAGCAGCAAGTTGAAAATTTAGAGGTCCATTTCCCGCTATAACAATTTCTTTTCCAGCATTTAACCTGTATGATCTTAATAAGCTTTGTGCGGCTCCAGTTGTTATGATATTTGGACTCGTCCATCCAGGAAAAGGCCTAGCAATCTCATAAGCACCTGTGCAGAAAATTATTCTTTTTGCATTTATCAATTCCATCACCTCATTTTTTAAAAGACTTATATTTAGATGATTATTTGAAATTTTTTCTGATGCAATTACAGTACTACCTAGTTTAACTTCTGTATCACTATTTTGGACCTGTTTAATTAATTCACTCCCTCTCCTATATTGATAGTCATTTAAAGATTTATTCTCAAATGAATGGGATTTAGCTAACTGTTTAAAATATTGTCCTCCAAGTCCCAAACGCTCATCAATTATAACAACCTTTAATCCTTTACCAATTAAGGTCTTAGCCGCCATAAGACCAGCTGGACCTGATCCTATAATTGCTATGTCGTAAGTTTTTTCTGAATCTATTTTATATTCTGATATTATAGGAGGAATAGGATTGTATGGGGTTTTATAGTCAAGTGATCTTACTTCAGTTCCATCTTTTGCTGGCTCAAGGCATGCTCTTTTTCCAGTAATTCCATTTACTGAGACGGCACATTCATAACAAACTCCCATTCCACAAAATAACCCTCTTTCGTCTCCACTTTTGGAATTTCTTAAACCCCTAATTCCTTTAGAATACAGAAGTGCAGCAATGGACTGACCTTCAAATCCGCTTAAAGTAATACCATTAAATTTTAATTTAATGGGCTTCCCAATGACTTTAAAATTTTTATCATTTATTGTTGAATAACCTCCCATAAATAAATGAATTTCTTAATATTTGTTATAACCTAAAATATAACCAATAGCATTTTCAAGCACCAATGCACTCTCTGTCATTGTACTTATAACTATCGATTCATTTGCAGAATGTCCTTCTTTATCTATACCAGGCCCAAAACTAACTATTTCTATATCCTCATCAGAAAAATAACGGCCATCACTTACACCTATTGCATTAGAATATTTGATTGGGTGGCCAACAATTTCTCTATATGATTTAGAAATATTTTTAACAATTACTGAATCTTTTTTCCCTGAAAAACCATTTGTTCCACGCAATTTCCTTACAGTGCAATATTTTTTTGACTCCGTACAATTTTCAATAATTTCCAGCATTTCATCAAAAGAATTATTATAGTCTTCAGTTGGCAGAAGCCTCCTGTCTATTTCTGTTCGGCAAAGATTCGGTACTACATTAGTATTTATTCCTCCTTCAATTTTTCCAATATTTATAGTAGATCTCATGCCTCTAATTTCCCTTTTTTCCAGTCTTTTAGACATTTCTTTTTCCAAATGATTACAGATACGGACCATACGGTTGATTGCATTATCTCCAAATTGAGGCTCTCCTGCATGAGCAGATTTTCCTGAAGTAACAATTTCGACCCAGAGGACCCCCCTTTCTTCTATAATTAGACTATTATTAGTTGGTGCACCAAGGATAAGGATATCCGGAGAAATTGCATTTATTTTTCTCAAAAATGCTGTTCCATTTGGACCAAGATTTTCCTCATCGGCAACGAAACTAAATGTAACATTCCCATGTAATGGCCCTCCTTTTTTGGCAATCTGTTTTGCAACCCAAAGTTGTACAGCCCCACTTCCCTTACAATTAACTGCTCCTAATCCGGAAAGATTGTCAGTAGCAACTTTGGAATCAAAAGGGTTGTGGTTCCAATTTTCTAGTTTGCCTGGTCCAACAGTGTCTAAATGAGTATTTAAAACCAACGATGGAGGACCTTTACCCATTTCAGCAACTATATTTACCAATCCTTTTTCGTTCTCATAAAGTGCAACGGTGTATCCACAATCATTGAGAATTTGATATATATAATTTGAAATATCTGTAGTATCTCCTGGTGGAAAAGAGGTATCAAAACTGATTAATTTTTTTAGTTCTTTTGTTAAATTCTCTTTTATATGCTTCTTTTCAATATCCATAAAACTTATTTTAAAAAACTTTTTTTTCAATTCTTTCTAGCAAACTGCTTTTATCAAATGTCTTTGCTGTTAGAGGCAAATCACTTTTTAAAAAAATACCACGGCCATGTTTTGCGGTTAAATTTCCTTTATCGACAATTAATTCACCTCTAGAAATGACACTTTTTGGCCAAGCATTTAATTCCATCCCTTCATACGGAGTATAATCAACATTATGGTGTAGCAAAGAGTTTGACAAAGTGAACTTCTTTTTTGTGTCCCAAATTACTATATCGGCGTCACTCCCAGGTGCAATAGTACCTTTTCGTGGGTATAAACCGTAAATTTTTGCAGGATATGTTGATGTTAATGAAACAAAGGTTTGAACATCTATTTTTTCTTCAAGAACTCCTTTAGACATGAGAAGTGGCATTCTCGTTTCAATTCCTGGAATTCCATTCGGTACATTACAGAATTTCGTTTGAGAACCTTCAACTTGCTTTCCTTGATTACCGCCAAACCTGAAAGGAGCATGGTCTGAGGAAAAAACTTGAAAAACCCCAGTCTTTATTCCTAACCATATTTTCTCTTGGTCCTTTGAAGTTCTTGGAGGAGGGCTACAAATGTATTTAGCCCCCTCAAAACCTTCTGATTCAAGATCATTAGCGGTTAAAAACAAATATTGTGGGCAAGTTTCTGCATAAATATTTAGTCCTCTAGACTGGGCATTTTGAATTTGAATCATTGCTCTTTCGCTTGAAACATGAACAATTAATATTGGAACGTCTATTAACTCTGACATTGAAATAGCACTATGAGTTGCTTCGTCTTCCATAATTATAGGCCTAGAAACAGCATGATACTTTGGTGCAATTTTTCCAGATTCTAGTAGAAGTTCTGTTAGCCATGAAATACAGTCATCATTTTCAGCATGAATCATGACCATTGCTCCTTGATTCCTTGCTATCGATAGGACTTTCAAAATTTCAAGGTCATTGAGCTTTAAAGCTTCATAAGTCATATAAATCTTGAAATGTGTATAACCATTACTTATCAAATCAGGTAATTCTTTATTTAGAACTGTTTCAGACGGATCAGTTAATATCATATGAAATGCATAATCAACAATAGATTTACCCTGGGCTTTCTCATGATACTCATCTACTGCAGCTCTGATACTTCCTCCTTTAACTTGAAGAGCAAAAGGTATAATAGTTGTTGTCCCTCCAAATGCTGCTGAAATGGAACCCGATTTAAAGCCATCCGCAAATACAGAGTTATCATCAGTAGGTTGATCAAGGTGACAATGACCGTCCACACCACCTGGTGTAACATAATTCCCTTCTGCATCAATTGTTTTTGAAGCATTGCAATCAATGTCACCTATTTGAAAAATTTTCCCGTTTTTTACTGCTATATCAGCTTTATAAAATTCAGAAGATGTAGCAATATTCCCGTTTTTTACTAACAAATCGCAGTTTACCATGATAACTTTTTAGTTAATTTTTAGATTAAATTTTTTCACTACTTCTTTAACCCAAATCAAATCTGATCCGGAACTTGGCAACCTTGGGGGCCTTGGCGAACCAACATTCAGCCCCATAAGTTTTAATGCAGCCTTGGTAGCTGGTGTATAACGATGTTGACCTACTAATTCGATTATAGGCAAAATGTATCTATAAATTTTTCTTGATTCATCAATATCTTTTTCAATTACATTGACATTAAATAATTTAGCAAACTCTAAGGGCATAATATTAGAGCCAACAGAGACCCAACCTTCGGCTCCATTCATAAAAGATTCGTAGCCCATAATGCCGCCGAAAACTATCATTTTATCTTCACACAATCTAATGATATCTCTTACCCTAGTAACGTCCATGGTGGATTCTTTTATATAAGAAATATTTTCTATTTCTGACAAAACTTTTACAATCTTAGGCGTGATATCTACATTTGCAGTTGCTGGATTATTATATACCATGATTGGAATCGAAATTGAGTCAGCTACTTTTTTGAAGTGATTGAATAATTCAGTCTCAGTTGGTGTACTATAAAATGGAGGAATTATCATTACTCCATCAGCGCCAAGAGACTCAGCATCACGACTATATTTTATTACATCCCATGTGTTTTCTGCTCCTGTTCCAATCAAAACAGGTACCCTACCACTTGCTCTTTCAACAACTGCTTTTGAAACGTTATAGCGTTCTTCTTCATTTAAAGAAAGGAATTCTCCTGTACTTCCTAACGCTATCAAACCGTGAATCCCCTCCTTAATCTGCCAATCAACAAACTTTCCAAGTACTTCATAATTTATTTCTAAACTATCATCTGTAAATGGAGTTACCATTACGGTAAATGTTCCTCTGAATTTTTTCATTTCCATAATTTAAAGAAGTTATTTGACATTTTTTTAATATAATCTAGGGGTAATGGGGGGATATTTTTTGAATAATTTGTATCAGGGGAGTAGGACGGGGTGTTACATATGCTTAAATCTTGTGGAGTTACATATGCTTAAATATTATGGTGAGCTGGCATCTGTAATTAATTTCCCTCTTTCCGCAAACCTTTTCAACGTGATTCAGCTATTTCAACGTTGCTGTATGGCTTTGAAAATTTTGCTTCTATCTTACGTTGTGCCATGTCCCAAATTGAAGTCATAAGCAAGTAGTACATAGCTGCAACTGTAAATAATTCTAGAACAAGGAATTTCTCTTGTATTAGAAGTTGAGTACTCCTTAACAATTCTTCCATTGAAATCACAGAAGTAATTGATGTTGTTTTAAGTAGCCCGTTTACACTATTTCCTAGTGCTGGAATGATAATTCTAGTTGCCTGTGGGAAAACTATGTAGACCATCAATTGAAAAGAATTTAAACCTAAAGCTCGTCCAGCATAAGTTTGGCCAGTAGAAACTCCCAGGATACCACCTCTAATTATTTCTGAAAGGTAAGCGGCTTCATTCAGTATCAAGCCGGTGAGGGCTGATTCTACTACTGATAATCTTATTCCTAATTGTGGTAATCCAGTGTAAATTATAATTAACTGAACAAGTAACGGCGTACCTCGGAAAATCCAAATATACCCTTTAGCAAATGAAGACAACCAATAGACTGGAGCAAGTCTTAGCATTGCAATCAGACAACCCATGACCAGACCACCTAAAATAGAAGCGATGGTTAACCATAAAGTCGTTACTGCACCTTGCAACAAAAACCCGTTGAACAAGTACTCGTAAAAGCCACCCCAGTCCCATTTAATTCCCATGTACAAAATTATTGAAAAAACTTACTTAGCAAATATATAATTTTTTCTCAACTACTTAAGGTCCTCTAATTATGAATGGACTAGAATTTGGTAATAATCCATACTCATCCATGAGTTCTTGATAAAAACCGTCTTCCATCATATCATTCATTGCTTCTAGTACTGTTTTAGCTAAAATATCATTTTTCATTGCCAGGGCGCAAGGCATAGGAAACATACCAGAAATAGCTCTATCAAATTCCCCTCTTTTCACATATTCGGCTGCCGTTGCGTCGATGGCAACAGATGCATCTGTTTGGCCTGCTCGTAAAGCTTGATAGGCAAGAGCAAAATTATCAAATACACGAATATTGATAGGAGTCAATCCTTTTGCCCTAAGATTTTTGTCGATTTCCTTTAATTTTTTTTCTTCAAGGCCTCCTATTTCTACTCCAACTGCTTTTCCTGCAAGATCTTCTTGCTTGCTTATCCCCAACGGATTACCTTTCTTCACAGAAATACTAATTGCAGCAGATTCGTAAGGAATCATGTTCATCATTGCAGCTCTTTTTGGATTCCAAAAAATGCCCGTGTTTATCATATCCCATCTTCCAGCTTGTAATCCGGGTATCATTGCAGAAAATTCAATTCTTATATACTCAGGTTTTAAGCACAAACGCTTAGCCACTTCCTTACCTAGTGTTATTCTCATTCCTTTAAGCTTCCCTGTTGAGTCAACAAATTGTAATGGAGGAAGGGTAGGATTTGTTGACATTACCAATGTACCTTTTTTTACTAAAGCGCTATCAGGAACTGTTTGCTTACATGTAGCAGCCATAACTGAATAGCTAACAAATAATTGTATCGATATCAAGGATATTAATTTTAAATTAAAATTTTTCATTATCACTCCTCATTTGAAATTAAAAAATTGAAATTAATTAAATCATTTTAACTTTTAATTAATTTCTTACAAAAATGACTTACACATCCAACAGAATTTTCCTCCTTTCATTTTCTATAGGTTAAAAAGAAATTATTACTGATGGTCTCGTAAAAAGTCTTTTTTAGGCATTTTTTTAAATGTAACTTGTTGATATTATCAAGCACGTATTCCCCAAATTTGACTTTTTACGAATCCATCCACTTTATTATTTTTATGATTTAGTTTCCATCACTAATTCAAGCACATCCTATTTTGTACAAACCATTTTGTCAAGCTAAAATATTTCGTCAAGCAACTTTAGTTATAAATTATCATTGTTCTTTAGAGGCATTTATCCATAATTTATTTAGAAATAAAAAGGGAAATAAACCGAAAAGGAGAGGGATTAAGTCTGATCGGATTTGTTAAGGTTCCACCAATGTCAATGGCGAAATGGTAAATCTGCTGAACTAATTAGTACAAAGGTATGCTCTAGGAACCCGGGCCACCTGATTATGCGTCATAAGTTCGAGGTGATTCAGGGGGGTCTGTCTGTGGCAGAATTGCAGCCTCTGGGCGGGCAACTTTCATATTTTCTTCAACTTCAGGTTCGGGATCAATCACTGCTATTGGCATACGTTCAAGAGCAATTTCTAAG
>ERZ651768.2210-NODE-2210-length-13694-cov-8.060145_pt1 | contig 13694 bp, 11 predicted proteins | sample MGYA00514754_ERZ651768 | MGnify/ENA metagenome assembly ERZ651768 | reverse complement strand
TGGACCCTCGCTCTGCGGGAGCTCGGCGAAACGGTCAGCTGGCAGCAGGTGACCGAGGCGGCCTACGAAACCACCCTCACCCGCTACCTGCCTGGGGGCATCTGGCTGGCCGCCAGCCGGGGTGTGGCCCTGGCCCGCCGCGGGGTAGGTACCCCAGCGCTGGTGGCCATGGTCGGCCTCGAGGTGGCCCTGGCCACCCCGGTGGCCCTGCTCGTCGGCTCGGTGCTGCTGGCCGGATCACCCAACGCCCCGGCCTGGCTGGGCTGGCTAGCCGCCGGACTGCTGGTCGTCGCGGCCACCCTGGGTCGCCCAGCCCTCAACGGTGCCCTGGCCTGGTGGGCCCAGCGTCGCCACCAACCGCCACCCGCCGCGCTGACCACCGCCGGAGTGGGGCGCCTGGCCCTAGCCCTGGCCGCTTACTGGGCGATCTTCGGGAGTGTCTTCTGGGCCTACCTGGAGGTCATGGACCGGTCGGCGGGCTGGCTGGCCGCCACCGGTGGCTTCGCCCTGTCGTGGCGGATCGGACTGTTCACCGTGGTCGCCCCCCAAGGGCTGGGGGTGTTCGAACCGGCTTTCGTGGCCCTCGTCGGGTGGGGCGCCGACGCGTTGCTCCTGGTCGGCGCCTTCCGAGTGGTACTGGTGCTGCGTGACCTGGCCCTCACTGCTCTGGCCGCCCTGGTAACCCGCCGTCGGATGGCCTGAGCCACCCCGCCCAGGCACCCTCAGGCGTCGAGCATCCCGACCAGCACGTCGGCCACCTCAGCCGACGGCCGGGCGTCGCCCAGGCGGGCGGGCCGCCGGTGGGCCTCCGGGTCGGCCAGGAACCGGTCGACCACCGCATCGTCGTAGCGGCCGACCACCACGTTGGCGCCCACCCCGTCAGACCGCTCGGTGCGGTCCCGCCACAGCAGGCACGGAACCCCCAGAAGGGCACACTCCTCCTGGATCGACCCGCCGTCGGTGACCACGAACGGGGCGGCAGCCAGGTGGGCCGCGAAGTCGGCGAACGGCAACAGGTCCGAAGTGGCCACCCCGGAGGCCTCCACGTCGGCCCTACCGCCATGGCCGGCCAATACCCGGCTGGTCGGCGGGTGCACCACGAACAGCACGTCCCAGCCGTCGGCAGCCAACCGGCTCAGCAGGCCCAGGAAGGACCGTAGGCGCGCCGGCCGGTGCAGGTTCTCCACCCGGTGCAGCGCGGCGACCACCGACCCCGATCCGGGCTCCACGTCGGCCGCCACGCCGGCCAACGCCTCCCGGCCGGTGTTCCCGGAGGTTCGCACCACCCGACCCCGCAACCCCATGGAGGCCAGGTTGGCGGCCGCCGCGTCGTCTGGAGCGAACGCCACGTCGGCCCGCCGCATCACCATCACACGGATCAACTCCTCCGGGAACGGGTCCCGGAAGCTCCCTGACCGCAGGCCCGACTCCAGGTGGGCAACGGCCAGGCCAGCCCGGCGGGCCATCAAAGTCGCCATCAGCGTTGACGGGGTGTCACCGTGCACCAGGCACACCCCTCCGGCTCCTGCGAACACCCGCTCGACCAGTGACCGGCGTCCCACCAACAGGCCGGCCAGGCCGGCCATCCACCGCACCGCCTGCCCGATGCTGTCCACGTCGAACGGGCCGCCTAGGCGGAGGTCCGGCTCCCTCACTCCCAACTGTGCCCGCAGGGCTGGTAGGTGGGCGCCGTGCTGGCCGGTCTCCACCAGCCGGTAGGTGACGCCCCGACGGTCCAGCTCGGCTAGTACCGGGGCGACCTTGATCAACTCGGCCTTGGTGCCCAGGAGCACGTGTATCAGCGGAGACATGCAGCCACCCGGCGCCGGAGAGGGACCACGGGGCACGTTAGCCCTGACGGCAGGCAGAAGGCCCTACGCTCGACCGGACCCATGGAGCACACACCCACCCAACCGCCCTCCAACGACCCCACCGACGGCCTCATCCCGGCCGGCCGGCCACTCCCCCTGGGCGCCTACCTGCGGGAGTTGTGGCTGCGCCGAGACTTCCTAGTCCGGGTGCCACTGGAGGACCTCCGGGCCCAGAACGCCCACACCCTCCTGGGCGGGATCTGGCTGGTCCTTAACCCTCTGCTGCAGGTCGGGGTGTACTTCCTGGTGTTCGGGGTGATCATGCCCATCGACCGGGGAGTCGAGCAGTACCTGGTGTTCCTGACCATCGGCGTATTTGTCTTCTTCTTCAGCCAGCGAGTCGTTTCCGAGGCGGCCCGGTCGGTGGTCGTGAACCTGGGCCTAATCCGCACCTTGCGGTTCCCACGGGCCACGCTGCCGCTGAGCGCCACCATCGGCCAGGCCATGGCCTTCGTCCCCGCCATGGTCGTGATGGCCGTGGTGGTGGCGGCCCACGGCACCTGGCCGCACCCCCGGTGGCTGCTCATTCCGGCACTACTGGCCCTCCAGTGCTCGTTCAGCCTGGGTGCCGGGTTCGTGGCTGCCCGCTATAACCACACCTACCGCGACCTCGAGAACCTGCTGCCCTTTGTGTTCCGGCTGGCTTTTTACGTCTCCGGGGTTCTCTACTCGGTCGACCACTACATCGACAGCGCCGTCGGCCGGGCTGTGTTCCTGGCCAACCCCTTCTACTGCTTCGTAACCGTCTGGCGCTGGGTGCTGGCCGGCACCCCGGCGGCCGGCGAGGTGTGGGTGGCCACCGGCGTGTGGTCAACCGCCACCCTGGTGGTGGGCTTCGCCCTGTTTCGGGCCCGCGAAACCACCTACGGGGGGACCGGATGAGCAAGGTGGCCATCCGCTGCACCGACGCCCGAGTGTCCTACACGGTGCGCACCCACCGGCCACTTATCCGCGGTGCGCTACGCGGCCAGCGACCCGAGGCCCGGGTCATCGAAGCGGTCCGCGGGGTGACCTTCGACGTGGCGGTTGGCGAATCGGTCGGAGTGATCGGCCCCAACGGCTCGGGTAAGACCAGCCTGCTCCAGGCCACTACCGGACTCCTGCCCCTGGCTGGCGGCCAGGTGCTGGTCCGGTCCACCCCGGCCTTCCTCGGCGTGCAGGCCGTGCTCCGACCCCACCTGACCGGCTGGCGGAACATCCAACTCGGACTGCTAGCCCAAGGTCTCGACGCCGCCGAAGCCCGCGATCGAGCCGACGGGGTGGCCGAATTCACAGGACTTGGCGACTTCCTCGACCTGCGCATGGAGACTTACTCGTCGGGCATGCGGGCCCGCCTCCACTTCGCGGTGGCCACCGCCCTGGCCCCCGAGATCCTCCTTATCGACGAGGCACTGGCCGTCGGCGATCGGGAGTTCCGCGACAAGAGCGCCGCCCGACTCGACGAACACCGAGCAGCTGCCGGGACAGTGCTCCTGGTTAGCCACAACCTGGCCGAGATCCGACGGTCCTGCTCTCGGGTCATCTGGCTGCAGGAAGGTCTGGTGGCTGCCGACGGCCCCACCGAGGACGTCCTCGCCGCCTACGAGACCTCCTAGACGCGGGAGTGGTCCCGTTGGCCGCGGCTCGACGGGCCGACCAGGAACCCTGCCGCCCAGGCCAGGTGGATGACCGGGAATACGCCCAGCAGGCGAACCGCCCGGCCTAGCCGCCGGCCCACGACCACCGAGGCGACCACCACGGCCGTCGCATAGGTGAGGGGCAGCAGAAACAGCGGTGCCCAGAACCAGCCGCCCGCCATGCCTACGGTCGCCCCGGCCAGAACTACCGGCGGCACCACCTGACGCAGGCGCAGTGACCGAGGATGGCGTACCACAACCACCCGCCGCCACCTCCCGTAGCCGAAGTACTGGGCGGCCAGGGCGGCCAGCGTCGACCGGGGGCGGTAGCCCACGGCTAAGTCCGGGTCGAAGAACACCACGCCGCCGGCCTCCCGTAGCCGCCAGTTCAACTCAGCGTCTTGGTTGCGAACAAGCCCCTCGTCGAACAGGCCGACGGTCTCCAGGGCATCGCGTCGGAACACCCCCAGGTACACCGTGTCGACCGGCCCGGCAGGGCCCCCCGTGCGGAACCGGGCATCGCCCGCTCCGAACCAGGAGGTCATCGCGGCACCGGCCGCCTCCTCGAACGGCGACCGGCCCCTGGGGTCCTGCCGTCCCCCCACATTGACAGCCCCGGTGCGCTCCAGGGCAGCCACTCCAGCAGCCACGTATCCGTCGTCCAGAACGGCGTGGGCGTCCAGGCGCACCACTACCGGCCCGGTCGTCGCCCGGATCGCCGCGTTCAACCCCGCGGCAGCCACCCCGGACGGGTTGTCAATCACCGATACCCGCGGGTCGCCCTCGGCTAAGCCCCGGGCCACCTGGAGAGTCCGGTCCAACGACGGCGCCACGGCAATGCACACCTCCAGGCCGCCGTCCACCTCTTGGGCCAGCGCGGAGGCCACCGCGTCGGCCAGAGTGGCCTCGGCATCCCGGGCCGGGACGACGACGGCCACCGCCGGGCCGGTCACGACTGCCGTCGGACCATGACCAGCACCGTCCGGGCCAGGATCTGCACGTCCAAGATCGGCGACCAAGACATCAGGTACTGCAGGTCGTGGCCGAGCTTGTAGGCCGGATCGGTGTGGTAGCCGGACCGGGTCTGGGCCAGACCGGTGATCCCCGGGGCGATCTCATGGCGCCGCCCGTAGCCCGGGATCGCCGCCTCGAACTCCGCGACGAGCTCGGGCCGCTCGGGCCGAGGCCCGACGAGCGACATCTCGCCTCGGACCACGTTCCAGAACTGAGGCAATTCATCGAGGCGGGTACGACGCAGCCAACCGCACCCCCGCAACACCCGCTGGTCGTCTCGGTCGGCCAGCCGGGCCCCGCTGTGGTCTTCGGCGTCGGCAGCCATCGTCCGGAACTTCACCAGCGTGAACGGCCGTCCGCCCCGTCCCACCCGGCGCTGGCGCAACACCACACCAGTCCCGGCCACCACCCGCAGCCATCCGGCCACCAGCACCGCCATGACCAGAACCAAAGGCGAGACGGCCACCACCACCACCAGTTCCACCAACCGCTTCAACCGCACCTGGTGGGGACGCAGAGCCCGCGACCGGAGGGCCACATAGGGCATACCACCGATCTCCCGCACCTCCCGCAGGCCCATCAGAGCACTGGTCGCCGTAACCCGGAGGTAGGCCCCGATACCCCGGGCGTCCAAAGTGCCCGCCGGTTCGGGGAATAGGTCCTCGACAACCACGTCATCTACGAACACCACGTCGGTAGCCCTGTGCTGGTCCACGTCGGCCAACAGTTCGTCCCCGTCGACCACCCGGGCGGGCACCAGGGCATCCCGGTCGCTCTCGTCGAGGTGTTCGGCGGCCAGCAAGGTCTGCTCGTCGCTGCCCACCAGCAATACCCGCGGCGGACCGAACCGCCTGGCCCGCAGCCGACGCGACAACTCCCGGCTACCAGTAGCGAAGAAGGCCACCAACACCCCGACGGCCGGCAGGTTGGCCCGCGGTACCGGATAACGGCCGGTAGGCAGCACCAGCACGGCGCTGACCGCCAGGCCAACCAGGGTCAGCCCGGCGACCCGGGAGAACCACATCCGCTGACCAAGCCTTACCTGCTTCTCGTAGAGGCCTCCGAAGTAGAACACCACCTGGATCAGGGCGGTGGCTACCACAATCCCCACCCAGCTGGCCGCCGGCTCTGGCCAGTCCGTTCCGAACCGGACCGCCATCACAACCACCAGGATCGAGAAGACGCCCAGCGCGTCGACGACGTAGAGCCACCGGAAGCCGGCGTGCCACAGGCGCAGGTAGAACCCGTAGGCCGTGGTGGGAGGTTGGGTGGTGCCGCTCATAGTGGGATCCCGACCAGCGTAGAAGCAGCGGCACCACCGGCGACCCCGCACCTCGGGGCGCCCTAGGCGCCGGGAGCCCCTGGCAGGTGGCCGGTAGGCTCGCCCGGTGCCGATCCCGCGGACTCGTAACGACTGGGGGGGCCTTCTCCAACCTGACCTGCTGGTCAACCTGACGCTGCGAGACCTGCGTTCCAAATACAAGCGGTCGGTACTCGGCTGGAGCTGGTCGGTGCTCAATCCGCTGGTCGCCGTAGTGGTCTACTCGGCGGTCTTTTCAGTGTTCCTGCGCATAGAACCCAGCGTCGGCGACCCCAGCGGCCTCGACTCCTACGCGGTGTTCCTGCTCGTCACCCTGCTGCCCTGGCAGTTCCATGTCACCAGCCTCACCGAGGCCAACCGGTCGATCACCGCCAACTCGTCGCTTATCACCAAGATTTACTTCCCCCGCTGGGTGCTGCCGACCTCAGCGGTCCTGGCCCGCTTCACCACCCTGGTGGTCGAAATGGCCGTGCTGCTGGTGCTCGTGGCGGCCATCGAGGGCCACATCGCCTTCCAGTGGTTACCCATCGTGCTTGTCCTCATGGTCCTGCAGCTGCTGTTCACCGTCGGCCTGGCACTGATGATCAGCGCGGCCAACGTGTACTTCCGCGACATCCAGCACTTCCTCCTGGTAGCCCTGCAACCGTGGATGTTCCTCACCCCGATCCTCTACCCGCTGAACCTGGTGCCCGCCGACCGGGAGTTCCTGGGCGTGGACTACCGCACCCTCTACCAGTTGAACCCGATGGTCTCTTGGGCCAAGGCCTATCGCAACGTGCTCTATGACCTTCGGTTCCCCTCCGCCGAGCGGTGGCTGGCCATCCTGGTGACTACCGGAGTGGTGCTGGCGGTCGGCTTCCGGGTGTTCAACCGCCTAGAACCCCGCATGGCCGAGGAGGTCTGAGATGGCCTCCGGCGTCGAATCCGCGGTGCGGGTCGACGGGTTGGGCAAGAAGTTCCGGCTTACCCACGACCGCAACTGGACGCTCAAGGCCACCGTGATGGCCGGGCACCGCACCCGTTACGAGGAGTTCTGGGCGCTGCGCGACGTGACCTTCGACGTGCCGACGGGCGCCACGTTCGGCATCGTCGGCGGTAACGGGTCCGGCAAGTCGACCCTGTTAAAAGTTCTGGCCGGGATCCTGCGGGCCGACGAAGGCACGGCCGTGGCCGACGGCCGCATCTCGGCGCTGCTTGAGCTGGGGGCCGGGTTCCACCCCGAGTTGACCGGCCGGGAGAACGTGTACCTGAACGGAGCGATCCTCGGGTTCACCACCCGGGATATCCGACGACGCTTCGACGACATCGTCGGCTTCGCCGAATTGCACCAGTTCATCGACGAACCTGTCCGCAACTACTCGTCGGGTATGTATCTGCGGCTCGGCTTCTCGGTAGCCATCCACGTCGAGCCGGAGGTCCTCCTAGTCGACGAGATCCTCGCCGTCGGCGACCTGACCTTCCAGAAGCGTTGCCTGGACCGGTTCGCCTGGCTCCACGACGAGGGGCGCACCATCGTCGTGGTCTCCCACGACCTGGACATGGTTGGCCGCCTCTGCGAGACCGCCGCCTGGATCAACCGGGGCGCCCTGGCCGCCGTGGGCCCGACCGCCGGAGTGGTGGAGGCGTTCGTCGCCGACGGCGGGAGCCCCCGACCCGACCTGGAAACCGGGACAGGAATTGGTCGACTAGGCCCCGACGCCCTGGTCCGGGCCGTGGAGTTAGTCGACCCCAACGGCCAGCCGATGGGCGCTGCGTCGTCCGGTCGACCAGCCCGCATCCGGGTGGCCTACGACGCCGACCAGGTAGGAGAACCGGTCACCGTGGCTCTCGGCCTCTACCGAGCCGACGGCACCCACGTGGCATCTGTTAACTCTGGCGCGGCAGCCAAAGCGGCCGGCGACCGGGGCATCGTCGAAGTCAACTACGACATGACTGCCCTACCCGTCCAACCCGGTGCATACGAACTCTCGGTGGCCCTACACGACCGCACCATGCGCCGGGTCTTCGAGCGCCACACCCACCTGGTGCGCTTCGACGTGGAACCCTCCGGGGGCGACCACCAGACCGGCCTGGTGGCTCTGGGCGGCCACTGGTCGGCCCGGGCGGGCGACACCCAACCCGACGGGGCAGGCCAGTGACCGGCGACGAGCGACTCCGCTGGCGGGACGGTGCCGAGGACCGCCTCGAGTCCATCCTGGGGGAGGCCGCCGACCGGTCCACCGCCTCCGACGACCTGGCCTCCCGCATCAACGATTGGCCGACCCGCTACCACCTAGACCGCCGGCGCACCAACTTGCTGCGACCGCTACACCTTGGTCCCGGAGTACGGGTTCTCGATGCCGGAGCGGGCACCGGAGTGATGAGCCGGTACGCCTCCGAGGCCGGCGCCACCGTCGTCGCTGTGGAGGGCGATGCCCGGCGGGCCGGGCTGGTCGCCCTCCGCTGCGAGGGAACCGACGTGGAGGTGCGGTGCGGTGCGGCCGACGAGGTCGACGACCCGGATGGCTTCGACGTCGTGCTGGCCGTCGGGGTACTCGAATACGCCGCAGGACGGCCCGGTGGGGCGGAGGTCTTTCTCGGCCGGCTAGCCGGGCTGGTTCGCCCGGGTGGAGTGCTGGCCGTGGCTATCGAGAATCAGTTAGGCCTCGCCTACCTACTGGGCGCCGACGAGGACCATCTGGCTCGCCCGTGGGTGGGTCTCGAGGGTTACCCGACCGCCGAGGCCGGAGTGCGCACGTTTTCCCGAACCGCCCTCACCACTCTGCTGACCGACGCCGGCCTGGGCAACCAGCAATGGCTCTACCCCTTCCCCGACTACAAACTGCCGGTAACCATCCTCACCGAGGGCGCCTACGTCGAGCCCGACGCCGTGGACCTGGTCGACCAGCTAGTCGGACCGCCGGTGACCCGCGACCGAATAGGCCACCCGGTCGGCGCGGACACCCGGGCCGTCCACAGGGAGATGGTGGCCGCCGGGCTGGGAACGGAGGTGGCCAACTCGTTCCTCGTCGTGGCGGCCGCCGACCGAGCAGCGCTCGACGCCCGCTGCGACACCAGCACCCTGGCCTGGCGGTTCACCGGCGACCGGCGCCGCTGCTACCTCGGCGAACGCCGGGTCACCATGAATGACGGGATCCGCCACATTGACCGACGGCGGTCCTACCCCGAGGAGCCACCGCCCGCTTCGTGGCTGACCCTTCGGGAACGCCACCCCGACGTCGACGACTACCTGACTGGTCCCACCCTGGAACAATCAGCCCTGGCCCGACTGCGGGCCCACGACGAGGACGGCTTGCGGCAACTGCTGGGTGACTTCCACGCCTGGGTGACTGCCCGCACCGTGCCCCGCCCTGGTGATGCCCAACCACACCCGTTCCTACCAGTCGGCATCGACGAAGTTCTCCCCGGCGAATGTATCGACGCCGGTTTCGACAACCTGGTCCCCGACGGCACGGACCTGCGCCTGGTCGACGACGAGTGGTGGGCCGAGGGAGGAGTCGACCCGGAGATGGCCACCGTCCGAGCCCTGTGGAAACTGGCCTGGGTGACCGTGGTGTCCGGTACGCGGCATCCTTGGCCCGCCACCACCAGCATCTCCCAACTCACCCTGATCCTCTGCGGCCTCCACCCCCGACCGGTAGGAACCAACCCACTGGAGCGCCTGCACGCCGCGGAGGCCGAACTGGTGGCCGTGGCTTGTGGCGGCGACCCGGCTGACCATCGGGAGAGCCTCCGAGAAATTGGGCGGCGTACCACCACCGACCGAGCCACCCACCGGGGCCCGGCTCACGGGCTGCGACGCCGACTGGCCTGGCTGAAACGCTTCCCCGGCGGCCGACGGCTCGCTGCCTGGACCCGGCCCGGTTGATCCCGCGAACGGGCCCTCTCACCGACCCTGACGTAACCAGAACCGGCAGGTGCCGTCCCCATCGACCTCCCGGTACCCGGCTGCGTCGAGCACCCCGGCGAGGGCCTCGCCGGTGCCCGTTCGTAGGCAGACGGCGTCGGGGGCCAGCACTTCGAGCGCTACAGCGACCGAGTCGGGGCCGTATTCGGCAATCCCCGAATCCAGGGCGCGGGACAACACGGCCCGCTCGTCGGGGGCGAACCCGTCGTCGACGTGGCGGCCCGCTAAGTAGGACGACCGCGGGTTGGTAGCCCGCACCCGAGTGGTCAGGACCGCCACGGCGAAGTCCACCTCTTCGGGCCCGGCCACCCGGCCACCGTCGTCGACCAGGTCGGCCAGGATGGCCGCGCTGGCCGCCTCCGGCCGAGGCAGGTCGTGGGCCGGCGGCCACACCAGTTCGGCACCCCGGTTGCTGCCACTGGTGATCGGCGTACCGGTCACCGCCAGGACGGCCAGCACCACTACCGGGGCCACCACCTGGGCGGCCCGCATTCCGGCCCGGGGGGCGGTTACCACCAGTCCTACCATGGCCGGCAGCGGCAGCACCCACAAGGTGCGCCAGGCCACGGCGTCCGCGTCGCCGACCTCGTTCATCAGATCCAGCACTCCGGGGGCCAAGAACCCGGCAAACACCACCACCGGCCCCGCCAGGAGAACCAGCCGGGCCGAACGGTTCCGCACCACCGTCCAGGCGGTCAACGCGCACCCCAGGGCTACGAAGGCCGGCAGGCCCCCGCCGACCACCATCCGCACCATCGCCCACGGTTCGGTGCCGCTGTCCAGCAGCCGGCGCACGTCCACGGCGGCCAGCACTCCGAGGGCGCCCTCTAGGCCCTGAGGCTCGGCGAACAGTGCGTAGCCGCCTGCCGCCACCGCTGGGAGTGTGGCGGCCGCCGCCGGACCTAGGCGCTCCGGGCAGCGGCTGTCCAGAGCCGTAGCAAAAGCCGCGGCCAGGAGGACCGCGGGCCCCAGGAAGGCCGCCGACGAAGTCAGGCCCAGGCCAGCCACCAAAGCCAGGGCGGCCGCGGCTAGGCGGCGCCGATCCCCGGTACGACCCCATGCCGCACCGTGGTGCCACAGGGCCGGGACGACCAGTAGCAGGAAGACCGCCTTGCCCTGCCAGGCCCGTCCAGCGAAGAAGTTGCCGAACGAGGCGTGCATCTCCCCGTCCAGGACCAGGAAGGCTGTCCCCGCCCAGGTCGCCAGCACCGGCGATCGGGACCCCAGGCCCCGCAGCAACCGCCAGGTGGCCAGTACGCCGAGCGCGCTGACCAGCGGCGCCCAGGCCAGGTAGGTCAACCCGGCTGCGCTCCCGGGTAGTTTGGCGGCCGCCGCTCCAATCAGGGCCTCCACCGAGGTGGGCAGTACAGCGGGCCGCTCCGACGGCAGCACGTCGTCGCTAAACACGGTGTCCCGTTCAGGGAACGCACCCGCATGCTCAGCCACCCACGTCGAGCGGTTGACGACGAACACGTCGTCCTGGTCGGGTCGTACCAGTACCAGCGAGAGCACGGCAGCCAGTACCGCCAGGGCCACCACGGCCGCTGAACCCCCTCTGACAGGCACGGGGCGTGAAGTGGGCATGGCGCCCGGTCCGGCCCGCCAGACGGCCCGGACCGCCCCGGCCAGGACACCCACCAGAGCCAGCCAGGCCACCGGCCACCACGGACCGTCGATGTCCAGCCAGGCCAGAGCGGCGGCACAGACCAGACCACCGGCCGCCGCCAGCCAGATGGACAGCTGGGCCACCGAGGTGCCAGTGACTGGCGTCAGCCGCTCGTTGGACCCCGCCGAGCGGAACCTTCGGAGGGCTAACGCACCTGCTAGGAGGACCACCAGCCAGAGGACCAAGGTCGTGTCCCGGGATGCCCCCACCAGGCGAGCCAGGTGGAACACCAGGGTCCAGGCAGCTAGAGCGCCGGCTACCCAGTCGAGGAGGCCATCACACCAGCGGGCAGTCCGAGCCTCCGCCTCAGTGGCCACCGGTCAGCCACTCCGGGCGGCCAGGGCCCGGCCCACCGCCTCGGTGACCGCCTCGGCGTGGTGCCGCAACGGCCGGTGGCCTAGTTCCCTCAGGACGGCGTTGTCGAGAGCCGAAAAGGAGGGGCGACGGGCCAGCCGCGACCCGTCCTCGACGGTCTCGCGAATCCGTCCCGGGTCGTGCCCGGCGGCGGCGGCCACCAGCCGGGCGAACGACGCCCAGGTGGTCGTCCCAGCATTCGTGGCGTGAACGACCCCGGTGTGCCTCTCGGCTGCCAACAGGCCCAGCAGCGGCACCAGGTCGTCGACGAAGGTGGGGTTGGCCCGGCGACCCGACGACGCGGGCACCTCGCCGGGGCCTTCCAGGTCGTCAATAAACCGGTCGACCATCGACGGGGCGTCACTGGCCTGAAGCCACGAGGTGCGCACCACGGTGGCCGTAGGGCCGGCCGCCGTCTCGCCGTCCAGCTTGGTGGAGGCGTACACGCCGAGCGGGCCGGTCGGATCGTCCTCCCGGTAGGGGATGGAGGCCTCACCGTCGAACACGTAGTCGGTGGAGATGTGCACCAGGTGGGCACCGGTCGCCTCGCAGGCCTCCCGCAGGAAGCCGGGCGCCTCAGTGTTGGCCCGTCGGGCCCGTTCCGAGTCGACTTCACAGCCGTCCACGTCGGTCCAGGCCGCGCAGTTGACGACCACCGCCGGCCGGTGGGCGGCCACCGCGGCGTGCACCTCGTCCCGGTCGGTCACGTCCAGCTCGGTCCGGGCCAGGCCGACCACCTCTCCGGTGGAGGTCAACCCCCGAACGGCGGCCCGCCCCAGCCGACCGCCGGCCCCGGTGACCAGTGTTGTCACTGGTCCCGGTCCCGTAGCGGCTTCCACCACCGCCGGTTGTCCCGATACCAGTCGACGGTTGCCGCCAGACCCTCGTCGAGGCCCCAGGCGGGAGTCCAGCCCAACGCCCGTACTCGGGCGGCATCCACCGAGTAGCGGCGGTCGTGACCGGGACGGTCCTCGACCATCTCGACCAGCGAGGGGTCGGCGCCGCAGAGCCCGAGGAGTCGGTCGACCAGTTCCAGGTTGGTCAGTTCGTTGCCAGCGCCCACGTTGTAGACCGTCCCCGGCTCGCCGGTCCGCAGCACCAGGTCGATGGCGTCGCAGTTGTCGTCCACGTGGCACCAGTCCCGCACGTTTCCCCCGTCGCCGTAGACGGGGACGGGCCGGGCCGCTAGGAGGCTGGTCACAAACAGGGGGATGACCTTCTCCAGGTGCTGCAGGGGGCCGTAGTTGTTCGAGGACCGGGTGACGAGCACCGGGAGGCCGTGGGTGTGGTGGTAGGCCAAGGCAATCAGGTCCGAGGCGGCTTTTGACGCGGCGTAGGGGGAGGACGGGGCGAGCCGGTCCTCCTCACTGGACGACCCCTCCGCCACCGATCCGTACACCTCGTCGGTGGAGACGTGCACCACCCGCTCCACGCCGACTCGAAGCGCCACCTCGCACACCGTCGCTGTACCACCACAGTTGGTGGAAACGAAAGGGGCCGGGTCGGCAATGGAGCGGTCCACGTGGCTCTCGGCGGCGAAGTGCACCACCGCGTCGCAGTCGACCATCTCTGCTGACAGCGCCTCGGCGTCGCGTACGTCGGCGTGCACGAACCGGTAGCCGTCGTGGCCGTCTAGGTCTGAAAGGTTGTCGGGGTTGCCCGCATAGGTCAGGGCGTCGTAGACGGTGATCTGGTCGCCGCCGGCCAGGGCTCGGTGGACGAAGTTGGCGCCGATGAACCCGGCACCCCCGGTGATTAGCAGCCGCACTTCACGACCCCCGGGGGTGCACTGGGCGGAGCCCGTCGGGGATTCCCGACCGGAGAGGGTTGGCCTGGTCACGGTCGGACAGGACCGGGTTGGTCAGACCCCAGTCGGCGCCTATCTCCCGGTCGTCCCAGGCCAGGCCTAGCTCGTCGTCTGGGTCGTAGTGGCGGTCGACCAGGT
>ERZ651768.2208-NODE-2208-length-13705-cov-3.303053_pt1 | contig 13705 bp, 13 predicted proteins | sample MGYA00514754_ERZ651768 | MGnify/ENA metagenome assembly ERZ651768 | reverse complement strand
CTCGTTATTAAATTCATATTCTGGTGTAGCTGCTGCCGCAACGGGCTTTGTTTTGATGAATAATGGACTCATTATCAGCGGATCACTTGTTGGAGCATCAGGTCTCATTCTGACGAACATCATGTGTAAAGGAATGAATCGTTCATTGGCAAATGTCATTTTTGGTGCAGTGGGTCTTCAAACGGAAGGAGCGGTTTCCTCAGGAAAAGAGATGAACATAAAAAGCTATTCTACTGAGGAAGCAGCTATGATCTTGGATGCAGCAGATAAAGTAATTGTAGTTCCCGGATACGGACTGGCGGTTGCCCAGGCTCAGCATGCTATAAGAGAAGTTGCTGATTATTTAGAGGGATTAGGTAAAAACGTTTTATACGCAATTCATCCTGTTGCAGGACGCATGCCCGGACATATGAATGTCTTGTTGGCAGAGGCAAATGTTCCCTATGAACAACTGAAAGATTTGGATGAAATTAATTCTGAATTTGAAGATTGTGATGTATCAATTGTTCTTGGTGCCAATGATGTTGTAAATCCTGCAGCCAGGCATGATACAACGAGCCCTATCTACGGTATGCCTATATTGGATGTGGATAAATCAAAAACAGTTATGGTGAATAAACGTACCATGAATCCAGGATTTGCCGGCATTCAGAATGAATTGTTCGGTTTCGATAATACAATTATGGTTTTTGGTGATGCCAAAGCAATGCTGACTGATCTGCTGAAAGACTTGAAAGATTTATAATCAATAAAAAAAGCCCCAGTTAGTGGGGCTTTTTACTATCCTTCCATGATTTATAATAGGCTGGATGATCTACAGTAGGTAAAAGTAACTAAATATCATCAGGAGCTATCTCATTATAGTCATTGCATATCCCTAATTTTAATTATTTCCAGAAATGTTTTCCTTTCTTATTAAATTGTGGACCATCACGTTTTTCACCACCTTTTTTGTGATGTTTTAATTCATCTCGAATATCTTTTCTAAACCTATGTTCAAATCCAATTAATTTTGCCCTCTGGACATTGTTTAAATGTCCTTCTAGACCGTCAATAAATGATTTTTTCTCTTTTATCCTTTTTCTTTCCAATCCAGATATTTCATCTAATAATTTGTCCAGATCATTGTTCGAAAGTGCATCTCCCCTTTCAATTTTTTCTTTTATTTCAGCATTTAATTTTTTTTCTTTATCAGTAAAAGCACCCATTGTTTCCCTGTGTTCTCTAAACCGGGGAAAGAATTTTTCAGCTTCCTCATTTGTAAGTTTTAAATGCTCTGTAAGTTTCCAGGCCATCATCATTTCCATTTTTTCTTTTTTCTCTTTCACTACAGCCTGTTCCGGTTGCCCCATCACCATAGTAACTGATAGTAACATGATTGACAAAATTGTATTTTTCATAGTTATATCTCCATTTATTGATTTAATAAATCTATATCCAATTCATAAAGAAATGTTGCAGTTTCATAAATATCTCCCTCAGAATCTATCAGAATTAGTGCCATATCTTCAAAATATGCGGTTGTGTCTATTTCCATGAATTCTTGGTTATCTTCAACATAATAATTGTAGATAACTGGCGATTGTTCTAATGATTCAACGGTTAGAAAACCAATCATAAATATTAATATTCCACCTATAAATGTCTGTGTTAATTGCTGTCTTTTCTTATAATTATTGAATCGTCTTTCATGAATATTAGCAATGAAATCATTTTCATTTAACACAAGATTTTGGGATGACAAGGAGCTTTTTAATTGTTTCTCAAAATTCATTTCGCATCTTTGAATCGGTTTTTTAATTGAGTAATTCCATGATGGTAATTTACCTTTGCTGAGCCCTCAGTGATTCCTAAGATACCAGAAATATCTTTGTAAGGCAAATCCTGTGCGATTCTCATTATAATAACCATCCGTTGCATTTTTGGAAGGGTTGCAACAAGGTTCCAGATTTCTTTTTTAGACCATTCCTGTTCCAATTTCTGATCATAGGAACCGGTTTCAGTTGTTTGGTCCAGATGGAGGTATTTTTTCCATCTGGCCTTCCGAATAAAAGAATTGGCTGCATTAAGTTGAATGCGATAGAGATAGCTTGTAAACGCTGCTTCGAATCGAAAGTTATGTAATGATTGGAATAACTTGATAAAAACATCCTGTGCGAGGTCTTCCGCATCCATTGGGTCTTTGGTAAATTTGAGAAAAAATTGATAGGTGGTTTGAAGGTGCCGTTTGACCAATTGATCATATGCAGATTGATTTCCTTTTTGAAATTGTTTAATAAGTTCATGATCATTTTGCATTTCATTTATCCTTTTAGACATCCTTCTCTGCTAAAGGTTAAATAAATATATTTATAGTCTTATTATGATAAATAAAGAAAATATTCATAGTATTTAACACAGCAATTTACCTGTATCATATTTTGATTTCAGTTAATTTTCTGACATGAATTATACTCATGGAGAAGAGTTTAGAGCAACATCAGATCAGACTGAAGCTATTTGCCATGATCCTGCTCCGCTAATGATCCTTGCGGGTGCAGGAACAGGTAAAACCACAACACTTCTCTATCGATATATTTATTTGATTGAGAATTTAGGAATAAAACCTGGACATATTCTTGCCATTACATATACAGAAAGAGCCGCACGGGAATTGACAGACCGTCTGGTGGAAAAAATAGGAGAACAGGTACGGGATTCAACAATTAGTACGTTTCATTCTTTTTGCTACAGTTTAATTCAGGATTACGTATCATCTGAAAATAAACTGCAATTGATCGAGGAAAGTGAATCGATTTATCTCATTTTAAGTAATTTTGATAGTTTACGTCCATACCACTCGGAAGAGTTTCCCCTCAATCCCCATAAAGCTGTTGGCGAAGCGATACCATTTATAAACAGATGCAGGGATGAAATGCTTGCTCCTGAAGATTTGAATGTAAATTTGATAGCTGATTCACTTACGTCATCTGAGCAAAAAAATCAATTGAAAGATATCCGAAATATCTATGAATTCTATCAAGATATAAAAAAGAGTCAGGGTCTGGTTGATTACGGTGATATGATTGTTCAAGCATGGTCACTATTAAAAAATGATCCATCAATATTAGCCCAAATACAAAAAAAGATAAAACATATCATTATTGATGAATTTCAGGATAATAATTACGCTCTTAATCAGGTCATTGGGCTGATCGGCGACAAGAATAAATCAATTACTGTAGTTGGAGATGATGATCAAACCATTTATAGTTTTCGGGGAGCCAGTAAATATAATCTGGATTTTTTTCGAAAAAGATATCAATCCCATCCGAAATACCTCAGTGTAACATTGGGCACATCTTTCCGTTCTCATCAGCAGATTTTAGATACTGCAAATGATGTGATTAAAAATAATTCTGAAAGAATTGAAAAGAATCTGGTCTCATTTGATTATTTAACCGGACCAAAACCTAAACTCATCTATGCAGAAATGGATGTTCATCCTGAGATCATTCTAAATATGGTTAAAGATTTCATTTCAAAAGGTTACCCTTTAAAGGAAATAGCTGTCCTTTGCAGGTCAATAGCCAGAGCAAAATTATTGCTTCAATATTTTCGTAGGTCACGGATTCCTGTCACAAATCGATTTATTCAATACTTTGAAATTGATTCCATTAAAACCATGAACGCCTGGTGCCAGGTTGTGGGAAAAGGATCGTATGAGGATTCAGCATTTTATCATTTGATGGAGAAAAATATAGGAATCAATGAATCCGTTAATTGGTTTCATGGTGTAAAAAGAAGGAGCAAATATTCTGTAATAGATCAAATACTCAGACACAATAGAGATTCCGCATTACCGAAAAAAATGGTTCATCTTATACAGGTGGTCAAATCGTTACAAAGACAATCCAAAAAAAAATCTGCAGGAGAAACCATTTGGGATATTTGTGTTCAAACTGAATTGCTGAGACCAATAATTGAGCGATATGATTATTTTGATCAATTATCACTGATTAATGTAGGAAATTTTATTAAGAAAGCTCAGCAATTTTCATCCCGTGACAAAAAAAATCGAGGAATAGGGGAATTTAATCTGTATTTGGAAACGCTCATGGAAACAGGTGGGCTTTCTGTCCAATATCCTGAGGATAATCGTAAACCGGACACCATAACCGTAAGCACCATTCATGGTGTAAAGGGTGGTGAATTTTCAATTGTATTTATACCATTTAATCGTAGTGCCAGTTTTCCCACAAACTTCAAAAAAGACCAGGTAATCAGCAAACCACCAGATGAATGGATGCATTATACATCCCACACCAATCTGTCATCGAAAGAACACCATTATGAGGAAGAAAGACGTTTGTTTTACGTTGCTATAACAAGGGCAAAAAAGCATTTGATCTTATTAGCACCAAAAAAAGCAACATCCATTTTCATAAAAGAATTGGATAAAACACTAATCGAAGAGGAAAAAATGGAATCAATAAAAACTGAGAAATCAATAAATGTATCAAAAAACAGTTTAAGAGAGGTGTATGAACAAAAATTGCAGAATTCTCTTGCTAAAGATAATTTTGATCGAGCGGAAAATATGGTATCAGCCTTGAGGATTATCAGGGATTTAGATAAAGGTATTCCTTTTAAAACTGAAAACTATGAAGATTGGGAAAAAGAATTACTCTCTGATATGGAAACATATGATGTAAAACCAGATACGGATGACTTGTATCTTTCTGCAACAGCAATAGAAACTTATCAGAAGTGTCCATTAAAATACCGACTTTCCTTTCAGGATAAAGTGCCAGAGTCTGCAAGTAAACCCCAAATGTCTTTTGGAAGTATTATCCATAAGGTGTTGCAGCGGTTTCATGAACCAGAGAAAAAACTAACGGAGGAAAGAATCTTACGACTGCTGGAAGAAGAATGGAAACAGGACGAATTTGATTATTCAGCGAGGGAAGAGAAATTCCTTGAACAGGGAGAGAGTATTTTAAAAGAATATGTAAAACGAACGGATGAAAATCCGCCATCTGTGCTATCAAGGGAACACCCCTTCAACTTTTCTGTGGATAATAAAATTTTTGTTCGTGGTAAAATAGACAGGATTGATGAAACAGAAAATGGATATTCCGTTATAGATTATAAAACAAGCAAAACTCCGTCTCCGGCTAAAAAAAATATACAGTTAGCAGTTTATTGTCTTTACCTGGCACAGGCTGTGGAGGAAAAAATAAAGGGCATCCCGTCCTCAGCAAGTTTATATTTTCTCAGGGAAACGGAAGAGCCATTATTCTCTCATTCATTTACTAATGATGAATTGAATGAAACAAAAAATATTATATTAGATATTGCAGAGAAAATTCGAAGAAACCTGTTTGAGCCAGAAAAGGGTTACCATTGCAACTGGTGTGATTACAAGCACTTGCTTTGTCCTCTGTGGAAAACGAGGGTATAATTATTTTGCAGGTTTATCTACGGATGACCTGTATTTCGTAATTGTTTTAGACAGGCACACAGAATTTGGAACCATATGTATTTCACCATCATTTTCGATGGTTGTATATCTTAGGTCTATTTCGGTTATTTTCCCCTCACACCCCGTAATAATCACATTGTCTCCGATATCGTACGGTTTATATAAAATAACCATAATTCCCGCTAAATAATTTGAAAGAGCATCCTTGAACGCAAAACCAATCGCAAATCCGGTTAAACCCAGACTCGCAACAATTGCAGAGACGTCTATTCCAAGTGTCCCTAAAGTAGTTACAATTCCCATGACAACAAGTATGATGTTTGATGTAGAGCCCATCAGCTTGTAGATTTTAAACGTGCTGGGATTTTTAGACTTTCCTATTCGTATAATCAATCTTTTTAAAATCTGACCTGTTAGAAAAAAACCGACAAGGACAGCTCCAACTGAAAATATCTGAGCTGGATAGTCTTTCAAGTTATTTAAAAAAGTTTCCATAAAATTCTCTTTTAGTTAAATGTTGCTGCGGACCATCATAAATTCTATTTTCCCAATAAATTGATCTGCCTTTATGTATACTCTTTTTGGAAAATAAAATACAGAGTCAACTTCTGTTTCTGTAGGAGGTGAAGAATAGTTTGATGTTACGAAAAAAACATTTGCAATAGTGGAATCATTCTCCACTGTTACAATTGTTGTGTCTCGATTGGACCCAGCATAATCTGATACTATCAGGCTTGTAATCACTTTGTGGAGGGTGTCCGAAAGGGATAAATTCAGTTCATAAGAATCCTCTGAAGAGTATTTACCACCATTTAAAGAATAAGTGAAAACGTTCTGTGTGTTGATGACAACAGGAAAATTTTCAACCAGTCCGTATTCGGTTTCAGGTGGACCAACACAACCGATACAAAAGAATAACCATAGGATGGAAGGAGTAATCCAAATTAAACGAAAATTATTCATTAAACTCAGTTATCTCCTCTAAAAGTTCAATTTCAGATTTATCAATAAATTCCTGGGGTAGAGACTTAGTTGTTTTAGCGCCAAGCTTTTTAATTGTTTCTGTCCGTTTGATTAAATTTCCCTTTCCAGAACTCAGTTTATTCATGGCATCATCATATTTTTTGCTGGATTGTTCAATGGATTTTCCAATTCCCTTTAGATCATCCACGAAATTGCAGAATTTATCATAAAGAGCACCGGACTGTCGCGCAATTTCCAAGACATTTTTTTTCTGACTTTCCTGCTGCCACATATAGGACACTGTGCTCATGGTTGCTATTAAAGTAGTTGTACTCACTAATATAATATTTTTTGATAAAGCAAAATTGTAGAGGTCAACATCATTCTGAAAAGCAAGAGTCATGGCAGGTTCTATTGGAACAAACATCAAAACATAATTGGGAGAATTAATACTGTATAATTTGGGATAGTCCTTCTTGGCAAGCTCTTTGATGTGAGATTTTATGCTGTCACTATGTTTTTTTAGGAAAAGCGGTTTTTCTTCCTCATTTTCTGCATTTACAAATTGTTCGTATGCAGTTAATGAAACTTTTGAATCAATAATGAGGTTTCTATTTTCAGGTAGGATGACAACACAATCCGGTTGTTTTCTATTTCCTTCCTCATCCTCAAGAGAGACCTGCATTTCAAAATGAATTCCTTTTTCCAGACCTGATTTTTCCAGCAGGACTTCCAACCTAAATTCTCCCCAATCGCCCTGCGTTTTACTGTCACCTTTCAGCGCATTGGTAAGATTAACGGCATCCGCACTAAGTTGTTGATTTAGTTCAGTCAGATTATTGATCTGTTCTTTTAACCCGGTTCTTCCCTTTAATTCATTTTCATATTTTTCCTGTACAGATTTTTCAAAGGATTTTATCTTTTCTCCCAAAGGGTCAAGGATCTTATCGAGATTTTCCTTATTTTGTTTTACAAATTTTTCTGATTTTTTTTCCAGGATTTCATTTGCCAGATTTTCAAATTCGGTTTTTAAGTGGTCATGCTGTTCTTTTAGCCGTTTTTTTTCTTCGTCTAACCGTACATTCAGGTTGGATAAATTTTCATCTTTTTTGGCAATTTCCGAGTTTAAATCAATGATAAGGTTGTCCTTCTCTTTTATTTCCTTTTCAACCGATTCTAATCGAGATTTTTCAACTTCGTACAGGTCTTTAGAGACATAATTTTTATACCCATCTAAATCAGTGCTTACACCTTTTTTATTATTGAAATAGATAAATGCAATAATCCCTCCGATGATAATCCCTACTACTATTTGCATAATTTGGATATTTTCCATTAAAATATCAGATGCCCAAAAGGTCCAGAATAAGTCGAATGACTGCACCTGTGGCACTGTTTTTATGCGTGTAGGATTGTTCTTCTGCACCCCAGGCTGTTCCGGCAATATCAAAATGAACCCAAGGGATGTCATCTCCAACAAATGCTTTCAAAAATGCACCCCCAGCAATACTTCCTGCTTGTCCCGGTGCACCAATATTTTTTACGTCAGCAATTTTAGATTTTACCTGTTTACAATATTCATCCCAAAGAGGGAATTCCCATACTTTTTCCCCAGTGGACTTTGAAGATTCCTTGATCCTTTTAATTAAAGTATCATCGGTTCCCATAATTCCCGTTGCAATATGCCCGAGCGCGACTAATACAGCACCGGTAAGAGTAGCGAAATCTAAAATGTATTCAGGTTCATAATGTTTGCTCACATAAGACAGAGCATCAGCCAGGATAAGACGCCCTTCTGCATCTGTATTTAATACTTCGATTGTTTTTCCGTTGTAAGCAGTTAGGATATCGCCGGGTTTATAGGCTTTAGCTCCCGATAAATTTTCAGTAGAAGAAATAGCTCCAACAATGTTCAAACTTGGCTTTAATTCAGCTATCGCATTCATTATACCCAAGACAACTGCGGAGCCGCACATATCATATTTCATTTCATCCATTTTATTTGATGGCTTAATGGATATTCCACCACTGTCAAAAGTGAGTCCCTTACCCACAAGGCATATCGGTTTTTCATTTTTTTTCCCACCAAAATACTCAAGAAGAATAAATTTAGGCGGTTCATCACTGCCTCGGGCAACCCCGGCTAATGCACCCATTCCCATTTCTGTAAATTTTTCTCGTTCAAAAACTGTACACTTCATTACACCCTTTTTGGCAATTTCCTGTGATCTTTCAGCCAAATAGGTAGGAGTGGTTATATTGCCAGGATGATTACCTAGGTCCCGTGCCAAACATACAGATTGTGCTGCAGCTATTCCTTTTGTTATTCCAGAATTATCTCCATTTAAAATAGTGGCACTCTCAATAAAGACAGTTTTTTCGTCATCGTCCTCCTGAGTGAAATAATCGCAAAACTGATAGCTTCCCATTATCAGTCCTTCTGTTAATGCACGACTGTATGTTTCATCTGTTTTGTCATTAAAGGATTCAACACAAAGGGATGGACATTTTTCTTTCAGGGCAAATTTTGCAGCACTACCACCGGCTTTTCGCATGGATTCAGTGTTAAATTTTTCCTTGTCTCCCAATCCCAGGAGAAGATATCTTATGTTTTCTCCAAAGAATTTGTGACTCTCTCCTTCTTTTCCCCTAATTCCTCCACATTTTATTCCCTTTTTGACAATATTTTTTAAATGTATATTAATGTCATCACCAATTTTTGTCATGGTGTGGTCTTTAAAAATTCCGAATACAATCAGACCAACAGGTGATTTTGTCCAAGATGTAATAGTGGATTTTACATTTGTTAAATATGCCATATTATTTTCTCTATATTAATTTGTTTACATGGGAAAGTAAAAATTTACACTATATTTGTGAAATCTCTAAAAGGTCTTCTGTCTAAAAAAGAATAACAACCCGTATTTCTTCCAGTTCAAACCAGTCCCAGAAATTGGTTCGGTCTAATTTGAGTATTCCGTCCTTAAAACTGAACCTGACTCGTTTTCGATACAGGGATTCCGTAAACCACTGGGAATTTTCCCTTTTATAATAAATTGCCACAAATGGAGGACTTGTTTCCCTTAATTCAGGAATAAAATACGTGCAAATCTCTTCGTTAAATTCCCCTTCCTTTGTGATAAATTCAACTTTGGTGAAATGATATACCCGTTTTGTTAAAGTAGTATAATCCTGGAAGGGTAGGAAGGATTGAGCATTAACTTTACATGTAATGACTAAAAGAAATAAGAAAAGATGGATTTGAGTTGTACATCCGGATAATATCTTCACTTATTGACCATATCTGTTATAATATATATTCGATTGAAAAAATAATGTTCAGCCTAAAAAAATGACAATGCTGGGTTTAATCTAAAGATGATTAAACACTTTATGGTTAGCCCTATGATTTATCTAAAATGGATGTCACATCTTTTAACTCGGGAAATTCTCCTGTTTTTTTCTTTGAATAGATTAATCTCCCATCCTTTTCCACCTCATACACGCCTCCACCGGAAGGAATTAACGTCAGTGATTTGATATCCGTTCCATATTTTTCCAAAAGTTCAGAAGCCATCCTGGCTGCTCTTGGTAAATAATTTCAGACGTTACAATATTCAATCGATAGTTTCATTGTATTCTACATTCTGTAGTTTGGTTGAAAAGTATAAATCTCAAGGATAAATATTACATAAATATTGAGGTTTTGTCCTAAGACGCAAGCAGAAATTATTGGAGAAGATATTTGTGAATTATATTGGGAACAGGCATAGTTTGATTCAGGTTATAATTAAATGCTACCAGAATAATGGTTGCCTGCACAATGAGTTCCGTTCTTCCTTTTATAAAAACACCTGTTAAAAGATCGAAACTTTTCGTCCCAACTTTAGAAACAGCCAAACCAATTTCCAGTTCCTCCGGATGATGAATTTGAGAAAAATAATTCACATCCACTGATGCTAAAATCACACCCAATTCCGAGTCCCATCTTTCATTGACAAATCCTAATTCATTCAGCCATTCCATACGGGCAGTTTCCATATAGGAAAGATAGGCAGCATGATTTATATGGCGCAATCCGTCCATATCTCCCCAGCGGGTATGAGACTTTGTCCAGAACTTATAATCTTCATGCGGTACTTTTTCGGTCATAATATTTGCTAATTCATATTATTAAAATTACTTAATCTTAGCTTTCTTTTTGGTAAAATATTTTAATGGTAAGTAAAATAATTGTAATCGTTATTGGAGGAATATTTGTCATTATAGGCCTTATTATGCTTGTTACTCCTGGACCGGGAATAGCATTCCTTGCCCTGGGTATGGGAATTTGGAGTACTAAATTTCCTACTATCAAGAGATATATGTATAGAGTAAAGAAAAAAATTAAAGAGAGGTCAAAAAAATGACAAAGCCCCGGTTGAAAATCCGGGGCTTTGTTTTTGTAATGCTGACCTCACACAGAAATCAACTCATTCATACGCTATTGAGTCATCCCTGCGGAGGTCAGCGTTCTAATTGATTTAGACAACTGATCACCTCCTCTATAGTTAATTGACGGAATACACACATTACAATATGTTTAGGCGACTTCATTCATACCTTCATAAAATTCTTCATCCTCCTCACTAAAATTTTTCACTTCCTTAACGGTACCGTCCTCCCTATGGTAAAACCATTCTTTAATTTGATTTTGATTCTCATCATAAGTCCCTTTATTTCTGATTTCACCATTTGACCAATAAGTAATCCATTCACCGGTTTTTTTATTATCAGTGTAGGTGCCTTCCTGCATGAGTATCCCATCGTCAAAATATTTCCTCCAAAAACCCTGTTTTATATCTCCGTCTAATACACCTTTCTCATCCACATTTCCATTCTGATAATAAAAAATCCATTCTCCTGATACTTTGCTTTCTTTAAGAATCCCCTCCTTGAATATGTTACCATTTTCATAATAAATGATCTGCCTTCCGTTAAGGATAGCATTTTTATAAAATCCTTCCTCATGAACCGTACCGTTTTCATAATAAAATTGGTATCTGCCATTTAATATTCCTGCTGCATAGGTTTTAATTTCCATTATCTGTCCCAACCTTCCATACCGAATCCATTCGCCGTGTTTTTTCTTTTTGTAATAGGTTCCCTCCACTACGATTTGACCAAACTTGTTTTTTTCGACATATTTTTGTTCAAGCATAAAATATTTTCCTCACATTTAGAGTAAGTATTATAGAATTCACCCCTAAGTTAATTTTTTCTATTCATTATTAAAAACAAAAATCGGAGTGAAAAAATGAAATATTATTTTTCAGGTTTCATCATTCCCCACTGTATCACAAAGGAGTGGGTTAATTTATTTAATTCTCGATAGTAATAATCCCCGTATTATTCGTGCGAACCCAATATCCTCTCCCCGGTTCAAGGCTATCTGCATTTGAGTAGCCTTGGGGGGTAAACCTATAGACCGTGCCAGGTATTATGATTTCATCCGGATCTTGTATATCAGAAACATTCATAGGATTTGTAATTCCCGAGATCAAATTCCATCCTTCGTATAAACTGATTGTTAGAGCATTAACCGGAGCACCAACAATAGTGGTACTGCCAGAAACAGGGAATCGTAACCAAAATCCTTCTCCAAAGGTCAGATATGTTTCAGATATGTAGCCGCTGTTAAAAGAGAAAAGTGTTCCCTCAATTGATTCGGGAAATAGGGCCGTATATGATACATCTTCTACATCAAGTGGTAAGCCGACTAAATTCCAATCTGACTGATATACAATTGTTATCTCGTTACTATCAAGTCGATTATAAAGAAATAAAAAGGCATCCGACTTGATTTGCTCAAAGTACTCATTTGGTCCGCCAATCCAGTTTCCATTAACTGTACCCCAATATTCATGCAGCAACCCTTCTTCTGCATACAGTTCATTCAGAATCCCCATTTCATTTAAACGATCATTGATTAGATTAGAGCCATATACAATGGGTAATGCGATATCAATGGTGAACGGAAATCCAGAGTTAAATGGGACTATGGGGTCTGCTGTACCATGAAATAAAACAGTAGGGACATTATCATCATTATCGATCCAGTCCAAATCACCTATTGCGCCCCAACAAGACGCCAATGCCTTTGGTCTACTATAATGTACATATTCATTTCCTTCACAATCTATACATCCTAAATCAGGGTCAAATCCGCCACCATATGTCGCTTCCGGGCTCTCTGCTTCATCCAAGTATGAAAGATGTAAACCAATAATGGAACCAGCACTGGTTCCCCAAATAAATATATTATCGGGATCTATTTTCAATTCTTCATGAAATTCCTTTAGATAACGAACTGCGGCACTGGCATCCTGAACACCCCGATAAACTGCTCGTTCGCCGCTATAACTGCTAAAGATATTTAACCCCAACCTGTAATTAATACTTACGGCTACATACCCTCTTTTTGCTGATGCAATTGATAGAGCTACAACATCATCCAACTCATTATAGCCTGAAAAAAATGCACCTGTGTGAATAAATATAATGACAGGTCGACTTGTCAATGTATCATCCTCAGGTTCATAGATATCCATATCCAAGTCAATATCTATGGTATTCCACTCAAAGAGATAAATAAAGGGTAAGTCTGGAGCACTGCCATAGACAACGTCCTCTGTTATCGTCACATTTTCAAAGACTTCATCTAAATACCGTATATCTTGTGATAAACAAATTGAAAAGAATATAAATAATATTATCTTTTTCACTGTTTAATTTACCCCACCCCCACTTTTTTACAAAGAGGTGAGAGGTATTTCGATGGGAAAGGGGTCGAAGAGTTAATTTGGAGAGGGTGAGGTGGTTATTACTACATCCACCATTCCTGGATGGCTTCTATTAGTGGATAATGGTGATGGTATGGGTACTTTGGAAGGCACACCCGATTCAGTAGACATACCAGCGCGGTTAAAAATTATAATTTTATTGCAGTAATAAATATTTTAGTTAAAAAGGTACTAGTAATTATTGATGAGAATAGGTACAAAAAACGCCTTCAAAAGAAGGGTTTTTTTATGTATCATAGATTCGGGTTACTATTTTTCTCGCTGCGAGATACTGCTAAATATTTCCAAGTACCATAAATTGTTGCTTCGTGATCTGTACCAGTATTTGTAGTTGTATGCCAGCTGTTCCAGCGGCGCTGATCCGGTAGCCTGTTTCCAGTACAGAATAGTTCTTTATCACGTTCTGTGTAAATAATATCAAGATCTACTGATTCAA
>ERZ651768.2206-NODE-2206-length-13715-cov-22.056313_pt1 | contig 13715 bp, 12 predicted proteins | sample MGYA00514754_ERZ651768 | MGnify/ENA metagenome assembly ERZ651768 | reverse complement strand
ATAGTAAATGGGTTACACACCCCGAGCCCTGATCCAATGGGCGCAGCTAGCGGCATAACGGCAGAGCAGCCCACTTCCTCTAGTTTTTTACAAAGAACCACATCATCTGTGCAGTAAGGAAGTACCTGAAAGCCATCTTTTACCAGAATTTTTGAGGCTTCTAGAGTGGCTTCATTATCGGGGAATAACGTTTTTTCATCACCAATAACTTCAACTTTAACCATATTTCCCAGCCCCGCTTCACGCGCAAGCTGACAAGTCATGACTGCCTCCTTGACCGTATAGCAACCAGCAGTATTGGGTAGAAAACAGTATGTTTTTGGATCGAGAAAATTAAGAATAGAGTCCTTGGCTTTATCTAGTTCGATACGGCGTACCGCTAAGGTGATCATTTCTGCCCCTGAGGCGGCTATGGCATCACGCGTTTCCTCAAACGACGCATATTTCCCTGTTCCAACAATCAAGCGAGAAGTGAATGTTCTGTCGCCTATCTTCAACTGTGATGAATTCATTTTAAAATCTTCAGAAAAATTTAGAAAGAATTTTACAAAAAATACATTTTTAAAATCAGAGTCCACCACCTACGGCATGAACAATTTCGACATTGTCTCCATCATGAATTTTGGTTTGCTTGAGTTTTGAGCTGGGCACAACTTCCTGATTCAGTGCTACGGCACAATGAGGTGAAACTATTTCCAACTCAAGCAACAATTCTGCTAAGTTGATACTGGAAGAGATATTTTTTTCTTCACCATTTATTTTAAGTACCATCGTAGGAAGCCCCGGCTCAATCAAACTAAAATAAAGTTCAATCGAAATTTAAAACCATAACTAGGTGGGGCTGAGTAAAGAAAGGGAACGCAAAAAAAAAGCTACAACCAAGTAAGGGATCATAGCTATGCTAAAAGCTCTATCCACTTCCCTTCGCTGGTATTAGCCAGATCAGGTTCAAAGGGTTGCCCTTTAAAGACTCTCAGAAAATCACCCCTAGCGAACTACTTTTGACTTTGTACAGCAGATTAACGTAAAAAAAAAACATGTCAAGATATATTGATCTTAAAAAAATATTTGGTATAGTTCGTCCATGAAATTTTTCAAGTTTGGTATTATTGGTTTTATCATATTGAATTATATCGTTTTGGGTTGTGCAAAAGCTCCTAGTCAGTTCTCCGATATCCCTTCTCAGTCTCTGTCAAAATTTGACCAAGAATTATTCGCAAGGGCCACATTGCACCAGCAGAAGGGGCAAATCGACTCTGCCATTGTGCTTTGGAATAAGTTTTTACAAAGAAACCCAAATTCTTTCGAAGTCAGAAATAATTTAGGTTTGCTTTACTACGCTAATGACGAGATTGTAAAGGCCATCTACCACTACGATCAGGGGCTCAAATTGAGACCGAGAGAAGATCAACTTAAAATGAACTTGGTGCGCGCACTAAAAGTTCAGTCCGCTATCCTTGAAGAAAATAGGGAATATGATGAGGCAATAGTGGGTCTCAGTAGAATAGTTCAATTGTCTCCAGCTAAAGAACAGGAAGCTATTGAGAGGCAGATAGAAGCTTTAGAGGATCAAATTTTTAAACAAGTTAAAAAATCTGACTCGATGGGAGAATATCAGGAATTCCTAAAAAAATATCCACGCAGCCCTGGAAATTCAGATGAGGCTAGGCTATGGATTGAAAATAAGTTGAAAGCTAAGAAAATGGGTAACCAAGGGTCATTGTCTTCTGATTTTCAACCCAGCCTAGCAACCGAATCGAGATAGATTGTAAAATTTATTAATAATTTGTTCTTTCTTCAATGTGATAGGGATAAAACGGGAGATTGAAGGTGAGTTTAACGACTCAAATTGATCAACATGAACTAGGTCGAGTTATTGAACGTGAGTGGGCTTATTTACTGTCTGAGGCTGACCAGTGGAGTCTTCTTCGCGGTGAACAGGATATGGAAATTTTGGAACATGTCCTGCGATGTATTTTACATGTTGGCAATACATCCGAATACGCTGAAGACTTTGCCGAGTGCACAAATGTACAAAATTCTGATGGTGGATGGTCCAAGATGTCGCATGCAGACAAAACGTCCATATGGATAACAACCTTTGTTGGTTTGAAGCTCTGCCGCGGGAACCTTATTCTAAACAACCCAACAATTGAAGAGTCAATCCAACGCGCTCTGGAGTATATCTTGTCTAGCCAGGAAGATGACGGGCATTGGTCGGACGTCGAGTGGTCGCACTTGGATACTACTTGTTCGGTGACAGTATTTCTTACGGTGTACCAGGTTACACACGATAAAAAAAATGATGATCGGATCAACAAAGCCCGCAAACGGGGATATGATTTTATTATGAATTGGCAGCGTGACACCGGTTTATGGAAAGATGATACATTTCATCCCGCAGGGATCGAAACAACCGCACACCTTATGCAGTATACCCTTATACCCGCATACTTTATGGATGGAATAGAAGATGCCCAAAAAATATGTCTTGAGGCAGCTGATAGTCTGGTTGACGAACAAGCAGAAAACGGGTCGTGGGATGGTGAGAATATGGATCACACAATGGACGCCTGCCGCAATCTAATCTTGGTAGCAGATACGTTTAACCAAAAAGAAAAATACTCTTCTGCCATCGCAAAAGGAGTCCGTTGGCTTTTGGATGAAAAAAACGAACTGGGCTGGGGTGACTTTAAGGAAGAGGCCAGTAATGTCGAAAGGACAGCGGACGGCTTGGATACACTGCTAAAATACCGAAGGTTTTGTTCTAACGAACCGATGTCACATTTTTGGGCGTATAGCAAGTAGCAAAAGTTTCTATCATTTACCTTTCTTTATTAACTATAATCGCCTAATGCAAGCAGTTATCCTTCTCGCTGGATATGGATCCCGCCTCGGCCGTGACGATATTCCCCACAAAAGTCTTTTACCTTTTGATGACGAGACTTTGCTTTCAAGGCATCTTGCCTGTCTGGATTCTTTAGGCGTAAGCTGTGTTTTTCTAGTGGTAGGTCATAACAAAGAGCATGTGAAGCTATATGTTGAGGGTCTTAATCTAGGGCTTGAATGCAAGTTTATAGATAATGATTTGTATCGTACCACTGGAAACACCTTGTCCATGGTCATGGGTTTACGCTATTGCAGCGAAGATGTCGTCATTCTTGATGGAGATGTGTTTTATCCTAAATCCGAGTTTTGCAAGTATGTGAAAAACTCAGAACCAACATCCTTCGCATTAATTCCTTCAGATATAAACGATACAGAATCAACCAAGGTATTGATTCGATCCGATGGTAAAATAGGAATGTTTGTTACTAAAAGGGACCCGACGCTCGAAGAGAAAGCTGATTTCGATTTCAGAGGAGAGGCCATTGGTTTTTTTAAGCTCTCAGCCGAAGATTGTAAAAAATTTATTGCGCACTATGAAAAATTTGAGTCTAAATATGTTGAACTTTTATGGGAAATTCCTTTCAGTGATTTCGCTAAGACTGTAGACCTTGATGTCTGGTTGATTCCTCAAGGCCCAGATTGCTTTGAAATAGATACTGAGGCTGACTACGAACAAGCATTATCGTCCTTCCAAAAATACAGAAATAGTTATTGATCGACTTCCAACTTCATTTTTTCTGCTTTCCTCACTTAAAATCCAATAAACGTGGTTTAATGAAAAAGATTCAATTGTAACCATTTACGTTTTTAGATGGAGATAGGGGTGCTGTCTAAGTATAAAGCAGTTCTTTTTGATGTTGGTGGGACACTTCTTCGGGTTGAACCTTCTGTGGGGGAGGTTTACGCAATCTATGCCAGACCCTTTGGATTTAAGGGATCAGGAAAAGAGCTGAATCAACTTTTCCATAAAGAGTGGATTAGTTCCGGAGGAATTGAATCTTTAGGTAAAAAGAGTGGTGAACAAGCGGAAAGAGATTTTTGGAAGAGTCTTGTTTTTCAAGTTTTTGAACACTCTGGCGGTCTTGAAAATTTCGAACATTATTTCGAGATCATTTATGAGGCGTTTGCACGTAAAGACCACTGGCATGTTTTTGATGATGTTATTGATTCAGGTATTTTAGAGAAGTTAAAAAAATCTAGTGTTACATTAGGAGTTGTTTCTAACTGGGATTCCCGTCTTCATGCAATTTTGAAAGACACTGGTCTTGCGGAGCATTTTGATTTTATTTTAGCTTCTGCGGAAGTGGGATCGGCCAAGCCAGATAAAAAAATTTTTATTGAAGCCATTAGAAGAAGCGGGGTTAACCCGACCGAAGTTTGTCATATTGGTGACGACCTGCACGCAGATATTCAAGGCGCCAACAGCGTAGGAATAGAAGCGATACTCATAGATCGTAATAACAAGCACAAAAAAAAGGGTCTTACTACCGTGAGTTCTTTTCAAGAATTACTATGAAAAATAATTTAGAATTTATTTAAACCAGTTTTTCTTGAGTAAGCGTTTATGTGTGTTCAGGACTCACAAATCAACTGATTCGATCGGCACAACCTTTGCGTTGATCTTCTCTTGCCTAATTGTGGATATGAAAAATAACAAAAATTAGGAAGGTATCTTTGGAAGTCAGCAGTTCACTCTATGGTTTTCCAAATCTTTTTTGACCTAAAAAGCTCCCAAAGCAAATAGACATAAAATGGGGTGTATTCTAGCCAGGCAACCAAAACTGAGTATTGGGTGATGTCCTGATAGTCGAGATAAAAGTCGAGATAATATAATCCGATTAGCCCGGTTAGAAAGATCAACGATCTCGAATGGAAAATGCATAGAAAGGGAACAGTCCAACATAGATACCAGGGGTTTTGAACAGGGCTCAGAAGGAATACCAGAACCATGACCAGAAAAATATTTCGTACCCATATCTCCGGAGAGTTTATTTTAGGAGCCCCTTTAAGAATTAAATAGGCTACCGCTGCTAAAATGACTAAGGTCATGATACTTTTCGCAAATATCATGCTATTTTCAAAAATCGGAATTTCTGTAGCCATTCCTAGTTTTAAAATATTTTTAAGAACATATAGCAAGATCGCGAACAAGCTGTCGTTGCTTTGCCAATAAACGCCATACGTTTTTAATCCATCAAAAATGCTCCCACCTATATCAATAAAAGGTAGGTAGAAAACTGTAATTACAGTACAAAATAAAGTTAAGTGAAGGATTGCAGTTGCCGTGCCGGGTTGCTTATTTTCTTGCGCGAGAAACCAGACCCTTTGAAGGTAAAAAGGGAGAAGAACTGCGGAATAAAATTTTCCAAGAACGCTCAAAGCTAGAAAAAAAATGGATCCCACCATACGTTTTCGTATAAGAAAATATATGGATACACAAAGACAGGATATCCCGATTATATCCAGATGAGTTGAGTTATAAGTTTCCTTGATCATTAGGGGCGACCAAAAATAAACTAGACTAAAATTTTGGTTCAGGTTTAAGGCCCTTAATGCAAGTATGATGAAAACCGTACCCATTAGATCAAATGCCAAAAATATTATTCGTAAGGTGGGCAGACTATCTACATTTATTTGCTGCGAGAAGCGAAACACGTATTGGGCCAAAGGTGGATAGATGGTGGGAACATCTGGGTGATTAATTCGCTCCATATACCGAAGGGCAATGTCATTTTCCCATTTTAAATCATTTAGAATAGCTAACTCATTTTGGTCGTTTTCCCCATAATGTGAGTGAAAATATACCGGGTCTTGTATTTTTAAGGATTTATATTTGTTAATTTCTTCCGGAGCGAATTTGAAGGGATTAATTCCATGAGCAAACACCTTGCCATCCCAAAGATAACGATATACGTCATCTTCTTGAATCTGTTGGGAAGGGAGCATTGCAAAACGAAATAATAATCCGAAGGCGATCAGGGTCCAGAATGTTTTTTGAGACCAGTTGGATTTAAAAACAGAAAGACAGGCCAGTGTATAAAGAAAAAATAAAGAAAAATAGATGGCAAGATATTCAAGAATAGGACGTTTGGAGTAACCTTCACCCCAGTTGAAATCTTTAGATAGGTCTGTTAACCCTAGATAGAGGATCAAGCTCAATAGACCAAGAACTGCTAGATAAATATGTGATCGCATGATCTATAAAAATATGAAAGGATGTGGGGCCGTTTTAGTTAGGTGATCCCAGCTATCCCTTTCGTTTTAAGGGTAATTTCTATAATGTGGTCTTAATTAACCGGCACAAGGCTAGAGACGTAATACATCTCAAAAATATCTTTATATTGCCGGACAACATAGCTAAAATAAATCCAATATTTAAAGAATGTGAGCCTGGGCCTAATGAGTAAACAAATGCACGCAAGTTGGGAAACTATACGCTCTGTGCTTGGAAAATCAATAGTTAGGGTCGATTCTAACGACTCCCAATCCTTCGCTTGGTTCGACTTTCAGTGGAAGCTTATAGTAGGTAAAGACTTGGCACTTGTCACACGGGTCAACAAATTTTCGAGTAAAAGCTTGTTTGTCACGGTGTCAGACAGAGTATGGTTTCCAGCTTTGGAACCCTTACGTGAAAAAATTATCAAAACGATTAATGAACGCGCAGGATCGGCCTTAGTGAACAGAATTGTTTTCCAAGAAGGTCTTATTGTAGAATCTATAAAAAAAAATCCTTCCGAAGAGGAAAGGCAGTATTCGTTGAAGCAAAATAAAATGCAAGCACCAGAAATAGGAATGAAGGATGAAAGTGTGAAGAATATACTTGATCGTATCAACTGTAAGCTAAAAGTAATTTTACCAGTTACAATACTAGTGTTCATCTCCAATTGTACCACCTTTCCAATAGACCAAGTTTCCCGGAACATTGATTTGTCTAATTCATATGCAGTTAAGGTTGTTGAGAAGCTATCCGCAAGAAAAAGTAACGAGAATGTTAGGGATCCACGAGCGTACTACTATTATCTAATGGCTTTGCAAGCGGTTCGAGAACATCAGTTTGAGCAAGCTTCAGAGAATTATCGCCTGGTGGTTCGGTTTGCCCCAGATGATTATGAATTTTATAGTCAATTGGCGATTAATCTCATTCGTGCAGGGGAAATAGAAGATGCCTATAAGACACTGCAGGAGTCTTTGAGTCATTTTCCTGATAATCCCGAATTGAATATGATGATTGGAGATATTCTCGCCGGGCGGCTCGAATATGAGCGAGCTCTAAGTCATTATCAACGCGTAATTCAGGCTAAGTCGGGGTTAGCAAGAGCCTACCTTCTTAGCGGTGCAATTCACGAAGTTCGTCAGCAATATGATCTTGCAGAAGATATGTACAAGAAGGTGCTCCAGGTAGAATCAACGAATCCCTTGGGATACCACTACCTTGCGAGAGTTAATATTGTTGCAGGAAAATTAGAAGATGCCAAAAGATTCTTAAATCAAGCTTTGGAGTTACGTCCTAATCTTTTGAAGGCTCGAGAATTTCTGGCTTGGACCTTAGCGGCGCAGGGGAAGCCCGATGAGGCTAAAAAACAATACAAGATTCTTTTGAAGCTAGACCCTTTGAATGAAAGCATTCATAAGCGTATGACCGCTATGAAAGGTTCAACTTTACGAATGGATGTAGACTCGAGCAAATACCGAGCAGATGCAAAAGAAGTTTTGGGCGCTCCAGATGTGCATATAAAAATTGGAGCCGTTTACTATGAACAGGGAATTTACTTGAAAGCGCTTGATGAGTTTCAGTTGCTTCAGGAGAAGAAACACAAAAAAGAAATTTTAATGGTGCTTGGGCGTGTTTATGAAATTCTTGGGCGTGTAGATAGAGCCATTCAAGAAATAAATAGTTTACTGAAAATAGAGCCTAGGTCCGTGCATTTAATGGTTTATTTGGCTCGGTTACATAGTATGAATAAGCACCCTGAAAAAACAGTTCAATTGATTGAGGAAGCTATCAAGATAGATCAAAATAATGACACCCTTTATCACTCCCTGGCCATTGCCTGTATAGCGGTTGATCGATTAGATAAAGCCATTGACGCAATGCAAAAAGCAATTGCCATAGACAAAGATAAAGATTCTTATTATTTCGAACTGGGAGCTCTCCTAGAGCGGAAAGGTGAATTTGAGTTAGCTATAAAAAATATAAAGCACTCTATCGAGCTTAATCCCATGCATTCTAATGCGCATAATTTTTTGGGGTATATTTATGCTAGGGAAGGGAAATCACTAGATAAAGCTCTAGGACATTTGGATAAGGCACTTTCTATTCAGCCCAAAAATGGTTATTTTCTTGATAGTCTGAGCTGGATTTATTTTAAGAAAGGAGAATCAGAAAAAGCCCTTAGAGAACTTAAAAAGGCTATGGTTTATACGTCCCCTGATCCAGTTTTATATAGCCATTTGGGAGACATCCACTTTTCATTGATGAACTATATAAAAGCTGGCAAGGCATGGGAAACAAGTCTTTTCCTCACTTTAGAAAAAACAGATAATATTGATAGCGAGTTACCTGATCCTAAAGAACTGGAAAAAAAGATTCAAAAGGTGCAGAAACTTCTGAGTAATAATTAACTATCAATAGTTTGGACCCAGTTTTAACCATACTGATACCCAATTCTATGCGAATTTCCCTGCGCCGGTATGTAGTAGGGTGCCTGCTGGTTTTCATTGTTTCCTGCCAACCCAAGGTTTTGCCTGTGTTAACAGAAGCGAAGCCAGAAATGAAGTCTCTGTCCTCTTTATTTTCCGAACTCGAAGCTCGTAAATTGGCTATTCGGGACGTAAAAGCATTTGTACGTACAAAAATTTCTGGAGAAAATTTAAATCAATCGTTTCGTCAGACATTGCTTGTCAAGGGGGATGAAGCAATGCGAGTGGATACTTACAGCTTATTTCGTCAGGTATTAGGTGTGCTGATTTATGAAGGGGGAAAAACTATAATGTATGATCCGCGAGAAAATCGAGTCATCTCTGGAGAAGCGGTTTGGGAAAGTATGCACCGGGTTTTGGGGACTTATATAGACTTCGGAGATTACATCAGCGTGTTTTCAGGAGGGATACCGCACCTTTCTCATTTACAGACGAAAGTCGCAAAATGGAATAGCGACCAAACCGTTTTGCAAATTGAAACGATCAACCAAAAAACAGGAGAACGGGTAGATATTGGAATCGACGCTTATACGTTGTTGCCAAAATCATTACTCTTGATTCGAGGCACCCGGGAAATTTACAGGGTATATTGGGACGATTACAAGAAAGTTGATGAGTTGGACTTCGCTCACAAGGTTGTAATCGAGATTAAGTCAAAAAATCAATCTATTGTAGTAAGTTACTCAGACGTGATGATCAATCAAGGTATTTCTCTCGATGCATTTGAGTTAGCATTGGGATTGATGAACTGAAGAGTAATTGGTGACGTGGCAAAAAGTATGAAAATAAAATTTAAAACCCCGGCCAAAATTAACTTAGGTCTTCATATTCACGGAAAAAGAGAAGATGGGTTTCATGAATTGGAAACAATTTTTCAAATGGTATCTTTATATGATGACGTGGAGTTAGAACTTTTGTCCTCGGGGATTAAACTGGAGTGTGATACGCCAGGAGTACCCACGGATGATACTAACCTTGTTTGTAAAGCGGCACTTCTATTACGACAGTCTTATCAGGTTGAAGGTAAAGGAGTCAGCATTCGGTTGAAAAAAAAAATTCCTTTCGGTGCTGGACTCGGGGGTGGTAGTGGTAATGCTGCCGGCGTACTTATGGGTCTGAATCGTTTGTGGGATTTGAATATCGAACGAGAGAAACTACTTACATTGGCTGCTGAATTGGGTTCCGATGTCCCATTTTTTCTTACTTCGCCTTGCGCGCTTGGAATGGGGCGTGGGGAGCAGTTAAAGGTCCTGAAACCTTGTGCTAAGTTTCAGGTTTTGTTGGTGTTTCCTGGGTTTCCTGTGGCGACTTCTTGGGTGTATCAAAATCTAAAATTGAAGTTGACAAAACGGGAAAATAATATTAGCATCCTGCGGAAAAACCTATCCTTATCGGACATCACAAGCTTAGGGTCCCGGTTGTACAATGATTTAGAACCTGTTGTTATTCAAAGGTTTCCTGAAGTCCAAGTCGTTAAAGACGAGTTGGGGGCTTGGGGTGCTTTGGGTGTTCTTTTATCTGGGAGTGGGTCCACTGTATTTGGAATTTTTGATGATCCGGAGAAGGCTCGGGTTGCATGCGCAGGTTTGAATGGAACTTGGGAAAGAGTTATTGTAGAAACGATTGAAAGTTTGACTGAATTCTGTCCGGAGGATATCCTGAACTACCCCTAACTAATGAAGTCTAAAAAGGGTGGTCTTGGAAATTTTTAATTAGCAACGAAAATTTAAGTAGCGTAACCCCAGTCTACCCTCCATTTTTCGTTGCTCAAAACCTAATAACTAAATTAAAGAAGATCTGACTTTTAAATTTTAGATCGATTCAAAAGTGAATATTGTCCGTATATTTAAGAGTTTTGCATAGCGTGTGTATTGGTTGTCGGTCACGAGATTAAGCTAAATATAGGTAGCGAATACAGATTGGGGCGTCGTCAAGCGGTTAAGACACAGGTTTTTGATGCCTGCATTCGGAGGTTCGAATCCTCCCGCCCCAGCTTTTAATGGTAAAAAGGTTTTTTAAGTTTATCTGGTGGATATCGTATGGAACAGAATCTAAACGGGAGAGTCCTTATTTTTTCTGGGAGGGCTAATGTTGAGCTTGCAGAGGACATTTGCAAGTACATGAAAATAGAATTGGGCCGCACGATAATCAAAGATTTCTCTGATGAAGAAATTTATGTGCGCATTGAAGAAAATGTTCGAGGTGGTGATGTTTTTGTAATTCAGCCAACCTGTCATCCGGGAAATACTAATTTAATGGAGTTGTTGATCATGATCGATGCGCTTAGGCGTTCATCTGCCAGACGTATAACAGCGGTGATACCTTATTATGGTTACGCCCGCCAGGATCGAAAGTGTGAGCCACGAGTACCCATCACCTCCAAACTAGTAGCAGATTTATTAGTGACTGCAGGAACAGACCGTGTATTGACGGTAGACCTCCATGCAGGGCAGATACAAGGTTTTTTCAATATTCCTGTGGACCATCTTTTTTCAATGAAAGTATTGATTCCTTATCTACAAAGCTTAGAGATTAGGGATATGGTAGTTATTTCACCAGATGCGGGTGGGGTGGAACGCGCTAGAGCTTTTGCAAAGCGTCTAGGAGTCAATCTTGCCATAATTGACAAACGTAGAGAGGCCGCGAATGAAGCTAAGGCAATGAACATTATTGGAGATGTGGTTGACAAGGTGTGTTTTGTCGTCGATGATATGATTGACACCGCTGGGACACTAGTAGAAGGTACAGCCGCTTTGTTGGAAGCTGGTGCACGCGAAGTGCACGCTTGCTGTACTCACGCTGTCTTGTCTGGACCGGCGATAGAACGTATTTCTGAATCAAAAATTAAGTCTATCGTGGCAACCAACACAATACCAGTTCGAGATGCTATGAAAAGAGATTCAAAAATTAAAATTTTATCCGTGGCGCCTTTGCTGGGCGAGGCCATTTTGCGGATCAACCGAGAAACCTCGGTAAGTTCATTATTTGATTTATAGGGAGTAGATAAAAAGTGTCTGAAGTTTTGAGCGGTAAGGTAAGGGGAAAAACCGGTAAGGCTGCTGCTAATGAAGTTAGAAGGAACGGAGAGATACCTGCAGTTTTGTATGGGTTAAAAGATAATATTTCCTTTTCTATTTGTCCTGATAATCTCAAAGACATTTTGAAAGCGAAGGGACAAAATGCGTTAATTGATCTTAATTTAAAAGGGAATAAACAACGTAAAGTTATTCTGAAAGAATTTCAACGTCATCCGCTGAAAGAGCTTTGGGTTCATGTAGACTTTTTAGAAGTTGATGTTACCAAGGTGGTTAAGGTCAGTGTCGATGTACATTTGATTGGAAAATCTGCTGGAGAAAAAATGGGTGGTCTGGTTAACCAGGTGCTCAAATCTCTTCAGGTAGAATGTTTGCCGGTTGATATTCCGCAGTCAGTCGACTTGGATGTGACGGCTGTTGAACTTGGGCAGGTGTTACATGTGTCGGACTTTAGCCTTCCGGACAAGGTAAAAATTTTAAATCAACCTAATGAGGCCGTGGTCAGCGTCTATATGCCAAAAGTTGAAGAAGAGAAAGTCGCTGATGAAGAAGAGTTGGCAGAAGGCGAAATGGCGGTTACGGGCGATGCTCCAACCGCCGAGGAAGATTCGGATAAGAAGGAAGATTTGGATAAGAAGGAAGATTCGACTAAGAAAGAGGGCTGATCATATCCAATGTGTATTTAATTATTGGCTTGGGCAATCCCGGGCCGCGTTACGAACTAGCGCGCCATAATGTTGGTTTTCTTGTAGCCGATAATTTGGCTGAAAAACAACGGATTGCACTTGCCCAAAGCAAGCATAGAGCTCTCTATGGTGAAGGGGAAATAGAGGGTTGCCAGGTTGTGATCGCCAAGCCAATGACCTACATGAATAATAGTGGGCAGGCGGCGAAGTTGCTTCTTTCTGCCTTGGGGATTTCCCCCAACCAGGTTCTTGTGATTCATGATGATATTGATTTGCCGCTTGGAAAAATCAAAGTAAAAACTAAGGGCGGTGACGCTGGTCAGTTAGGGGTGCGGTCGATTACCGAGAAAGTTGGGACAGACCAGTATTGTCGTATTCGGGTAGGAGTGGGTCGACCCGATGATCAAGGGGATATTGTCGACTACGTATTGACCTCGTTCACCGAGGAGGAAACTCAGTTATTAAACGAGGTTATTGAAGAGGCGATAATTAAAGTTGAAGAAACGTTGATGGAAATGAATAAACGTAATAATAAAACGGAGGAAAACGGAGAATGTTAAAGGAGTATAAAGGAGAATTGTTGTTTCTTGTTATTGCTATGGGCGCTTATGTTTTTATGGCTACCTTAAACATATCGCAGAATTATTCATATTTTGCGGTGGTGTTCGGTATTTTCGGTTTGATTGTGGCTTGGAAGATTTATGAAAAGGTTGATGACCAATCTGACGGTAATGAAAAAATGAGGGAAATTGCAGAATCTATCCACGAGGGGGCGATGGTGTTTCTATCGCGGGAGTATAAAATTCTTGGTTATTTTGTAGCAGGGGTTTTTATACTTTTGATGATAGTTATTTCATCTCAAAAAGGATTTTGGATAGGTTTTTGGACATCTGTGTCTTATGCCCTTGGTGCTGGTTGTTCCATGCTTGCAGGCTTCTTTGGAATGAACGCGGCAACTACCGCAAATGTGCGTACTGCGCAAGCCGCTTCGGATGGCGGGAAGGCTAAGGCGCTCAACATTGCGTTTAATGGTGGGGCTGTTATGGGTTTGAGTGTGGCTAGTCTGGGTTTGTTGGGAGTAGGCGGGCTTTTTCTTTTATTTGGAAAGGGTGATTCAGCAAGTGTCATTAGTGGCTTTGCCATGGGAGCAAGCTCGATAGCTCTGTTTGCTCGTGTAGGTGGAGGAATTTATACAAAAATAGCGGATGTTGGATCGGACCTTGTGGGCAAGGTCGAAGCCGGCATTCCGGAGGACGATCCGAGAAATCCTGGCGTTATAGCAGATAATGTCGGGGATTGTGTTGGTGATACGGCTGGTTTGGGAGCAGATATTTTCGAATCATATTGTGGTTCTATGATTGCTGCTATTGCTATAGGTGCCAGTATGACTGCCATGAAATTTGAG
>ERZ651768.2204-NODE-2204-length-13717-cov-8.470455_pt1 | contig 13717 bp, 12 predicted proteins | sample MGYA00514754_ERZ651768 | MGnify/ENA metagenome assembly ERZ651768 | reverse complement strand
GAAACCAGACAATCCCTGACAAACTGCTGTAATTTTTCAATCCACAAATGTCCTTCATTGACACTGCAAGGGCTGCCTGTAATGAGGTAAGCATCATAAGAGTATAATGATTCCGGCCATTCATTTTCAGCCACAAAAAGTTGATCCAATGTCGCATCTGGCATCAGGGGAGTCAGAAAGTCTACAAATTTTTCGGATTCCGTAATTCCCAGATCCGTAGACCAGTAGCTTCGAGGAACCGTATCCAATATTCCAAGTTTCATTTTTTACCCACTTCAAAGTAAATTGTCAATTCATCCGGAAACATGACACAATTTCAAAATATTGATTGTTCTTCAGGAATCATCTTCCTTAAAATTGAAGCCTTGGAGGTACCAGAAACAGTTCTATCTGTCAATGTATAATCAATGGATGGATGGTCACTCAATATTTTTCCAATAAATTCTACTCTTCCCTGATTTTCACCCTCTCTTTTTTATCGCAGGAAGATAGAAATAAATAAAGAAGAAGGATTGAGAGGATGATGAGTACATGTTTCACTTGGTTTCCTATTGGTGGATTAGGAGAAACCGATATATAACATCATTCGATAGATTTTACAAGAATATGGGTATTTTACTTGGAGCGTGTCTGACTGTGAAGAATTAGTGGAGGTTTCTGACAATAGACGATGTATAGTTAAGAACGAACTAGCGTGGTTACTCACAGCAGTCACTACTGTAAGCAGAAAAATAAAAATACATTTCTCATTAATCCTCTAAATTTAGATATATCTAAATGAGAATAAATATAGAAAAGAAAAGTATTATGAATAATAATCCGATAAGACCTAGAGTGATTAAAAAAGTCTTATTTAAACTACTTGCCTGTCTCATATGCAAATCCTTGAACAAAATCAAAAGATTAAGATTTAGTTAGTGAAGTAGCTTACTCAAACTTCTCAGAGCTAATGCGATCGCACCAGTCCATATTAACCATCCATACGTATATTCCCCGGTGGTCCCCTTAACTGTACTCATTATATGGGAAGCTTGGATATTTTCATGATCGTTCGATGCAGCCATAACAGACAGACAAAAGAGAGAGCCAGCATGAACATCCAACAACTGGTCCATAAACCTGTCCCTTCCAGCAGGTAACCAAAGATGATCGGACAGAAAAATCCGCCCAATCCACCAAGCACACCAACCATGCCGCCAACTACTCCAACTTCTTCAGGGAAATAATCGGGGATATATTTATAAACCGCACCCATGCCAATCCCCCAAATACTTCCTAATAAAATGACCAGCACTGCAAAGATCCATACATTTGCCTGGAAATAAATCCGAGTGACTCCTTTGGCGAGTAGTTCCTTCTTTTGCACCGTTTGGCCAACCTCAACTACGCTTTCCTGCCAAACCTCCTTTGTAGGAAAGACTAATATCTGGTCATCCTTATGAACAAATGCGGACGGTTTGATGATGAGAGGATAAATTTTCTCATCAACGGCAATCGCTTTTCCCGAAATAGCGGCAACAGTCCCAGGTCTGTTGGCGACTACCCCTTTTCCTGGGGAATAGATTTCCATGGGAGGAACAATTAGCATGACACTGATGAGTACCGAAGAACCCAGTACCCAATACATCACTTTCCTGGCTCCCCATATATCCGACCACCACCCTCCCAGTGCACGGATTATTCCTGAAGGAAAACTAAACAAAGCTGCAAAGATCCCCGCCGTTACAAGGGGAAGATAGTAGACATTGATAAAGTAAGGAACTAGCCACTGGGAAAAGGAGACAAAGCAGCCAAACACTAGAAAATAATAAAAACCAAAGCGCCAGACACGTATGTTTTTTAAGGGCTGGAGCATTTCCAACATTGTCTTGTTGGAGGATGTAGGTTTTTTATTTTCTGTAAAAATGAAGAAAAGAGCGCCCGTGACTGCTAAACCAACCGCATAAACAACAGGCAAGGAACGCCATCCTTCTAAATTGGTGCCATTGTCTGTGAAGGTGTTTAACAGGGTTGGGGCAAACAATGTAGTCAGGGCTGCACCGGCAGTGCCTGCACCAAAAATCCCCAATGCCGTACCTTGGCGTTCTTTTGGATACCATACGGAGGAGAAGGCAATCCCTATGGAAAAGCTGACTCCGGCCAGACCAAATCCAAAACTGCACAAGGCAAAAAACAGGAAGTTGTCAGCATAAGAAAGCAGAAACATCGGGACAGCACATAAAAAAAGCAATGACCCATAGACAGGTTTCCCTCCAAATTTGTCCGTCAACATCCCTGCTGGGAGGCGAAAGATTGAGCCAGTCAATATCGGTATTCCCATCAACCAGCCAATTTCAACAAACCCCCATTCATACACCTGATTGGTTGCTAAAAAAGTCACCAAGACACCATTGAGCATCCACGCTGCAAAACAGACAGTGAATGCCAAAGTATTGACAGCCAATATCTTATGGGATTTTGCAGTCGTCACTTCTTGCACGTTAACCCCCCCTACTCGTCAGTGTACTGTTTTTGAAAATAAAACTTAGCTAGGTAACAAATGATTTAATGTAATGGAAGAAAACAGGATTTTAATTAGCGCAAGAACAAATAAAATGCTTAAAGGTTTTTTAATAAAATCTTATTTTTTCAATGCCACATATTTTCTCATGGAAATAAAGGGCCTAGTAATGTATCCGAAAGGATAGCTAAAAATATGCACCAGTTTAGTAAAGGGTAAGTATGCAAAGAAAATTAGTGCAGAAATGATGTGCAGCTTATTAATAAGCGGTGCCCCTGAAATCATCGAAATATCCGGTTGCAACTTGAAAATGCTGCCGATCCAAGGCCCTACCGAATAAGATATTCCAAAAACCAGTTCTATGGCGGATTGATAAAGCCCAAAACCCCCAATAGTTATCAGGAACAAAAGGATGATGTAATCATCCGGCGTGCTCATTGCCCTTACCTGCGGGTTGGTGATTCTCCGCAACAAAGCCCAAACGATTCCATAGAGAAAAAGAATTCCAGCGCCTAGTCCCACCCATCTGAAAAAATCAACCCAGGAAACTAGTTTGTATGCACCTCCTATAAGTCCCACTACATGCGTCACAAACAGGATAAGTATGCCCCAGTGCAGACATAAGGACGCCGGACCTATGGAGGCACGGCCAAAGAATCCGGTGGAGCGTGTTGTCCACAGATAATCCCCGCGGACACTCAAGTTCCACTTGCCTCTGTGCCTGCTCATACTACCGCTGAAGCCCCGATATATTATGCCTCCAAAAAACATTATGACGGTAATGTAAGGCAATCCGATGAAAAAGAAATTATCCCACATAATTTTCTACCTCTGTAATTGTTGTTATGACTGAGGTTGTGTTTTTAATTCAACATTTACGACTTTCTCTAATGCATCAAGAAGATAAAGATATGGTGTTTTTAACTCTTCCAGCCGGGAACGCATCGGAGGTAGAAACGGCAAAAAATATTCCCTAATGAGTTTATCTCTCACAGGGTCATCTTTTGATTCAGCAGTCAGAGAAAGAAAGTCCACCATTAGCGGCAGGTAATCCGGTAATTCTTTTCCATCCAACTTCTGCCCGAAATGCTTATAAATACCAACCAGTTCTATCATGTATCCGTTTCTATCTGAGACAGCAGCATTAGCACAGGTCTTGGGTTCATCATAGGTATGGCTCCCAAGATATAAAGGGCATTGAGGCTCCAACTCAAATAAATCAATATAATCCTCTTCGGAAATAGCGTTTTCCCTGAGGAACCTGGAAAGCAGCGTCACAATCTCTTCATCAGTGCTTTTCAACCTCTCAACCACTTTTTCTGCATCATGCTTAATTTCCTCCCTCTCCGTATCTGTTTCTGGTGGGCTGCACCACAATTCGGCTATGAGTGCATAAGTATCTTTCAACGTTTGCTGCCCGTTAATACTACTCATAACTTTTCGACCCCGTATGATACGATTTGTGATAACTTTTTCTTCTCTTCATGGGTGACCAAGGGGTCATCTGGTCAAAGCCGGCGACGCCACGTTCGGTATATGGACTGATGTCTGCATCTTCACGTTTTGATGTGGGAACCACAAAGCGTTCGTTGTAAAAAGCAAGGGACAATGTCCGCACCATTTCCTTTGCATCTTTTTCGGTCAGCCCCACTTTGTTGAGGACTTCCACGCTAGGCTTGTTGTCCACCCTAATGCTTCTTTGGTAGTGCCTCACCGCGAGTTGCCGCCGCAGTGCCGTCTCCACCACCTTTTCATTCCCGGCACCAAACATACTGGCAAGATATTCTATGGGCACACGGAATTTATCCAATTCATCAAGATCAAGAAGTGGCCCCGTTGACGGTTTGTCCATATCGAAAACATCCTTATCCGAAGGAGAATCCTTTCCTGCTGTGGTAACGATGGGTGCCAAAGGCGGAATGTAAAACAAGCTGGGCATAGTTCTGAATTCGGGATGTAGCGGAAGGGCAATCTCCCATTCTTTAACTATCTTGTAAACGGGCGAGCGCTGTGCGGCGTCAATCCAGTCGTCGCTGATGCCATCTTTCTTGGCTGCATCTATCACCTTTAAGTTAAACGGATCCAGTATAACCTCTCTCTGTGCCGCCACAAGGTCTTTATCATTTGCCAATGCGGCTTCCTCCACCTGGTCCATGTCATAGAACAGAACTCCAAACGAGCGGATTTTGCCCACGCAGGAATGGAAGCAGACCGGAGGCAGGCCGGATTCAATTCTCGGGTAGCAGAGAATACACTTCTCCATCTTTCCGCTGGCCCAATTGTAATAAGGTTTCTTGTAGGGGCAGGAAGAGATGCAATAGCGCCAGCTGCGGCATCTGTCTTGATCGATGAGAACAATGCCGTCTTCCTCCCGTTTGTAAACAGCGCCGGAAGGACATGCAGCGGCACAACCGGGGTTGAGACAGTGATTGCAAATGCGAGGAAGATAGAAATAAAAGACATCCCTAAACTTGAGAGTGGCTTCCATTTCCTCTTCACTCATTTCCTTAAAATTCACATCGTGCTTTCCGGTAACGTGAGTACCACCGGCGTTATCTTCCCAGTTCACCCCCCAGTCAATGGAAACATCTTCTTTATTGGTGACCATCGATTTTGGTCTTCCAACCGGTTGATGTTTAGTTTCTTGGGAAGAATGCAGGTCATCGTAGGTGAAGGTATAGACATCACCTTCTCCGTAGTAATCAGCCATCTCAGGCGTGTGGGGATTGTAAAAGAGATTGGAAAGCATATAGGCTTTACTGCCATAACGAAGTTTCAGTTTGTTGCCATCCTTTACCCAGCCTCCTTTCCACAAATCCTGTTTTTCCCATTGTTTCGGATAGCCTATACCAGGCTTGGTTTCGACATTGTTCCACCACATGTATTCGGCTCCCTCCCTGTTTGTCCAGACATTTTTGCAGGCAACCGTACAGGTATTGCAACCAATACACTTTTCCAGGTTGAAGGTCATGCTTAACTGTGCTTTTACTTTCATGGTCTTTTCTTTTAAGCTGTTGGTAATTTATCCAGTTCTTTTTCCTGATAAATCGGTCTATTTTCAGCTCCCAGTGGCATCTTACGGATAATTACCCCGTGATCACGTTCGGAAGGGCTTGTTCCCCAGTAATTGATGTAATACGAAAACTGGGCATATCCACCGATCATCGTGGCAGGATTCATCAAGATTCTTGTTGTGGCGTTGTTGTTCCCGCCCCGCAGGTCGGAAAGGTTGTGTTTCTTAGCAAGAGGCGAAAAGGGAACATTTACATGGCGTTCCACCTGATGGTAGGTGATGGCCATGTTGCTCGGTACTTGATGGCTTACCACTGCCCGAACCACTTCAATTCCATTTTCGCAAAACATTTCCACCCAATCGTTGTCTTTCACTTCGATTTCATCTGCATCATCTGGATTGAGCCATACAGTTGGGCCTCCGCGCGACATGTGCATCATGGGCCAATGGTCTCTGAAAGAACTGTGTATCTGCCATTTGCCATGAGGTGTGATGAAGCGGAAGACCTTGGACTTCGGGCCGGCTTTATCCAGATTAATATCTCCAATCGCCACCATATCCAAAGGCGGTTTGTTGGTTGGTAGTGCCTCTCCCAGTTCCCTGATTCCCTGGTGGTCATAATAGATTTCTTGCCTTCCCGACAGGGTGTGCCAGGGTTTTAGCCGTTCCACATTCATCGTCCACGGACCGAAGGTTCTCTGTTTTCCTTCTTTGTCGTGTAACATGGCACTCCACTGTGGTGTGATGTGGATTCTTCTGGGCTGTGAAATGACATCCTTGTAATGAACCTTCCTGTTCTTGACAACTTCAACCATGTCGGTCAGAGGAAGTCCCACTTTCTTTTCCATTTCCTTGAAAAAGAGCCACGACAGTCGCCCATTGAGTTCTGGTGAAATTTGCATAATGACTTCACAAGCCTGCTCCGGCTTTTCAAAATAGACGCGTCCGTCCTTGACATCCAAGGCTTCGTTGTTCTTGAGTTCTTCCTCAACGATCGGTGTCAGGTCTGCGTACTGCCCCTTGGATCCGTAGCCTTTAGGCTTGGAGACGAGTGGACCCAGTGAAACCAACTGGTCGTAAACCTTGGTGTAATCCCTTTCCACGATGGCGATATTGGGGAATGTTTTGCCAGAGGTGAGTTCCGTATCTCCATTTTTCCAGTCCCTTATCTCCCCCATGGGTTGAGCTAGTTGGTCGGGGCTGTCCATCCACAAGGCATTGAACACAATATCTTTTACAGGCTCAGGGAAGTGTTTCTTTGCCATTTCGGAAAACTTCTTGGCGATGAGCTTAAATGCTTCCCAGTCGTGCTTGGCTTCCCACGGGGGCTGCGTCGCAGGTGTCAGTGGATGAACGAATGTGTGCATGTCTCCAAAGGTGACATCGTACTTTTCATACCAGAAGGCGGCTGGAAGTACCACATCGGAATAATTGGCAGTAGAATCCATACGTATGTTGAGGTTCACCAGAAAGTCCAGCTTCCCGACGGTCTCTTCATCATGCCACTCGATTTCATTCACCAGGTCTTTTGCCGGTTCTTCGTCCCACATAACGTTATCATGTGTTCCGAGGAAGTGCTTGAGCGACAATTCATGCCCCCGCATACTGGTTCCGATGAGGTTTCCGCGATATACGGTGAGCATTTTCAAGCGGTTTTCCTCTGCATCCACGTCATTGATGGCAAAATTCAGCTTGCCTTCCTTGAACTGTTCGGCAATCCATTTCTTCACTTCACCATCGTTTTTGCAGCCTGCTTCAATGGCCTCTTTGTATACTTCCATCGGATTTTTCTTGTCAATTTGAGGGAAGAAAGGCAGCCATCCTAACCTAACAGCAAGGGAGTTCATATCTGCTGCATGGTTGAATTCTGGAAGTTTCTTGGCCCCTGTCGCCCACTGGGTATCAAGAGACATACTGTCATATTTCCATTGGCCGGTGTGGAAATACCACAAAGAGGTGCTGTTCATCAGTCTGGGAGGTCTCGACCAATCAAGGGCACCACTTAGATTGACAAACGCTGCATTCAAGCGGGTGTGCTGGGTTCCGACATAGTGGTTGAAATTGCCACCGTTCACTCCGTTGCAACCGCAAAGGGCAAGCATCACTGCTTCGCTACGGTAATACAAGGACGCACCGTGGTAAAAGTGCTGCACTCCTGGTCCGGTTATGAACAGAGATCTGCCTTTTGTCTTTTCAGCATTGTCGGCGAATTCCCTTCCCACCTGTATGGCAAGGTTTCTGCTCACGCCCGTCTGCGCCTCCTGCCAGGCTGGGGTATAAGGTTTCGGGTCGTCGTAGTCCTTAGGGTAATCACCACTCAGTCCTCTCGGCACACCTGCCTGTGCCATCAAAAGATCAAAGGCTGTGGTTACGAGCAATTCCTGGCCATCGCTTGTCCTTACCTTTTTGGCGGGGACTTCGCGCAATATCTCTGTTGCCTTCTGCCCTTTCCCTTCTGTCTTACCGATATTTATGCTGAAGGTATCGGTAAAGTCACTGAATGAGACCATCACCTTTTGGTCATCATTTCCAAGCAAGGTCAGGAGCGGATCAAACTCCTTGTTGGTAACGGCGTTTTTAAGTTGAAGGTTCCAGTTGCCCGTGGGTTCCTCCTCCCACCTAAAACCAACGGAGCCGGTGGGAAGGTGTAATTTCCCCTCCCCATCGGTCATGATCAGTTTCCAATCGGCATTTTCCTCATTGGAGTACATCGCGATATCGGACGCCCGCAGGAACCGACCCATCTGATATTTGGCTCCATCCTGGTCCAGAACGACAAGAAACGGCTGGTTGGTATATTGCTTTGCATACTCAGTGAAATACGGCGTTTCCTTGTCTACATAGAACTCTTTCAGGATGACGTGGATACAAGCCATGAGGAAGGCACCATCGCTTCCAGGCACAACCGGAACCCATGTATCGGCATATTTCGTCACGTCCGAATAGTTGGGAGAAAGTACTACTATTTTTGAACCACGGTACTTTGCCTCGGAAAGAAAATGGCAGTCGGCGGTGCGGGTCATGTTTATGTTTGAACCAGCAACAATCCAGTAAGTTCCAAGATACCAGTCGGAGCTTTCGCAGTTTTCTGTCTGGTCACCAAACATGGAGGAAGAAACATGTGGAAGGTCATGATACCACTCGTAATAACTGCAATATATTCCTCCCAGCAAATTGTTATACCTGTGCCCTGAAATGAAACTAAGCAAGCTCATTGCAGGAATCGGTGAAAAATTGGCCATGTGGTCGGGACCATACTTTTTGATGGTGTAAATCTGGGCTGCCGCGATCAGTTCGACCGATTGATCCCAACTGACTCTTTTCCAGCCTGCTTTGCCTCTCGCCGATTTGTATCTTTTTGACCTCTCCTCGTCTTCAACGATGCTTGCATAGGCTTCGACCGGATCCTTACCATTCTTGAGTTCTTCGGTATAATAATCCCACAGCACTTTGCGTACATACGGGAACTTCGGTCTCAAAGGGCTGTAGGGGTACCAGGAAGCTGTAACGCCTCTTTGGCAACCTCTGGGTTCAACGTTCGGTATATCGGGATCAATCTGCGGATAATCTGTTTTTTGAAGTTCCCAACAGATAAGTCCGTCTTTTACGAAGACCTCCCAACTGCAAGCCATTGAACAGTTCACTCCATGACTCGTTCTCACACTGTAGTCATAGTTCCACCGCTTTCTGTAGAATTCTTCCCAAGAACGGGAATCTTCATTTACGCTAAACCATTTGCTTCCGTTTTTCACAATATATCCTAGTTGGGTTTCTTTGAGGTTTTTGAATTCATCTCACATCCACTTTCTTCCTTCCCACTTTGAGACCTATCAAAGTGAGACCAAGCAAAAGCACTATGCTCACAATTACACTAGGCATATATTCAGAAGGAAGATCGGTTGCCTCAATCGCTTGTTTTTTTTTAAAGGTTGCGATGTAGCTGACCACGTTGTCGATCGCTGCATCATCGGTAAGAGTCATGGCCATTGGGCGCATCTGCATACCGTAGATATCCTTGGGGTGAGTTCCTCGCAGCCCTTCCTTGAAACCTCTCAACTGACGAATCATGTACCAGTCCTGCTGGTTGATTAGTTTTGGAGCATTCACAGCCATGTTGCCTTCGCCTTTGGGACCGTGACAGGCCTGGCAGATCATGTAGGCAGCCTTGCCTGCATTGACGTCCCCCTTGATCTCCGGGGTTGGGGCCTCCGGCTTCAGGGAATTAACGTATGCCGCCACATCCGCGATGGACTGGTCCGTTGGCAGGGTCATTGCGAAAGGCTGCATCTGCTTGCCATACGTGTCATTGATGTTTGCTCCTCGAATGCCGGCCTTGAAATTTTTCAGCTGCCTTTCCAGATACCAGATTTCCTGTCCGGCAATTCGCGGGGAACTCAGTGCCTTGTTTCCAGCACCATCAGGGCCATGGCAAGCCAGACAGACAGCATAGAAAGTTTCCCCCTTTTCCGGATTACCTACCGCCCACAACGGCTTGGGCGTGAAGAGGGCCGTCCATGCTAAGCAGAGTGTGATCCATCGTGTCAAATGTTTAGAAATCATAGTCTTCAATCTATCATCAGTAATGCAACAGGTAAGTATGAAATGCTGAGAAAAATTTATGTATACGGACGAACCAGCTTGAATCACGGTTTAAGAAATATATCTGAACACCAACACCATACACAAATTCCATGCCGGCTGAAGTTTATCTGAAAATAAATTATTTTATATATAATTTTCAATATGTTAGCATTATTAATCAAAGCACTGCTGCCAGCCTGATCGGGTGTTTTCGGACTAACTTGAGACACATCTGTCTCCAGAGGAAATATTATGCACATAACATATTGATATAAAGATTGATTTGTTTAAAATAAATAAACCATCGCTAGCAGACAGCTTATTTTTTAATGTGCGTCAGTTTAATTTTTTCCTCAATTTGTATTTGCTTTCGTTTGAGGTCTCGGTTCCAGGAAAAGCAGTTGAATTGAAACCTTGCGTTTTAGGTAGGAAAAACCGGAATGTCGTGAATGTTCCGGATTCGGAGAGATAGCGTTGGACCTTAATTGGAGTGGGCGAGAATTAATCAGAAAAGTAGTCTTCAGAAAGAAATACCATGTGTCTCAAAATTATTGTGAGACACTAATGTCTCGTGAGACATCCGGGGACATGTCCAGGAAGCGGTAAAGTGTGGCGCGTCCCACCCCGAGGACTCGCGCAGTTTTGGCCTTGTTCCCGCCGGATTGGATCAAGGCCGAGCGGACGCTTTCATAATTCAGCTTCCTGGAAGGTCCAGGCAGGATTTGCGTGGTCTTCCATGTTTTCATTTCCGCAGGGAGGTGTTCAGGTAGAATAGTTCTGCCTCCGGACTTGACTGCGGCAAAGCGAATCGTGCTTTGGAGTTGGCGCACGTTACCGGGCCAATTGAATTCCGCCATCACTGAGAGAGCTTCAAAGGAAACACCTGCAGAGTCCTGTCCTTCTTCTCGTGATTTTTCCAGAAAGTGCTCAACCAAAAGGGGGATGTCGTTTTTTAACTCTCTGAGTGGCGGCGTGAAAATGGGTATCACGCTGATGCGATAGTATAAGTCTTCCCGGAAATTAGCACTCTCCACCTCACGCTTGAGGTTACAGTTGGTAGCACTGACCAGGCGCACATTTACCGAGATCGATTTTTCCCCGCCGACACGCTCAAAGGTTCCTTCCTGAAGCACACGCAGTAGTTTGGCCTGTAGCATTTTCGGCAGTTCCGCCACCTCGTCTAGGAACAGGGTTCCGCCATGAGCTAATTCGAACTTGCCTAACTTGTCTCGTACGGCCCCAGTGAAAGCCCCCTTTACGTGTCCGAAAAGTTCGCTTTCCATGAGTCCATCCGGAATTGCCGCACAGTTGACAGGTACGAAGGGCTTGTTCGCTCGAATCCCCTCTTCATGAATCGCACAGGCAACCAGCTCTTTTCCTGTGCCACTTTCCCCTTGAATTAGCACGGGCAGGTTGGCATCGGTGACCTCCTGTATGACATGAAAAAGCTCCTTTATTTTCGGATCCCTGCCGATGATTCCGGCAAACCCCTTTTCCTTTTTCAAGAGATTGCGGAGGGTGTTCAACTCGGTAATATCTTCCAGAATGATGATCACCAGTCTTTCGCCATCGTACTCGATAGGCGCGGCGCTGACCAGTATGGTCAGTTCTCTGGGTATTCCGTCCACCAGTACCTGGATCTTTGCCTTATTCCGGTAGGCCTGCCCTCCGGAAAGTGCTTCCAGGCAGGTGTTCCAGATTCCACAGCCCTGACAATTTTCGCCTGAACCGCATACCTTCGGTCCCTCAGAGGCGAGCATGCAGCCGATCAGACCCCCCTCCCGTGAATCGATCGCCTCGCTCATGCAGACATTGAACCCGTGTTCCATCACATTGTTCAACGCTTGAATCCTTCGGTCGCTGTCAACAATCATCATCCCGCAAGGGATCGACTCGAACATGGTCTTCAAGAAACCCTCCTCGTTCAGCAATTCAGCAACGGGTCTCATTTTATCTCACCTCCGAATAGCTTCTTCCCAACACGTCTGGGAAGTATCTCCTATGTTGTCTGAAATATATTTCCCTATTCCATCGATTATCATTTCCACTGTTGGAGAACCATTAATGCAATGATTCTCTTTTCTTTTTGTTCTTCTACAAGTCTTTTTCGATAGAAATCGGACCCATCTAAACTTAACCATTTTTCTCTATCTCTCATTATACATTCTACCCTTAATGGTAGAAATAAAGAGCTATGGCCCATAATATGACATTTCCGCTAAATCATGTCTATCCGTAGATTTACCTAGTCTGCAGGTGACATGGGTATCCCAATCCTCATATTCTCCTTCATACTTGTCCCCATTAAGCATATGAGTTACGTTATGACATAGATTTTCCCATAGGACTCAACTGACGGTTCCACTACTAATAACAATGTGTAGCAATCTGAGGGTTTGTTTTTCAAGAATTAGGTAGGTTGTGAGGAGACGTGTAATACTGTGAAGAATTAGTTGGGGGCAATCGTAGGTGCAGTCGGTGTGGTGGGGCGGAAGGGTAATTATTCCACGGAAGCTAAAAGACAACGCCTCGCATTGTGAGAATTTAGTGAGAAAAATCGAAGATAAAACTACTGATTAAGACAGTGTTTTCGACAATCTCTATTCTCCGTTGAGGGCCCGGGGAAAAAAGATATTGTTTTCCAGGTGAATGTGCTGGTGCAGATCCTTTTCAAGATTCTCCAGACCATGCCACAGGGCTCTCCAGGTGTTGCAGGCACCTTCAGGCACGGTGAAGTTGTCGGTAAGCTCACGAATTTTTTGAAGGGCTGAACCGGCGCTGTCATGCTCCTGGCGCATCAGAGCGATGGGACAATCGGTTTCAGACCCTCGTCCGGCCTTGATGAGAGGGAAGAGAATGACTTCTTCTTTTTGCATGTGTTGCAGTAGTTCTTGTTTCATGTCCAAAAAGACGTTCAGCAGTTGATCGAGGACTTTAGGATTTTTGTTGTGATGGACCTGATGCACTTTTTTCAACATTGTTTCGAGGCGGGGCAATTCTTCTTCGAGAGGACGGTGGTGGGTTTGCAATATATGTTCAATCAATTCGATGAGTGTTCGCTGGTTCCAGTTGACATCCAGACTGTTGTCGCTAAGTTCGTCAAAAATCTCGTTGATCAGGTTCTCGCTACTCAGTCCTCTTTGTTCACAAATGGTTTTAAGAGCCATACCTCCACCACAACAAAAGTCGATTTTATGTCGGGCCAGAACCCGTGTGGCTATGGGGTATTCAGCAGCTATTTGACCAATGGTGGTTTCGGTTGTGATAGACATGTTGACTCCTTTTGATTTCTTATTTTGGGTGTTCTGTAGCGATGAGCTTTTTTAATGCTTTGAGCACTGATTTCTCTTATTCTTTGTCAACATATCTTATGCTGATTATTAAACTATACAAACCAGTCACTTTCATGTCAATTAGTAGATTTGCGTAGTTCTTAGTGGATAGGGTGTTGAGGAGTAATTTACAAGAAAATGGGAATTTTACTTGGAGGGTGTCTGACTGGTGACGCCATCTGAGGAAGCATCTAGGCACAAATGCAACTAACTACTTTATGTATCAATGGGCGGGGCCAGTGCACTCCCCCTCCCCCATCATTCCGCTAGTTCAGGTAGCTCTTGCATTTC
>ERZ651768.2202-NODE-2202-length-13731-cov-9.062912_pt1 | contig 13731 bp, 13 predicted proteins | sample MGYA00514754_ERZ651768 | MGnify/ENA metagenome assembly ERZ651768 | reverse complement strand
AAACAGGGTTACAAAAATTCTCTATCCTGCGGCTGCATCGCAGCCTCGGGCACGCTCGGCATCCTGATCCCACCGAGTATCATGCTCATCATCATGGCCGACCTGATGGCGGTTTCTGTCGGCAATATGTTCATGGCCGCAATCGTTCCGGGATTGGTACTTGCCTTCTTCTATCTTCTGTTCGTGGCTGTATATGCCAAGGTCAAACCCGAAGTCGCTCCAAGCCTGCCGCCCGAGTTGTTGTTCGTACCCAGAAATAAATACCCGGGGATGATCTTCAAGAGTTTCCTGCCGCCGGTGCTTCTGATTTCCATGATCAAGGGATCGATTCTGCTCGGTGTCGCAACACCCAGCGAAGCTGGCGCGGTCGGCGCCTTCGGCACGATGGTTCTCGCAATCGGTAACGGCCGACTCACCTTCGACTTGCTGAAGGGTGTGTGTCATACCTCCGCCCGCACTATTGCCATGATCTTCTTCATCATCATCAGCGCGACCTGCTTCGCCTACGTCTACCGCTCACTTGGCGGGGACGATATCGTCGAGCACCTGATCCTGTCGGCCGGATTCACTTCGTGGCAGCTGCTGATCCTACTCATGGCGATCACCTTCATGCTCGGCTTTTTTCTCGACTGGATCGAGATCACTCTGATCGTGCTGCCGGTGTTTGCTCCCTTGGTAGCCGGTCTTGATTTCGGCGAACACATCGCGTCCAAAGACATCACCTTCTGGTTCCTGACGTTGATGGCCATCAACCTGCAGACGTCGTTTCTGACCCCACCGTTTGGATTTGCCCTTTTCTACATGAAAGGAATCGCGCCGAGCGAGATCAGGATCCAAGAGATCTACAAGGGAATCATCCCGTTCGTGCTGCTGCAACTCGTCGGACTGATACTGGTGATGTGGAAACCGAACGTCTCCCTGTGGCTGATGAAACTGGCCTACGACTACTAGAAAATGCGACCTGAACCCTGGAGAACCAATTAAGTGAGCCAGACGACATCCGACGCTGTAGGCGCAGTTGTGTCAGACGACATTCGTCACCTGACGCCAGAGGAGATGCCGGCGGTACTGCGTTTTAGCGAAATGCTAAGAAAATTCGTCGACAGGGTCGGTCGGTTTGGCGCCTGGTTCGCGATGCCAATGATACTAATTACGGTTTTCGACCTGTTCATTCGAAAATTCAAGATCATCCGGATCCACGGCGACACGATACAGATCTGGCTAAGGGACAACGTCAGCCCATTTTTTGACTCCACGCTGTTACAGGAGCTCGAATGGCACTCACACACGGTGCTCTTCACCCTGGTCCTGGGCTTCGGTTACATCTGGAACACCCACGTCCGTGTCGACTTGGTCCGTGAAACTCTGAAATTTCGAAAGAAAGCGTGGCTGGAGCTCATCGGCCTGACCATTTTTCTGGTGCCGTTCACCTGCATCATTATCTACTACTCCGCGGTTTACGCGATCGATTCGTGGGCGTTCAATCGCTTCGAGGGCTGTGCCTGGTGGCAGTGTGGGGAAATCTCCATGTCACTCGTCGGTATGTCCCACCGCTGGATCATCAAAGCTGTTCTCACGTTTGGCCTGGTGGTCGCGCTACTGGCCGGCTTAGCTGTGTGGCTGCAGACAGCGATGGTTCTGTTTGGACCCAAAAACATACGCTTTCCGTTGATGACGCTCGACTGGCCAGAAGCAACCGGTGGCGCTGTAGAGGGTAAGGAGCGCCTCGAACTGAAAAATCTCGACGACCAGCTGGAACTCCGGGCTGCTGCAGTTCAGGCGGAACTTGCGGAGCAATCCACAAACGACGAGTCCAGTTCACGGGAATAGCAACGAAACGAGTCCCCGGGGCCGGTTTGCCTGGGCGCGGCCATATGCTCGACTGGGAAAGTCTTTTCAAACGCTATGTCTGGGATGACCGGACGACCCCCTACCTGGTGCCCGTGTCGCGTCTCAACCGGCAACAGGCCGATTACGAGATCCTCGCTTACAGTATTTTTCTCGGTGTTCTCTTTGGCGTCGTGTCTATTACAGCATTGAGCAGCAGTGGCCCGCACGGGCATTCGCCGAACATGGCCCTCTACGCTTTCACAGTCACTTGTACCACGGTTCTCTTCGGCTATACCAAGAGTTACCCAGCTGCGCTGTATCTCAGTGCCGCGCCACTTGCCGGTATCGCCTATCTGGTGTTCTATGGCTTCGGCCCAGACCGGCATCTGATTGATACCCTCCTCATTGGCGGGGTCCTGGTACTACTGCTCTGGTACTCAGTCCGGATCATCCGAGTTGCCCGGATCTACCCGACCTTGCCGGAGGGTGGCGATGACGACACGCCCCGGCGGCGCTTATTCAAACGATGACGCGCTATTCCTCGGGTACCGACACCTTCCCCACCCGATTCCTTTTTCGCCTTCATGTGCTGCTGTATATTCTGTCCAACGCAGGACTTCTCGGCACTAAGTTTCTACTTGGCACTGACTGGCCCCTGTTCTGGCCGCTGTTTGCGTGGAGCCTGCTTGTCGCGATCCATTACTTTATCGCCGGGGCTTTCGACATCGATGAGGACTGGGCCAACGACAAGATCCTTGAACTCAAAGGCCGAAGTTATGACTTCGATCACATCCGGAATATTGAACAACGTGTCGTTGAACGTGATCCCAGCGTAACCCACCCGGCCGAACGCACCGACTAAGCGGTGAAGCTGGTCGATGCCCATCACCACTTCTGGGATTTGTCCCGGAATTACCATCCCTGGCTGTGTGACGATCCGCAGATCCCGTTTCGCTACGGAAATTACCAGGCCATCCGTAGGAACTATCTACCGCAGGACTATGCCCGCGATGCGTGCGGTTATGACATCGCTGCGTCGGTTTATGTTGAAGCAGAATGGGATCCTGAAGATCCGGTGGGCGAGGTTCGCTGGGTCGACGAAGTCAGTACAAAATGTGCCCATCCTGTACTGATTGTGGCCCAGGCACATCTCGATCACGCTGACGTTGGCGAGATACTGGCACAACACGCGACTTTTGACAGCGTCCGGGGTGTGCGACACAAACCTCGAGCAACACCTCGTGATGCTCGGGTCAAGCGTGGACTTGTAGGCTCCATGGACGACCCAGCCTGGCGCGCCGGATTCTCACGGCTTGAACCTCATGGATTCTCTTTTGACCTTCAAGTGCCGTTTTGGCATCTCGACCAGGCCAGTGAACTGGCCTCTGACTTTCCGGGCACCCAGATCGTGCTCAACCATACCGGCCTACCGGCCGATCGTAGCCCAGATGGATTAGCCGCCTGGCACCGGGCGCTAGAGCAACTGGCATCGCGACCCAATGTGGCCATCAAAATCTCTGGCCTCGGTCGTACTGGTCTGCCCTGGCTGGTCTCCGACAACCGAGAAGTCATCTTAACCGCTGTCGAGATTTTTGGTGCCCACCGCAGCATGTTTGCCAGCAATTTTCCGGTCGATAGGCTCTGCGGTAGCTTCCAGACTATCTACGCGGGGTTTCGGGAAATTGTTTCCGGTTTTGTACAGACAGACCGTGAAAAAATGTTTTACAGTAATGCCGCCCGAATCTACCGCTTGCCCGAGCCAGCTAAAAACCAGTCAACCTAACCATCATCTTTGCGGTGCCCGATCTCAAGCGCTAAAACACGCTAGCGAACGCTGTCGAAGTTACCACCCAGTTGTAGGCCCTGACGGGCATTCAAGGCGAGAACATGGGTGGACGAAGTCTGATGCTTTCGATAGATTTAGCAGTACGAAATGCACAACAGACTATCCATGCCTTTCCCTCCAAATTCAAATTCATCTGTCAAAATCAAAGACCGATGAGAACAGCTATTTCATATCTGATATTCGCTGCAGTCATATTTGGAATCATGACTCTGGCGGTCATTCAGTTCCCATCGACGTACTACATATTGTTCGGCCTGTGCGACTCATCGAAGGAATATATTGCGGGCGAATGTAAGGTCAATACTGGCAACTGGGGCTGGTGTGCCACTGCCGCCTCTGTCCAGAAAATGAGACAATCGGAGTGCACGACCAGAGACGGACTGATCTATTTCGATGAAGCCCAGGCCCATATTGCCCGGCAGCGAATAATAAAGGAGTCTGGGTGAGGGCCACAGGTACAGTCTTGAGGCTCGACCACCCAGCCGGCTTCCGGAATCTCGCTTTGCTGGCTGGCGACCTGCCAGGTCGTTACATACCGGGTTAAGCCGATGACGCTGGCGAACGAACTTGCCTACTGCTCCCTGACTGAACTGGCCCGGAAAATCAGCCAACGTGAACTTTCGCCGGTCGACGTCATCGATGCATTCATCGAACGAATCAGTGCCCGCAACCCCGGTGTCAACTCGTTTGTTTGTGAAGACTTTGAACGCGCCCATGACGAGGCCGTAAAAGCAGAACAAGTGCTCGCGAATGGCGGTCCAGTTGGCCCACTGCACGGCATTCCCGTCGCCATCAAAGATCTATTCAGTTCAAAACCCGGTACCGCGATGACGATGGGCGGCGTTCGAGCACTTAAAGACAATATCACCCAACACCGCTGTATCTTTTCTGAGCGCATTGAACAGGCCGGTGCAATCATCGTCGGCAAGACTAACAGTCCTGTGATGGGTTTTCGCGGTACCTGTGACAATTATCTTTTTGGACCGAGCCGAAATCCTTTCTGCCTCTCGAAAAACACTGGCGGCTCGTCAGGTGGCGCTGCTGCAGCTGTGGCAGACGGCATGCTGCCGCTTGCCGAAGGCACCGACGGCGGCGGCTCTATCCGGATCCCAGCAGCCTGGTGTGGTGTCTATGGTTACAAAGCGAGTTATGGCCGGGTCCCCTCATTGAGCCGACCCAATGCTTTTGCCAGTGACACGCCGTTTTCCTTCTCAGGCCCAATCACCCGTACGGTGGAAGACGCCGCACTCGCCCTGAATGCACTTGCGGGGTATCACCCCGGGGATCCCTACAGTATTGACGATGAAACGGACTTTTTGACCAGTATCGGTAATTCTATCGAAGGTAAAAGAATCGCCTACAGTCCCGACTTTGATGTTTTTCCCGTTCAAGCCGAAATCAAGGAAGTCATCGACACGCAGATTCTTGCCTTTGAGGAAGCCGGGGCAATCGTCGAACCGGTCACACTGGGCATAAAGCGCAGCCAACATGAACTGAGTGACTTGTGGTGCAGACTGATTATTCCCCGCAACATCGCCACCTTAGAAGCGGCCAGTGCAAAAGGCCCTGATCTGTTGGGCGAACACCGAGAGGACTTCCCACCGGAGTACCTGCACTGGATTGAGGCCGGCTACAAACTGAGTGCTGTGGACTTCTATAAGGATCAGGAAATCAGGACCGAAATTTATGACTGCATACAAGCTGTCTTCGCGGAATATGACTTGCTGGTGACCCCCACGCTCGCCTGCCTGGCGGTGGATAACGCTGACGACGGAAACACGGTCGGGCCGACGGAGATCAATGGTGAAGCCGTCGATCCGCTGATTGGCTGGTGTCTCACCTACCTCATTAACTTCACCGGCCACCCTGCCGCGTCGATTCCTGCAGGGCTCAGTGCAGGTGGATTACCCATCGGCATGCAGATAATCGGACGACGGTACGCTGACTCAGATGTGTTGACCGCCAGCGCGGCATATGAACGCCTGCGGCCCTGGCATGAGACCTACCAACGATGTATTGATCGAACAGACTGAAGCTTACACGCAAATCCCGCAGCATACAGATCATGGGACGACTCAAGGAAAAGCGTGTATTGATTACTGGCTCCGCCAGTGGTATCGGCCGCGCGGCAGCACGGTTGTTTGCTGCTGAAGGCGCGCAACTCACGCTGTGTGATCGCGATCATCTGCAAAATGAAGAGGTGGCCCATGAAATTGATGGGGCTGGCGGCCAAGTTCAAGCCATTCAAACGGACGTCGGTGAACCCAATGACATGCAAAATGCAGTCAACGCCGCTGTCGATGCTTATGGCGGTCTGGACGTGATCTACAACAACGCCGGCGGTGCAACTGTCAAAGATGGCGCCGTAACAGAAATCGAACTTGATGAGTTCTGGCGGACCATTCGGGTCGATCTGTTCGGTACCGTACTGGGCTGCCGTTTTGCCATTCCCCATCTCGTCCAAGCAGGCGGTGGCTCCATCATCAATACCACCTCGATACGCGCCATGATTGGCACTGAAGGTGCGGATGCCTATACCTCAGCCAAAGGGGGCATCATCACATTAACTCGTGCCCTTGCCCTGCAATGGGCTAAGGCCGGCATACGGGTCAATGCGATTGCGCCCGGGGTCATCCTTACCGACCGTGTGCGTACCATGCTTCGAGACGACGACCCGGTCAGGGTTAAAACGCCCTTAGGTCCTAGCGAACCTGAAGATGTTGCACCATTAGCGCTTTATCTCGCGTCGGACGAGTCTCGGCAAATGACCGGCATGATCTTGCCACTGGACGGCGGTGCCAGTGCTGTCTGATTGTGAATACCCGTACAATCCCTGGGCCCTACACCTGACCGAGTAAACCCCAATGGCTGATGTCGTAAACCGGCGTATTACGCTTGCTGCCCGCCCTGTAGGCTTTCCCAAAGATTCTGATTTTGGACTGGTGGAAGACACCGTATCTGAACCTGCTGAGGGCGAGTTGTTGTTGCAGACACTCTACCTATCGCTTGACCCTTACATGCGCGGTCGTATTAGTGAAGCTCGCTCCTATGCCGCCAGTGTAGAGATTGGACAGACCATGGTAGGCGGCACCGTCAGCTCGGTGGTGGTTTCCCACCACCCTAAATACAAATCAGGAGACATCGTACTGAGTTACTCCGGCTGGCAGGACTACGAGCTCAGTAACGGGCAGGGACTGCACAAGCTAGACCCAGTTCATGGCCCCAATCCGATCAGCACCGCGCTGGGTGTGATGGGTATGCCCGGCCTCACAGGCTATGTTGGCCTGCTCGATATTGGCCAACCGCAATCTGGAGAAACTGTAGTGGTTTCTTCAGCAGCTGGCGCTGTAGGCTCAGTCGTGGGTCAGATCGCCCGCCTCAAAGGTTGTAACACGGTTGGCATCGCGGGTACTGCAGAGAAATGCCGATATACGATTGAGGAATTCGGATTTGGGACTTGCTTGAACTATAACGACGACGATTTCGATTCCCAGTTGAAGGTCGCCTGTCCAAACGGTATCGATATCTACTTTGAAAATGTCGGTGGCAAAGTATTTGACGCCGCCTATAACCTAATGAATGACGGTGGGCGAATTCCAGTGTGCGGCATGATCTCACGTTACAACGATACAGGTTTGCCTGATGGCCCTGACACGCTTCCTCGTTTGATGAGGGCAATTTTGACTCGACGACTTCTGGTGAAGGGCTATATCGTGACCGACCATGGTGATCGACTAAGTACCTTCTTATCCGACATGTCAGGCTGGCTAAAAAGCGGACATGTTCGTTATCGCGAAGATATTACTGAAGGTCTAGACAACGCAGTAGCGGCATTCCTAGGGCTGCTACGAGGCGACAATACGGGCAAGACAGTCATCAAAGTCTCGCCATAGCCTTAAGGTACCCAATTTATTGGCACTTGGTAGGTCTATGAATCGTTCCATTTATCAGATAGTTAAACCCATTTAAGCCTGTCTTGTTAGATATATCTTTGTGTGGTTATACTGGTGCCGTAGTAATAAACCAAAGGAGAATGTAACTGATGAAACTCACCAAGTACCTATTAGGACTGCTCGCAGTAGCCGCGCTGTCAATTGGCACGGCGCAGGCGGGTTCAGTACTCAAGATTGTGCCCCATGCCGATCTTAAGAACACTGACCCAATCTGGACAACAGCGTATATCACGCGCAACAACGGCTACATGATCTATGACACACTGTTCGCGATGGATGAGACTTTCAATGTTCATCCTCAGATGGCAGGTGCTCATTCGGTCAGTGATGATGGGCTGGTACACACCATCACTCTCCGAGATGGACTCAAGTGGCATGATGGCAGCCCCGTCACATCAGCGGACTGCATTGCTTCGATTAATCGCTGGGGCAAACGCGATGGCATGGGCCAGCAGCTGCTGGCCGTCGTCGACACCATGTTTACAGTCGACAATAAGACTTTTGAGATCACGCTCACGGAGCCTTGGGGTCTGCTGACGACTGCCCTGGGTAAGATGAGTTCCAACGTGCCCTTTATGATGCCAGCGGAAAAGGCTTATACCGATCCGTTTAAGCAGGTCCCAATGCCACTGATCGGTTCAGGCCCCTACAAATTCGTTGAAGCGGAATGGGTGCCCGGCAGCAAGGTGGTCTATGAAAAATTTGCTGACTATGTACCACGTAGCGAACCAGCCAGCGCTGCATCGGGTGGCAAGGTCGCTAATTTTGACCGTGTCGAATGGCTCTACATCCCCGACCAGAATAGCGCCATGAATGCGCTGATCAACGGTGAGGTGGACTATTTCGAGGCGCCACAGTCTGATCTGTATGATCTACTTGACGCCGCCGACGGCGTTACAACCGGACAACGCGACAACTACGGTAGCCAGGGCTGGCTTCGGATTAACCACTTGAACGCACCGTTCGACAACGTCAAGGCGAGACACGCGGTCCAATTGCTGGTCGACCAGGAAACCTACCTGCAAGCAATCGTCGGTACGCCCGATCTGTATCGGACCTGCGGCGCGATGTTCCTCTGTGACACGCCCTTTGAGACCTTTGCAGGCTCAGAACGGGTCATGACCCAGGACATCGAAAAAGCCAAAGCTCTGTTGAAGGAAGCCGGCTACAACGGTGAAACACTGGTCCTGATGCATCCAACTGATATCCCGACCCTTAGTCACGCTACCCAGGTGACTGCCAGCCTGCTGCGCAAGGCCGGAATAGAGCTAGAGGTGCAGGCCATGGACTGGAGTACCCTGACTTCCCGGCGTGCCGAGAAGAAAAGCCTCGCCGATGGCGGTTGGAGTATCTTCCACACCTCCTGGATTGCACCTGATCTGCTGAATCCGGTGGCCAACATCGGCGTTTCTGGCGGTGGTGTTGAAAAGGCCTGGTTTGGCTGGCCTACGGACGCAACCGTCGAGCAACTCCGACAGGACTTTGCGCGGGAGACCGACCCAGTCAAGCAGAAGGCACTTGCTGACCAGGTGCAGGCACGTGCAATGGAAGTCGTGACCTACGTACCGATTGGGCAGTACCTGAGCAAATACGCCTACCGATCGGATCGATTGGAGGGGATTCTCAAGGGTCCAGTACCATTGTTCTGGAACCTCCGAGCAAAATAATCGATAAGACCCATTGAATTCGGCCATACAGGGCCGAAAATCAATCCACTCAAAAACCCCGGGTAGAAACCCGGGGTTTTTTTCGCAGGCATTGAGTGTCACAAGCATGCCGCTGAGACTTGGCAAGCGCATTTACAAGCAGTGACCCTTGAACTCGTCCAGGCTCGCGTTCTTCCAATACGCCGAGCCCTCACACAAGGGATAATTTGCGGCGATTAGGTCGCGAGCGCAGCAGCTGCGCTGTCCGGTTCCCGTAAGTGGCAAGCAACACGGTGCCCAGGTGTGATCTCCTGCAAGCCGGGGTCTTCTGATCGACAACGGTCCATCACATACGGGCACCGGGTGTGAAACCGACAACCCGACGGTGGATTAATCGGGCTGGCAACATCGCCCTTAAGGATAATTTTCTCCTTGATCGCGCGAGGGTCAGGTACCGGTACCGCCGACAGCAGGGCTTCGGTGTACGGATGCAGGGGGTTCTTGAACAAGGTCCTGGTGTCTGTGACCTCCACTAGCTTTCCGACGTACATTACGGCGATTCGGTGACTAACGTGCTCAACCACTGCCAAATCGTGTGAGATAAACAGCAGCGCCAGGTTAAATTCCTCCTGTAGATCGATGAGCAAGTTGATCACCTGTGCTTGCACCGAAACATCTAAGGCAGAGACCGGCTCATCAGCGACTATTAGAGACGGGTTCACGGCAAGTGCTCGGGCGATCCCTAAGCGTTGCCGTTGGCCACCGGAAAACTCGTGTGGGTATCTTTCCATCGCCTCGCGTTTGAAGCCAACCCTCTCGAAAAGCATCTGAACCCGTTGATCGATTTCCGCGGAACTGCCTTGCTTGAAATTGGTCAGCGGCTCTGACACCAGGAAGCCAGCCGAGAGTTTTGGGTTGAGAGACGAATAGGGATCCTGGAACACCATCTGCATCTCTCGCCGATGCGGCAGAATCTCTGATCTGGACAAACCGGAAATATCGACGCCCTTAAGGTGAACCTCACCAGCCGTGAGATCGAGCAGACGAAGCACCAGCCGCCCCACAGTTGACTTGCCGCAACCACTTTCCCCAACCAGGCCCAGTGTCTCACCCCGGGCAATGTCGAAGCTGACCCCATCGACCGCGTAAACGCTACCCACTTTTTTCGCCAACAGACCTTCCCGCACGTCAAAGTGCTTCTTGACGCCCCGCACCGAAAGGATGTTTTCTGTGGTAGTTGCGGCGATAGGGGTCATGGCGTGGTTGATTCCAGGCGGTGAGCGAAGTTGCCTGACTCCCAGCAAGCTGCGTAGTGCTCTTTACGATGCTCGGCCAGTTGTGGAGATTCCGCCACACACTGCTCGGAGGCGTAACTGCATCGAGGCGCAAACAGGCAGCCCGGGGTTTCCTCGATCAGTGAAGGTACCATTCCCGGTATTTCCTGCAGCCTGACCCGGTCACCATCCTCTGCCAGGCTTTCGTTCAATCGAGGAATAGATGTCATCAGCCCTTTGCTGTAGGGATGTAGCGGGTAATGAAACAATTCCTCAACGGACGCTTCTTCAACCTTTCCGCCGGCATACATCACTAACACTCGTTCGCCCATTTCGGCCACCACACCCAAATCATGAGTAATGAGTATGATGGATGTTCCAAAGTCATCTCGCAGCTCACGCATCAAATCCAGGATCTGGGCTTGAATCGTCACATCGAGCGCTGTGGACGGTTCATCAGCAATCAGAATCTTCGGATTGCACGACAGCGCCATCGCAATCATCGCTCGCTGCCGCATACCACCGGACAACTGATGAGGATATTCGGTGACCCTCTGGTGGGCATCCGGCACGCGAACCCGATCGAGCATCTCGATCGCTCGATCTCGTGCCACCCGGTCAGACACACCCTGATGAAGCGAAATTACCTCTGAAATTTGCCGGCCGATAGTCAGAACCGGATTCAGCGAGGTCATCGGCTCCTGAAAAATCATCGAGATATCGTTTCCCCGGATAGCCCGCATCTCTTGTTCGTCGAGTTTAAGCAGATCGGTGCCTTCGAACAGAATCTCACCGGACTCGATTCGAGCGGGCGGTTTTGGGAGCAAACCAAGGATCGTCATTGCGGTCACGCTCTTGCCGCAGCCCGACTCACCCACGATGCACAGCGTTTCTCCTGCGTGAACCTCCAACGACACACCGTTCACCGCACGCACAGTGCCATCGCGGGTGTCGAAGAAAGTTCGCAGGTCCTTGATCTGGAGAATTGGTGAATCGGTTCGGGCAGCGGCAGCCATTGAATTGTCCATTCTGACCAGCCCGACCTACCGCATGCCCCGGGCAATACGCGGATCCAGTGTGTCACGCAGTCCGTCACCCAGAATATTAACTGTCATCACCATACAGGCCAGACACAGGCCAGGGAAAAACAGCAGCCATGGCTTGAACTGGAAATAGACCCGGCCTTCAGCCATCATGTTGCCCCAACTGGGTACCTCCGGCGGCGTCCCGGCCCCGAGAAAACTCAAATAGGCTTCGACGATGACAGCCGAAGCACAGATGTAGGTTGCCTGAACCATGAGCGGTGCGAAAGTATTCGGCAGAATGTGCCGCACGAGGATTTGGGGCAGTCGGGTGCCTGAAGCCACGGCGGCCTCGACATAGGGCATCTCACGGATGGTCAGAACAATGGCCCGTACCAAGCGCACCACGCGAGGAATCTCTGGCACAGATATGGCAATGATAACGTTCTGCACACTCGAACCGACCAGCGCCATCAAGGCAATCGCAAACAAAATACCTGGGATAGCCATGAGACCATCCATGATACGCATGACCACCGCATCCACGATCCGGACGTACCCAGCGAGGAGACCGATAAAAAGCCCGGCGCCGGTGCTGACCAGAGCCACGAACAGACCCACACTGAGGGAGATTCGGGTACCGTAAACAGTCCTCGCGAAAACATCTCGACCAAGATGGTCGGTACCGAACCAACCGAATTCACCGGGGGGCTTAAGCCGCTGCCAGGGCGCGAGCTCAAGCGGATCTGTTGCCAGTAAGGGTGCGAAAATCGCGACAAGAACCATTGTGATGAGAATGGATGCACTGATGACGACAGTTGGATTGCGCCGGATAAATTCAGCCATCCGGCCGGATTTATCGGCACCGACTGTCTGTTCGGCTACCAAAGCATCAATTGTGGCCATGAGCGATCAGTATCGGATCCTGGGGTCCAGAAATACGTAACTCAGATCTACGAGCAGATTAACCAGAACGTAGATCCCTGAAAAAAGGATGATGATCGCCTGAATCACGGGGTAGTCGCGGTGCAGTATGGCATCTACGGTTAACCTACCCAGACCGGGGATATTGAAAACACTCTCGGTCACGACCACACCTCCGATCAGCAACGCGATACCAACGCCAATGATGGTGACGATAGGCACTGCTGCATTCTTCAGTGCGTGACGAATCAGAACGACGCGTGAACTGAGTCCTTTGGCCTTCGCGGTGCGGATGTAATCTTCGGCCAGAACCTCCAGTACGCTGGCCCGAGTTATCCGTGCTATGAGGGCGATGTACACAACCCCCAGTGCGATACTCGGCAACACCAGACTTCTAAGACACGGTATAAGGCCGTCCGCGAGATGCTTGTAGCCTTGAACCGGGAGCCACTTGAGTTGGATAGCAAACACATACATCAAGATGTAACCGATCACGAACACCGGCACGGAAAATCCCAGCACGGCGAATATCATCGCGAATCGGTCTATAAAAGTACGCGATTTCCACGCAGCCAGCACACCAAGTGGAATTGCACAGGCAATCGCAATGAAAATGGTGAACACCGTCAGCATCAGCGTTGGTTCAACCCGCTGGCCGATCAGTTTCGTCACGGGCAGGTTGGAGAATATGGATACGCCGAGATCGCCCTGAGCCACACTTTTAACCCAGGTATAGAACTGGACATGAATCGGCTCATTCAGCCCGAGCTTTTCGCGGATTCCTTCGATGTCGGACGGACTGGCGTAGTCGCCCGCAATGATTGCCGCAGGGTCACCAGGCGTCAGGTGCAGCAGCCCGAATACAAATACAGCGACCACCGCCATTACAGGAATAGTTGCGAGAATTCTTTTTACGATGTATGCATACATAAACGCGACTTCATCCAAACATGTAGTGTATCAGTCGTTCTGTTACCTGTTACCAACAAAACGAATCCCGGAAATTCAGCACGGCAACTATGTTCCCGCACTGGCCCCGGGACCTATAGCCAATATATCAGTAGCTGCCAGACTTGGGAACCAGTAGACTGAGATTTGATCTGAACTTCTGCCAAGGACCATATTCGTGAAAGTATTTATCACCTGCCTGGGTACAGAGACCAACACCTTCTCCAACATGCCAACCGGCATGACCAATTTTGAAGAAACCATGCTCTATCATGGTGATGCGACAGC
>ERZ651768.2200-NODE-2200-length-13735-cov-9.987773_pt1 | contig 13735 bp, 9 predicted proteins | sample MGYA00514754_ERZ651768 | MGnify/ENA metagenome assembly ERZ651768 | reverse complement strand
AAGCCCGTAAATCGAGTATAATAATTTTTCTATAAACTCTGCTAAAAGAATTTGAATTTATAATGCAGCTCAAACGTCTTTCAAGCGCAAATTCTGCGGATCATAAGCCGCTTCCTTGAGCACAGTCGCGGAGCAGTTCTGACCCAGAATTCTGATTCCAAAATTAGTTCCTGAATCAGCATATTGAGGATGGACGTAGGCAAAAGCCAGGCTTTTTCTGACTGTGTGTCCGTAGGCACCGCTTGTGGTCACACCAATTATTTGTTCACCATTCAAGACTGGTTCGTTTCCTAGACAATCTGTATCATCCGCATCTACTTCCAGATAAACAAGTTTTGTGTTTATTCCCAGTAATTTGCGGGAAAGGGTGGCTTCACGACCGATGAATGACTTGCTGAAATCAACGAAACGTTCAAGCCCTGCTTCAATCGGTGTGATTTCTGTGGTAAGTTCGCTGCCCCAGCCTTTGTAGGCTTTTTCCATTCTGAGTGAATTCATGGCGTAAGTACCGAAATTTCCAATGCCAAACTCAGTCCCTGTATCCATCAAACTGTCATAAAGTTCCGCCACATTTTGCATGGGGATGTGCAGTTCCCAGCCTAATTCACCGGCATAGGAAACTCGCAGTGCCAATGTCTTTATTCCGGATACATCAATGGTTTTTCCACGCAGCCATGGAAAAGCAGCATTGCTCAAATCTGCATCTGTAAGTTTTGAAAGCACATCACGAGAACTTGGACCTGCAAGCACCAGAACACCATATTCATCAGTTACGTTACTGGCAGTAACCTTTTCATCCGGTAGAATATGTTGAACCAGCCAGTCATAATCATGTGTTTCGGCGACTGCTCCTGAGAGCGCGTAGTATTTATTCTCCTCAATCCTTGTGATGGTAGCCTCACACTCTATGCCTCCCAAATCAGTGAGCATGTGAACCAGTGCCACTCCACCTTCTCGTTTAGGTATGCGATTGGCACAGATGCGCTGCAGGAAAGTTTCTGTATCGCTCCCGCTGATCTCGTATTTGGCAAAAGAGGTTAAATCAAGCAGTCCTACTCTTTCTCGAACTGCCATGCATTCTTTTGCCACACTATCATAAGAGTTGTTTCTGCGAAAACTGTATTGCTCTCCATGACCGCTGGAATCAAACCATTTTGCCCTTTCCCAGCCAAATGTTTCGGCAAAAACAGCGCCATGTGCTTTGAGCTTTTCATAAATTGGTGTTGGACGCACAGGACGCCCAGCATCACGGAATTCTCCGGGATAATGTGTGGAGTACATGTGTTCGTATTCATCTATTGACTTTTCCAGGGCGTATTTCCCACAGGCCCAGTCTCCGTATCGACGCGGGTCTATTTCGCGTACGTTGATTTCAGTTTGCCCATGAACCATCCATTGCGCCAGGTATTTCCCGCAGCCCGGGCCCTGAGTGATACCGATGCTGGCTGCGCAGCACATCCAGTAATTTCTTAGTCCGGGAGCAGGACCAAGAAGGAAATTACCATCCGGAGTGTGTGTGATAGGCCCACTTACAACCTTCTTGATCCCTGCAGTTTCAAAAACAGGGAGACTCTTTGCGGTCAGTTCCAGATGTGGTTCAAGTCTTTCCATATCCGGAGGCAGCAATGCGTTGTCAAAGCTCCAGTCAATACCATCTAGACCCCATGCTTTGGCATTCATTTCATATGGGCCAATTATCAGGCCGCTTTGTTCCTGTCGATAGTAACAGGAGGCGCGGGGGTCACGAACGACCGGAAGTTCCTTTTCCAGTGCAGCAACTTCAGGAATAGTTTCTGTCATCAAGTATTGATGAACCATGTTGACCATGGGAACCTTGATACCGGCCATACTGCCAACCTGTTCGCAAAACGAACCGGCAGCATTTACAAGATGTTCACAAATTATTGTACCCTTCTCAGTGATCACTTCCCATTCTCCTGAAGGCAATAATTTGGTGTCCGTTACTCGGTTATTCAGGTATATCTCAGCTCCTCGGTTCCTTGCCCCGACAGCCATCGCTTGAGTCGCACCACTGGGATCCGTGTGACCATCTCCAGTGGTATAGGCTCCCATTAGAAATCCATCAGTTTCCAGCAGTGGATGAACTTTCCTGATCTCATCCGGCCCCAGTAGATGACATTCGGCTCCAACCTGATCAAGCACGCCTTTCACATAATGGAACCAATCCACCTGATCCTGGTCTAATGCCAATCGTATTGCTCCGCATCCGTGCCATCCTGTAGCCTGCCCTGTTTCCTCTTCCAACTTCTTGTATAAATCTGCTCCATAGAAATGTATTTTGGCCATGTTCAGTGAACCAATGAAATGAGGAATCAATCCTGCGGCATGCCAGGTTGAGCCGGAAGTGAGTTCACCCTTTTCAATCAGAACCACATCTTTCCAGCCTTCTTTTGCCAGGTGATACAACAGGCCAACGCCCATTGCACCTCCTCCAATAATCACTGACCTCGCGTGTGATTTCATGACAACTCCCTTGGCCGCATACGATTTCTGTCAAGACGAACAGGGAACTGTTCCCTTATTTTTCTGTCGGTTTCCTCATCCCAGTTTTCAGGGTAATGGTTGTTTAGTATTTCCTGTACTTTTAAATGCGCTCTTTGCACTGCATCGGTTGAACCCTGATCAATCCAGTTGTTGATGTTTTCACGGTCTCCGATGGTAGGATAAAGATAATCTTTCTGCATTCTGCTCAATGTTTGTTCATGCCCCAAGTAATGTCCAGGACCATTTAGACAGACCTCTCTTATAGGATCGATTGATAGTGTTTCATCGTTGACTTCAACTCCTCTTACGGTGCGGTTAATCGCACCCAGCATATCATTATCAATCACATAACTTTCAAGGCAGCATCCTAGCAGACTGGCATGCATGCCAGCGGATTCATATACAAGGTTTGCACCTGAATGTGCTGCTAATGAAACGGTGTAACCCTTTTCATATCCGGACTGTGTGTCAGGTACTTTTGAATCAGTCATGCCGGCGGCAATTCCTGATGGCAAGTTGTAGTATTGTGCCATTTGTCCACAGGCAGCCATCAGGATAGCCTGCTCTCCACTTCCGCCGCTCATGGCTCCTGTACGCAGATCAGAGACAAAAGGCCAGGTGCCGAACATTGCCGGGGCTCCTTCCTTGACAGCATTAACATAAACAAGTCCGGCTAAAACTTCTGCTACAGCCTGCACAACACAGCGGGCAAGTGCCGCGGGCGAGGTTGCTCCGGCCTGTCCTGCGGAGAGCAGTAAAACCGGCATTCCCCCATTAACTCCTGCTTCCAGACAGGCGCTGGCTTCTTCAGCAAATTTTAAGGGTGGTACAACATGGCAACAGGACATGCTTACAAAAGGACGTTCACGCCATGCTTCTTCACTTCCCGCGATCAAATGCACCATCTGCAGTGCCTCTTTCACATTTTCAGCAAAGGAAAAACTGGTACCCACATGCTTTTTCGTACCTGCAATTGAGGCATAACAAGTGTTGAAATCCATTTCTCTTATGTCCTCTAAATCTCGGCAGACGATTGATCTCTGAAAGAAGTGTATATGCTCCAAAGTATCGCAGACTCTGGCGATATCAAATAAGTCAGGGGCAGTTGATTCACGATATTCCCGGCTTATTGGATCAAGTATGTGAACTGCAGCACCTGCGGTGCCGAAATAAACCTTTTCACCGCTTAAATGTAGATCGTGTTTTGGTGAAGTTCCATACAGAGTTATGTCACGTCCGGCCTTTTCCAGGGACTCTTTGACTACAGAACGTGGAAATAACAGGCGATCTTCAGGGGAGAGTTTGCATCCTATGGCAGTACAGGCTTCAATACATGAAGGAATAGCATCTGCCAGACCTATCGTTTCAAGCACTGTTAATACCGCTTCATTTATTCGTGGCAAATCCTTTTCCTCCAGGGGCTTAAAGCGTCCCCCTTTTTCTCCCGGTTTGACCGGTTTCATATTTTCAGGAAGTGCCGCAGCTCTTTTAGCTTTGCGGGCATTCCTTCCTCCCATACGTCCACTAACAGTTTGTTCCATTGCAAAACTCTATTATTATTTAGAATATTTAAAATTAAGAGTTAGTTGTCTTCCTGCGTCTTCGTTTAGCAGTTGGAGTAGCATTTTCGTAAGTATTCTCACTCATGTTATCGGCAGGAAGTTCAACCTCTTTCGCGAGATTTGGAAATTTATCAATTTTGTGGGGCAAAGCCATGGCATTTACAAAGTGCTGCTGAAAATTGGTCTCCACTGCTGTTTCTACTTTTTCAACCTGCCGAACAACTTCTTCTATTTCATTTCGTGATTCATGATTAAGCAATGCTATTCTTGCTCCCGTACCTGCAGCGTTTCCGGCAGAACTGACCTGTTTTAAATTACAATCCGGAATCAATCCCAAAATCATTGCGAATTTTGGTTCTATATGATTCCCGAATGCACCTGCCAATCGAATACGATCAACTGACTCAATACCCAGGCGTTCCATCAACAGACGGATTCCAGCATACAATGCTGCCTTAGCCAGTTGAATCGCCCTGACATCATTTTGAGAGATGTGAATGTGCTGCTCTCCATCATGCAGAATATAGCTGAATGTGCGGTCTTCACTGACAATTCTTTCACTCTTTTCGGCAAATGAGCCGTTTATCACACCATCCTGTGTAAGAACCCCTGCCAAATACATTTCCGCAATAGCTTCTATAATCCCGGAGCCGCATATGCCTGTTATGCCAGTTTTTTTGGTTTGCTTGGAAAACCTAGTTTCATCTGACCATAGATCACATCCGATGATTTTGAATTTAGGCTCCAGTGTTTTTCGATCGATACGCACCCTTTCGATGGCTCCCGGTGCCGCACGTTGCCCGCATGTAATCTGTGCCCCCTCAAATGCCGGGCCTGTGGGACTTGAGGCGGCAAGAAGACGCTCTTTGTTGCCTAAAACTATTTCTGCATTTGTACCGATATCTACCAGTAAAGTTATGGCTTCCCGTTTGTGCGGAGCTTCGGACAGAATCATTCCTGCTGTATCTGCGCCTACATGCCCAGCTATACAAGGTAATACATAACAGCGTGTGTTGGTATGCAGAGTAAGTTTTAAATCCCTGGCACGAATCCTTACACTTTCATCCGTGGCCAGCGCGAAAGGTGCTCCGCCAAGCTCAAGAGGACTAATTCCCAGCAAAAGGTGGTGCATGATGGGATTCCCAACAAAAGTAACTTCAACAATTTCATCCAGTTGGCGATTGGCTTTGGCAGCAACATTCTCGGCCAGTTCATTGATGGTCTCACGGATAACTTTAGTCATTTCTGCATCTCCATCGGGATGCATCATTACGTATGAAACGCGGCTCATCAAATCTTCCCCAAATCGTATTTGCGGATTCATCATTCCTGCCGATGCCAGCACTTCTCCTGTCCTTAGATTGCAAAGGTGCGCGGCAACAGTGGTTGAACCCACATCAACGGCCAGACCGCATAATGACTCTTTGAAACCGGGATTTACTGCGATCACCTGTCCCAGGTAATCTACAGCAACAGTAACCTTCCAGTCACCTTCCCGAAGTTCTCTTTGCAGAGACAGCAGCATGCCCGGACCAAAACGTAAATTTGTAAGGTGCCATTCACGTTCAAGAGCCTCACGCAGGCGGCGTAAATCACCGGATGGATCATACATATTTGGTTTCCAGACTTCTACATAGTGCAGCTGTACCGGAGGTATAATTTCGATATCGAAAGCATCGGCTTCTTTCCTTACGATCTGCTGATGCACCTGACTGTCTGGCGGGACGTCAATCACACAATCACCAAGTATCTGGGTGGCACAGCTCAACCTACGTCCATCCAGCAATGTTTTTTTAGGGTGAGCAGCATAAGCTTTTTCAGCCTCGCTTATGGGAGAAATATTTTCAGATTTTGAGTTAATAAAGTGTTTTGGGAAGTTTCCGGTAGCATGCACAACCTGACAGCGTCCACATAATCCGCGGCCACCGCAAACTGAATCTACATCCACACCAAGAGCCTGTGCAGCCTGTAAAATGGGGGTTCCGACCGGGAAATGACCACGCTTGCCGGAGGGCGTAAAAACAACTCTTGCGTCTGAATTTGTGGAAGTAAGAGGCATATACCGAGTTTGGTTTTAAATGTTTTTAGAAGAAGACATGAGACTGTAATTATAACTAGAGGCGATCAAGTCGAATATTGAATTTAAACAAAAAAACTCAAAAGCTGAAATTCAAAACTTTTTCTGCCACTCAATCAACCACTCTGAAGACTTGGCGACACCTCCAAATGGATAAAGATGGAGTTGATCGTATCCTCGAAGTTCAGAAACAATTTTGTCAGGCTTGTTGACAAACATCAATTTGCTGATGTTAAAACCCTGTTTGCGCAAAACTTGAGTTGAAGCTTTCACTCCACAGACTTTTGCGAACCGCAAGAGAGTTTTTACTGATGAGGGTCCAGGGATCCCAATATGAATTGGATTCATCACACCCTTATTTCGCAGACCGTCTATCCAGTTATTGGTTTTTTCAGCTTCAAAGGACCATTGTGTTACGATTCTTGTTGGAATTTTGCGTTTTTCTGTCCAGCGTAATTTTTCAAAAAGGTGATAATCTGAGTCAGGATCATCCGGATTACCCTCCGGGTGTCCGGCAAAGTCAAATGATTTTATACCGTATTCAGCAAACAGTTCAGTCTCCAATATATCCATTACAGAAGAAAAAATTCCTGAAGGTTTCGGAACTCCTCCGCCAATCAGCAATACCCTTTCAATACCTTCAGCTTGAAGTCCGGAAAGGCAGGCACGAAGTTCTTCTACTCCGGGATAAGTCCTGGCAGTTAAGTGCGGTACAGGCTGTTTGCCGGATGCTTGAATTTTTTGAGCCGCCAATATGATATCACTAAAGCCTTTTCCAGGAATCATGGTTATATAAACTTCTTGTACAAAATCTGGAATAAAACTGATGTCAGTAATATTTTGAGGAAGAATCTCCATTGACCATGTCATTTTTTGCATAACGTTATCTTGAAGATCATTTAATTTTTCCATATAAAATTTGTCTTCATATGATTGAAAGTCAGTAATCGATTTTTATATTTCCGCTCTTTTATGGGTTTAAATTAACTCTTTGCGATAATTAAAACTGGACATCTCTAGGAAGCAATTCTGCACATACAATTCCATAATATAAATTGAGGTTCGGAGTAATTAAATTAATATATTCAAATGTATTTTATACAATAGTATAAATATCATTTATTTAAAAAATATATTACTTTTAAATCCAAAAAAATTAAACGGATTTAAAACGGAACTTTCAGTTCTTAATCATTGGGAATAAGAAAATGCAGTTGCAAATAAAAAGTTAAAACACCCAGACATTAGATTCTTTCTAGTTATAAAATTCATTTAATTCATAGTTAAAAGATTAGATACTCCATTGATTGAAATAGGCATTAAAAAAATTTGTATTTCAATACTTCATTCAGGTATTAGGCAATATTTTGAAAAATAAGAGTATCTTGTTAATATATTAGATGATTATGTTTAAGTTTGTACCCCATTTTGATTTCACTGTTCCTAAAAAAAGTAATTTTTCAGAAATACATTGATTATTTGAATATAAGCTGAAATCATCATTCTGCTATATATGCAGACCGTGTGTTATTGTAGTTTATCGGTAAATACCAATGTATAGCTTTTTACCTTGTCAGGAAATCAACAGTATTTCCTGAAAAATCGATTGAACAGCTTTGGCAAGCTACAGTTGTTCATTAACCAAAAAAGGAGTTACTTATGTCTTTAGACAAACTAAAACTTCAAACCAATCAGAGTTTTTTGAAACGTGTGTTTCAACGAACCCTGATGGCATTAATTGCTGTTACAGCTTCGATGGCGATCTCCACAACCTCATTCGCGGCCTGTGGTTCTCTGACCATGGCGGAAATGAACTGGGCCTCAGCTGAATTGATGGCACATGTTGATAAAATCATTCTTGAAAAAGGCTACGGCTGTGATGTTGAATTGGTGGCAGGTGCAACCATGCCAACCTTTACCTCGATGAATGAAAAAGGCCAACCTGACGTAGCAGCAGAGCTATGGGCCAATGCAGTTCGTGATCCCCTGAAAAAGGCAGTTGACGAAGGTCGTCTGCATATTGCTAGCCCTGCACCGATTACTGGTCTTGGCGAGGGATGGTGGATTCCACCGCATACAGCAAAAAAATATCCTCAGTTGAAGACTGCTTTGGATATCATGAAGCGTCCGGATCTTTTCCCGCATAAAGAGGATCCCTCTAAGGGTGCCTTTGTTGGTTGTCCTGCAGGCTGGGGCTGTCAGTTGGCCAATGCCAACCTGTTCCGTGCTTTCGAGATGGAAAAGAAAGGTTGGGTTTTGGTTGATCCGGGTTCAGCAGCAGGTCTGGACGGTTCAATGGCCAAAGCCGTTGAGCGCGGTGAAAACTGGTTCGGTTACTACTGGTCGCCCACCTCCATGATCGGCAAATACAAGATGGTTCCGGTTGATTTCGGTGTTCCCTTCGCAGGAAGTGATAACTGGGATGGTTGTATCGTGAAGCCCGAGCAAGAGTGTGCGAACCCAATGCCCTCTGCATGGACAAAATCGGTAGTGAATACCGTCATCACAGATCGCTTTAAAAAGGCCGGTGGAACAGCAGCACACTACCTGAGCCAGCGCGTATATCCAGGGGCCATAATGAATGGCATGCTGGTTTATATGGCGGATAATCAGGCTGGTGGTGATGATGCTGCGATTGAGTTTCTGCAGAAGCACGAAGATGTCTGGACTAATTGGGTTTCTTCCGACGTTGCCGCCAAGGTAAAAGCCTCACTCTAAATTCTTCTTAGGGGATCATAATTCGGAGCAGCTGACAATCACTGTCAGCTGCTACCCGATTCATTAGTAGCGGTTTTTCACTGAATGGTGAGCTGTTACTATTTTTACAACCGCAACAGGTATTGCAATGGAGTGGCTAGACGAATTCCCGACCATGGGCCGTCAGGATTTGCGCGATCTTAAGAAGGGAATCGATCTGAGTTTTCGCGATTTTTCCCGAGCATACGGCGATGGAATCGAGGGATTCTTTGAACCGTTGCTCTATTTCCTGGTCTGGCTTGAAAAACTGCTGGTCAATACCCCTTGGCCAATGATAATTTTCGTGGTCGCCGTTCTGGCCTGGATTGGATCTCGCAGCTGGTATGTGGTTGTGGGAACTATCGCCTGCTTCCTCGTGATCGGATTTTTCGGCATGTGGGAGGACACAATGTCAACACTTGCCATCATCTCTGTGGCTACCCTTTTGTGTATTGCTGTTGGAATTCCACTCGGAATCTGGATGGCGCGTTCTGATCGTGTGCGATCCATCATCACACCCGTTCTGGATGTGATGCAGACTATCCCAAGTTTTGTTTACCTAATTCCCATAATAATGCTTCTTGGTATTGGCAAGGTGCCGGGTCTACTGGCGGTTTGTATTTATGCTATGCCGCCTATCGTGCGCCTGACAAATCTTGGTATCCGGCTGGTGGACAAGGAAGTCCTGGAGGCCGCGGAGGCGTTTGGGGCAAATGACCGCCAGAAGCTTTTCCGTGTTCAGATCCCTTTGGCACTACCCAATATATTTGCTGGTGTGAACCAGACTATTATGATGGCACTGGCGATGGTGGTTATTGCATCCATGATCGGTGTACCGGGACTGGGCAGGCCTGTGCTTCGCGCGATTAGCAACCAATATCTGGCACTGGGTTTGATGAACGGTCTGGCCATAGTAGCGTTGGCTATCATATTTGATAGAGTAACACAGAAATTCGGCAGTCGATTGCAAAAACATAGGGAAAGTGGACATGGTGACTGAAAATAACACATCTAATTCCATTAATGGCACAGCACTAGACAAAAAGGTTATAATCCGGAACCTGTACAAGATTTTTGGCTCAAGCCCATCGGCAATGGTGGAAAGAGTCGAAAACGGAATGTCCAAAAAGGATTTGCTTGACAAGCACAATCATGTACTTGCCCTGACGGATTTGAATATCGACATTCCTTCCCGCAGAATTCAGGTAATAATGGGTCTCTCAGGTTCCGGTAAGTCCACTCTGATCAGGCATGTCAACCGTCTCATTGAGCCTACCACAGGGGAGATCATCGTCGATGGACAAAACGTTCTGGAGATGAATCAGAGCGAATTAAGGGAGTTTCGGCGGCACAGGGCATCAATGGTATTTCAGAGATTTGCCCTGCTTCCTCATCACACAGTCGCTGACAACGTTGCCTTTGGTTTGACTATTCAGAATATTCCAAAAAATGAAGCACTGGAACGAAGCAGCAAGTGGGTCGAACGTGTTGGACTGGCAGGATATGAAAGACACTACCCTAATCAGCTTTCAGGAGGCATGCAGCAGCGAGTGGGATTGGCACGTGCTCTAACGACGGATGCTGAAATTCTGTTGATGGATGAAGCATTCTCAGCACTTGACCCGCTGATCCGCACTGACATGCAGGATATTCTGCTTGGTTTGCAGGATGAACTTCACAAGACAATACTCTTCATTACCCATGACCTGGACGAGGCTCTGCGAATCGGAGACAACATTGCCATCCTAAGGGATGGAGCAATTGTGCAAAAAGGGTCTCCACAGGAAATAATCCTGAATCCAGCGGACGATTATGTATCAGATTTTATTAAGGATATAAATCGGGGCAGAGTTGTTGAGGTTGGTTCAATAATGGATGACGAAAAACTGGAAGGCGGTCCAACGATTGATAAGTACATGGTAGTTGATGACGCCCTTCAAGTGCTTTCAAAAGCTGGAACCAATAGTGCTATAGTTACTGAGTATGATAAGCCAGTTGGTTCAGTAGGGCTTGACAAGCTGATTGCCGCTGTTGCCAAGCCAAAAGTTGGAGAAGCTCGCAGTGGTAACTATCTCTAAAGTTTTCAGTTTATTCTCTAACATTTGGCATTGAAACACCTGTTTACATTATTTCTATTGCTTATTCTTCGTATTCACTTTTGATAAGAAAAAAGCTGATCAGATTTCAATATTACTGATTCTGTATTATTTACTCACGGATGCCGCCTACGGGACTTGACTGAATTTCCCCCCTCCTTTTATTTATCCAGCTATGCCAATTGAAACTCAGGTTGGATTATTGATCCAGCAGATACCCAGTATAAAACTGAATATTTGCTAACTCCTTAACGGCAATGTGGCAACAATATGTACTCGGGGTTGGGTTCCTCCATTGATGGCTGTGTGATAGCCTCGAGTATCCGTGAAATAAACTGATCCGTCTGCCGGTAAATGAGTTACATGATGATTCACCACAAACAATGATCCGGGATTAGTTTTGATAGGAATATGCAGCCGGGGTTCAGGATCACGGTGCCAGGAATTATTTTTATAAGTATTGAGCAGTAAGGCCCGCATGCGTCCAATTGGAAAACGCTTACTGAGCTGCTGATGAAGGGTTTCAAAATAAGTACCCTCAAATTCCGGGCACAGTTCTGAAAATGCGAATTCGTCAACCAGCTCATCAAGCACCACTTCCTTGTATGTTTCATCAGGACGCATGTAGTAACGGCCAATCATATCTGTTTCTGTAGGCGTACTCACACCTGGACGACGTGTTATGGGAATTGCCTTAAATCCATCACCAACATCGAGAATATGTTTTCTTGCATCCTCAAATGTATCTCGTAATTTTTTGATATCAAAAGTGATATTAATTTTCTGAATACCAGGTCCCGGGACAAAGCTTGCCACAGTATCTGTGACCAAGTTTTCATCAATCCAGGACTTCATTAATTCCTGATCTTGTTCAGGATAGTCAAAACATTCTTGAACGGATTTCACATTATTCATATTTCATTATTCGATACTATAAATAAAATTAGATATTATTTTCTATATACTGGTTACAGCAGATCCAATTCAAAAGGATAAGTGGATTGGCGTTCCACGCCATTCTCTGTTATTACGACCTGTTCTTCCAGTTTAACACCTTCACGCCCTTCTTCTGAACCAATAAAAGATTCCACGCAAAGTGTCATGCCAGGTTCTATCAAACCGTCAAATCCACGGGCTTCAAAATCATTCCAGTGCTTGATATTTGGATATTCATCAGCCAGTCCGACACCGTGTATCAGGCTTGAATATCGATGAGAAAGAAATTCATCAGGAATGGGCCAGCATTTTTCAGAGACTTCCCTGAAGCTCATGCCGGCTTTCAAAACGGAGATATTATGTTGAATTTGTTCGTATGCTTTTGAGTATAGACGGCGCTGTTCATCAGTAGGCTTTCCGCCGCAAACCCATGCGCGGGAAAAATCTGAACAATATCCATAAGGTCCTATCAGGTCTGTGTCAAAACTTACCAAATCATTCTTTTCAATCTCCCTCATCGAGCATTCACGGAACCATGGATTTGTGCGAGGTCCTGATGAAAGCAGGCGAGTTTCAATCCATTCTCCACCTAGTCTGATGTTGGTCTCATGCAGTTTTGCCCAAAGCGCATTTTCAGTAATTCCGGGTTCGAGTACCTCATGCATAGCTTGCACGCTTGCCTCGCAGACATCCATTGAGGCTTTCATCAGTACGAGCTCTTCTTTTGATTTTATCGCTCGTGCTGTTTCAGTGATCTGCTCACCTTCAACAAGTTCCAGCCCTTTATCACGTAATTGTTCACAACCTACGTGCGACAGGCAGTCGATAGCTAAGCGTCGATTTCCTCCACCGTGATTGCTCATCAGATCAGCAATTTGAGCAGCAAACTCCTTAACAAACTGCTCTGACCTGGTCCCTGCCCCGAAAAAATAGAAAGAAGGCATCCTACGATATTCATCAATTGTTGGAATTCCTTCAGCAAGATATGGATGGTTAGCATAATCAAACAGGACCACAGGTCCGTCTAATGAGACAAAAACGCAGCGGGTTTCATAATGAGAGCACCAGATCTGCATATTGGTGGCATCCACAGCGTATCGAGTGTTGATCTGATTAAAGAGCAGCAGGCCGGCAACATCATGTTCTTCCATTTTTTTACGCAGTCGCTGCAAACGGTAATGCCTGACTTTGTCCAAGTCAACCGGTGCAGTGGAATATTCCATAGCGCCATGCTGCCGTGCTTCCAGATTAGTTGTATCTTTCATAATCGAATTTAATGTCATGTTTAGAATATATTCAGGAATTAACGAAAAACCATCCGCATAAATCCCTCAGCATATTCACTTCAAGCAATACATTTACTTGATTCAAGTATGGTGAGTTTTTTGGCTGAATTAATGCTGGTAAACCTTTAAAGGCTGCTGAAGTAATACCATCATATATTTTTCCATAGGAAAAATGAAATTAATGTAATCAGACTTGCCGCAACAATTCCAGAAATAATTCAGTCATGTAATATGTTCACTAATAAATCTAATAAAAAAACTTACTGATCTTGTTATTTTGGCAGTAACTGAATTATTCCTCTGCATCTCCTTGAGGTACCCGATGGATGCCGCACATCCGGTCTGCCACCCAGTTTTGATAACGGTGCAGTGGTTCTTCGAATTTAGGGCACATTCGTCCGCCTGTAAATGCAGTGTTGCTCAAGCCCTGTTGGACACGTTCGACAATGCCCAAATCTTGAGTGTTGACCATGTCCCAAAAATTAACCAATTCTAAAAATATATAAGTGTGAGACTCGTTGTCCAGAGTCCCCGGGG
>ERZ651768.2198-NODE-2198-length-13749-cov-5.864394_pt1 | contig 13749 bp, 3 predicted proteins | sample MGYA00514754_ERZ651768 | MGnify/ENA metagenome assembly ERZ651768 | reverse complement strand
TCTCTTTTGATTACAGTGGCGCTGGTCTATTGGGGCTGTGAAGAGCCTATTGAACAGGAGGATGAAACTATTCCTTTGAGAAATTCTCTTAATGATCCCGATATGGGAGATGTTGGTTCTCTCAGTGGGTATTTTTTTAATTTTGCGAATGGATTTAATATTAAATACAATCGCTACGATGCCAATTCTGTAAATAATCCTGATCTTTTTGACCCGGAAGAAGATACATTAAATTTTAGGTCGTATGCAGCTTATACATTGGAAAACGGGGAATCAAATTTAACCGGTTATGAGGTTATTACACCTGAGATGATTGCTGACTCTGGATATGCTGATTTAACTCCCATAGATTCCTTAAGAAAAAATTCTGTTACAAATGACAATAAAGTAACCTTTAACTCAGAAAAATTAACAAATATAAATGGATTGAACTGGGATTATGGTTATGAACGATATCTTGCTTCCACAAATGTACAGCCATCTGTTGCATATGATTCCGCGTTCGTTGATATCCTGGATTCACTTTATCAGGAGGCTGTAGTTGATACTGCTGATACAACTGCTGAAGGTATCATGTTTATTGATCGTTTTGAAAGAGCTGAGCGATCTGGTTCAATGAGTTCCCGTGATACAGTTATGGTACACTATTTTGAGTTTACCCAGAAAATATTTGGGTTAGATTCTCTGGTTTTTAAGGAAAATACCGATTGTAATTGTAACGGAATTTGGGATCCTGGTGAAGAAACTGTTTTGGATGCTTCAAGCTGCCCTGACAGTACCGTATTTATAGAAATTAATGATACTACTAAATTTTGTGATCGTGGGAACGGATTATGGGATGAGGCTGAGGTGTATTTTGATAAAAATGGGGATTTTACCTTTACAGGTGATGAGCCCCTTGAAGATAGAAACTGCAATGGGATTTGGGATGATGCGGAAGAAAAGTTGAATGATATAAACGGTGATGGGGATTCTACTGATGTAATAAATGGTGTGAAGGAATTTATTGATCGTGGAAATAACAAATACGATTATTCTGAGGAATTTATAGATAATAACAATAATACTGTTTATAATGAAGGTACTGATGATGAGTTGTTGAAATTCAGGGCGGATGAAAGACCAGCTAATTTTCTTGTGTCTTATGATAATTATCCTGATTTGAATGAGCCCAGGAAATTGCTGAATATCTATCCAGGCGATTCGCTTTTGACAAGATTCGGGATCGTATACAGGGATTTAATTAAAGAAATCACCACCACCGATACCGTAACGAGGGAAATCGAAGATATCGATAGTGTCATTACACTTTATACGAATAAAATCATTACAGTTACCGATGAAGAATTCACGACCAGTAATTCCTATAACATTGCGAAAGCCGAATGGAATGGTATTGACCCTGCAACTTCTGCGGATATCCGCGAATATGACTATCATTTTTTCAGACAGGGTGAATCGGAGGGCCACATATATCAATTGATCCATCCCAGCTATTTTAAACATTATGGGTATCATGATAATATTGATGATATAATTAATGGCAGTCCTCTGGCTTTTACTGATGAGGAAAACAAATTCTGGTATGAAACATTTGCCCGGGGGGATATTCTTTTTTATTCAGTTGGGAATAATTTGCGGGATGGAGAACTGGTTGAGACGGATACCACAATGGTGACACAATTTGGTGACTATCATATCGAAGAATCTTACGCAGTAAATAAAGATACAATTAGTATCGCGGACACAATGTATCCCTGTTTCCGGGTGACACGTATAATGACTATGACGCTATTGGGTAATGGTGTGGAATATGGTGAAAGGAATGTTTCCTGGTTAGCCGATGGCATTGGTGTTGTAAAAGATGCAGTGTATACCCGCTGGAGTGAGCCCTTCTGGAGCAGCGGTGAAGACTGGAAATTATTTTCAGTACTAGAACTGGCTGAATTTAGGCCTGGTGATCCAGAACCTTTGAACAAAATATTAAACCAGCAAAATACAATAAAGTTTGATGACTTAGAGCATGTGGCTGAATTTGATAATGATCCTTATCACATAAGCAGAAAAGTTGGAATCCAAAGAATAGGACAGCCTGTTCATCAAGAAGATTTTTAGGGAAAGAGCAACCCATGAAAAAATTATACCATATCATTTTTATCTTTTCTATTAGCATTCTGTCTCTTGTTTTGGCAGGGACAGATGGAACCGTTCGTGGAAAAGTCACTGATACAGATGGGAATCCGTTGCCAGGGGCGCAGATATTCATAAAGGAACTTCAGATGGGTGCAATTGCTGGAAGTGATGGAAGCTATATTCTCCTTAATATTCCAATAGGGAACTATGGTGTAACAGTTACCATGATGGGATATCGAAAAGAAACCCGGCAAAATGTGCATGTGATAATGGATCAAACTGTATGGCTTAATTTCACCTTGCCTATCGCCGCCATTGAAGGTGAAGAAGTTGAAGTAATTGCTGAACGCCCATTGATGGATCCCGGGTCCACTGCTAAGAAAATAACAATCAGTGATGAATCAATAGAAGCTCTTCCTATCAGGGATGTATCGGAACTGTATTCTCTTCAATCTGGTGTGGTCCAGGTGCATAGCAGAAAACAGGCAATTCCTGACCATGAGGAAAGAGGGTTGGAAGAAGTCCATGTCCGTGGTGGAAGATCCGGTGAAACTGCCTATATGATAGATGGAATGTACATCCGGAATCCTATTTTTGGAGGGATTGGTACAGGAACCCAATTAAATCTATTTGCGATCCGTGAGTTGGACTGGCAGCCAGGTGGTTTCAATGCGGAATATGGAGATGCCATGTCTGCTGTATCTAATATTCATACAAAATCAGGAGGAGAGAAGTTTTCGTATAATTTCAAATATGAAACCAGTATGCTTGGAGCTGCCATGGGATCAGAATATGATGATTTAAGAGGAGCTAACGACTATTCTCTTGGCTTTGGAGGCTCATTCCCCGGCTATCAGAAACTCCGTTATTGGGTTTCCGGGCAATATTCCGACCATAAGTCCTACAGTGTATATGAGTATGATGATATAAGCTTCATTGAAAATGATCCTGGCAACCTTACCAACTACGAAAATTTAGTTCACCCTTTTGATAAAAAGGCTGGATTCAGGGGATTTGGGTTCGAGAATACCTGGGATATTTTTGGTAAATTATCCTACAATCCAACCAATAAGCTGCGGGTAAATGTTTCCTACTGGTCTTTGTCCGATCATAGGAAAATTTTCAACCCCAGCACCTTTTTGTACTGGAACCTGGGTCAGAATGAATTATTCCGGGATACCCAGCGCTTCTTTCTTGAATTTAATCATCAGTTAACCAGCAGAACATTTTATACTGCAAGGATATCCCGGTTTGCACAAGGTTCTTTCTCTGGTGTGAGATTGCGGGATAGTGATGATGACGGTTATCCGGATTGGTTTGAATGGGGTCATTCGGCAGGAGAACGGGACTTCTCAGATCCTTATAATCCCGATGTCATCCCCTATACTACTTCGAATGATACTGTTTTTTATACCAGGCGGGATGGAGAAGGTCCCGGTAACTGGACCAGCGGCTGGTACTATGGAGCAGAACCGGGAAATTATAATTGGAGTGTCGCCGAAGAATTTAATGACAATAATTTCAATGGTATTTGGGATGAGGGTGAAGGATTTACAGATGCAAATGATAACGATGTTTGGGATGGACCCATTTTAACTGAAAAATCTATTTATCGTGACGGAGATCACTGGCTCACTCCTGAAATGTATATAGATCATAAACTGTTCTTGGATAATTCAGTATTCACTGATGATTGGTTCCAGGACCCATATTTAGCTGGGCATTTTGATGAATATTTTGGACCAGGCGGCTGGTTTTTTGAAAATAGAGATTCTCTTTATTACTTTGGATGGAATGAAGGACAGTCCTTTGGCGGACACGACCGATTTTTTAATACATCTTTGGCTGTAACGAATGAGTTCCGGTTTGATATCACCTCCCAGTTAACAAATAAATTAAAAGTCAGGTCCGGGTTTGATTATAAATCTCATAAATTGGATTATTTTGACGTTGAAAACCCCTGGATGGACGTATCAGCCAATAGACAGCGGTTTGCCGAGCAATGGAATGATTTTGGTCTGGATGGTATTGACCGACTTGACCCGCTAAATCCGTTGCCCAACAGTCAGGCGGACCAGGGTGAAGGCAACGGTGTCTGGGATGGAGGAATCGGGGAATCATTTACAGATCGAAATGGCAACGGTGTCTGGGATGATGCGGAACCGCTTATAACTGATCCTGATAGTAATGGGGTTTGGAATATGGGTGAGGATTATTATGATTTAAATATTAACGGCGAATGGGATGGTCCAGAATTATTTTCCGATTTAAATGGGAATGGTATATTTGAACCGGGTGAGAGTTTCAGTGATTTTAACGGGAATGGCCAGTGGGATGATTATGTAGAGCCTGAAGAAGTTTCTGCCTATCTCCAAACCACGTTTGAGGTTCCCTGGATGATTGTAAATGCCGGTGTCCGCATGGATGCCGTCAATTATAATTCAAAGGTCTGGGGTGACCCTTTTGGGAATGATTCGCCTGGTATGCCCTGGGTATTTGGCGATTTTGGTTCAGATGGAATAGAGGGTGGAGTGTATTCCCTGGCTGAATGGATGAATGCAGTGCGTGAGCAGGGGTTTGTGGATAATTTTGCTGACACAGATGTTTGGAATTCCAATTGGGAAATATTAATTCGAGACAACGTCCCAAACTATCCTGATGATGATGAAATTATTTTGAAACCGGATTATGGAAATGGCGAGGGAAATAAAACTCTAGATGCTGGAGAACCTTACAGCGATGATGTAGGTGATTATGAGAGTGTAATTTTCAATGATTCCAAGTGGTTTTATAAGGTGAGTCCCAGAATTGGTATCAGCCACATTATCACCGAAAATATCACTTTTGTATTTAATTACGGTTTGTATTACCAAACGCCTGTTTATTCCATGGTATTCCTTAATACCAACAGGCAGGAAGACCCAAATGAACTTTTCCAGCACACCTCTGGACAAATTGGGAATGCCACAATGAATGCCGCCCGCACTCAGTCCTATGAATTTGGTTTTAATGCTCAATCTGGAAGACGTTGGGGTTTTTCAATGATGGTCTGGGCAAAAGACATGGATCAATTATCCACCGCCCAGACACACAGAAGCTCGGTGTATACTTATCAGATCGCTTCAAATGGTGATTATGGTACGTCCCGGGGCATAGACTTTACATTGGAAAATCGCGGAAGATTTGCAAATACATTAGTTCAGTACACCTATTCCAAAGCAAAAGCCAATGGCGAGTATGATAAATCTGCCTTTGGGGAGGTCTGGGTTGATGCCCCTTCTCAGCAATATCTTATGTATTATGACCGGCCCCACGATTTTACAATTTCAGTCTATACAAATAAATTACCCTTTGGTATCGGAGCCGGTCTCACAGGATTTTATCAATCTGGTTATCCCTATACACCAATGATATTCAATGGGGATAAACCTCAATCTGACGTAAAAAATAAAAATACGAAACGGGCACCAGCTTTTAAGATGGTTAATCTTTCACTCTCAAAACTTATCAAATATTATGATATAAAAGTTACCTTGGGGGTAAATGTCTACAATGTTTTTGATTTAAGGATTCCAGTGGATGTTTTTGATTTAACTGGAGAGCCCGATGATCCCGGAGAGTATTACACTGAAAATGTTGGCACTGAAGTTTCAGGTTCATATTACAATTTCCCCTGGTATTATACATCTCCACGGCAAATCAATCTCACGGCAAGGTTTGATTTTCGATGACCAGGAACTGCATCACTGAGAGAGCAGCGCATTTTATTTTTCCCTTGGCCCTGATGTTTACTTTTATATTAGGATCAGAACCGAATCATGTTAATTATGTTGAAAGAAATAACATTGGTTTGGGAAAAACTGCAGGCCAGGTGGACGATCCACTGCTTGATCGGGCAAAAGGGTACCTGCTCCACGGAAAAGTCAAAAGTGCAGTTTCAAATTATGGAAATTTTATCAGCTGGGATGAACATCCAGCTGCTCTATGGGGGAAATACACTTATTTGCCTCATGTGGGTTTTCTTTGTGGTCTTCCGGGTCACGTATACTCCTCCGAATTTGAGGACTGGATAGGGGAAACCCCAGAAGAGACTGCAAGTGGAGATACAATCCAAATATGGTCCAGTACCGCTGCCTATAACGACTGGATGGATGAAGGACCCAATTATTCAGGAGTAATATTTGACACCCATGATGATCGTGGAACTGTAGGAGTGGAGAAAAGTGCAGGCCAGATAGATGGTGAGCATCAATGGTATCTTGATGAAGGGAATTTGTACATCAGTGTTCCCTATAGTGGAGAGAATGTGGTTGATCCACATTATTCCAATGCCATGATAGGATTGATAAGGCCATGGGCCTTACGCCCAAAGTTATTAGAGCGTTTGATTGATTATGACATTTATGATTATGGTTCCGATGGTTTACCCTGGAGCAGTGATGATGATTATGTCTACTACGGGGCAAATGCTGCTGAATCCTGGTTTGCTCGTACAAGTCAAAGTTATAATACTGATTGGCAGCCTGTAACGAGATCAAGGCAATATACCCATAGTACTGATTTCACTGCCGGTGATCTTTTTGGCAGTACCCCTTTTACTGATTCGGGAGACACGTATCCCTTACTGGCTCACAGTGATTATGGAAATACATGGCCAATTTGCCAGGATCAGGACATTCAGAATTGTGAAGATTTTGGCCAGCCTTTCTGGCCGGGCTGGTGGTCGGAAGATTATATGGGTGAAGATTCACTTTTTCGCGTGGAGCATCCAGAATGTAACGGTACCAGGAAGGATACAGATTGCTGGCAGGGTGTTCCCGGCCGTTCTATTTCTGATACGGATGTCTATATGGAATTTGATGATCGCTGGACGCATAGGGGAAACCGTGTACTTGATAATGAATACGAGGCAACCGGTTACCCCATGGGGCTCCGTGTGATGGCAGAAGCCCATTCTTATGGAGTTGCCTATGCGGAGGATATACTGTTTGTTACCGTAAAAGTGAGAAATGAAAGCGGGCATTGGCAAGCTTTTACCAGGCTCGCTGATGGTACGAAAGAATACAGATACGAATGTACAAATAATCGATATAATACCCAGGAAACATGTTTGGCTTCTGGTGCTGAATGGTTACCCATATCAGGAGAAGCAATGATGATGCCTGACGGTACCCGTCTTAATGGCAGTGCTGGTTTTGACTATAAGGGTATGAGTATGGGGTTTTACATGGATGCGGACGCTGCCTCTGCGGATATTAATGGGAATTTTGGCGTTCATACCAATGAAGATGACTTTATGGAATATGTAGATTGCGCGACCTATCGTACTTCTCCAACCAGCGCAAAATATTTTCCTGAAGGATGTCCACCATCCCCCGACGGAAGTGGCGATTCGTTAAGGATCAGCATGGCACTGATCTATGATTATGACGGCGTCAGCAATGCCGCTACGGAATTAGGAGTGGTAGCAACCCAATTGCTGGACTCACCCTTGGCTACAAAACAGATTGACCTGGATGGTGATGGAATTATTGATCTGTACCCTGGTGATCCCCTCAAAATGACTGACTGGCACTGGTTTGACTGGTATAACCGCCCAGGAGTTCATCATCGGGAAGGCAATAATGACTGCTGTGCAGGTAGCCCAAGTCGGGAACAGGCACTGAACAAAGAAGAAATGCTCTATAAAGTTATGTCGGGTGATACAACCAATCTGACCTCGGATGAAGCGCTTTGGTTTTTCCATGCAGACGATCCTGGTCAAGACCATGAACACCCTACGTTTACTCCCCATTTTGATTCGGTCGATGGGATCAAGGAAACGGTATTCTTTCAGGATGATCCTGACGGACTGGATTGTGTCCATATAATGAGCTGCGGTCCATTTGATGTGGATGTGGGGGAAGAGGTGTCCTTTTCATTCTGTATAATTTTCGGGGAAATAAAATACTTAGGTGAAGGCGAGGTTGATTACCAGGATTTGATTGACAATGCTAAATTCGCCCAATTGATGTATAACAGTCATTATCAAGGCTTTATAGCTCCCGATGCTCCTGAGGTTAGTTACGAGGCTGATCATGGAAAAGTTACCTTAAGCTGGTCGGGCGATGACCCCGAAAAATCAAAAGATGTATTAAGCGGATATACAGATTTTGAAGGATATAAAATTTACAGGAGTGCTGATGGGGGAATTACCTGGGGAACGCCTGAAGATAAAATTTATGACAATGAAAATATTTTTGTTGGCTGGAGACCTTATACACATACTGTCGGGGATGAAACATTTATTGCCCAATTTGACCTGTCAGCCGCAGCAGACAGCAATTTTTGTGTTTATCAGGATTGTGCAAAGGATTCCCTCCGGAGAGGAAGAGGTATCTCAGGTCCCGATCCTAAAGCGCCCTGGTTCAACTTGGGGTATAATACCGGTTTAGATGTTGGAGAGATAAATGAAGGACTTTGGAGCGCAGATTCTTCGATCCATTTCTACACAGGTGTTATTGATTCAGTCGTAAATGGAGAGACCCTGTCAATGTCCATGTATTATTTTGCGGATTATAATGTACAGGATGGCAAGCAATATGTGTATTCAGTTGTAGCCTATGATATGGGTCTTCCTGTTCCAGTTGATACCAATTGGGTAGATAATGGTGATGGAACTTTTACACAACAACTTATTGAAAATAATACCAATCCAGATGGATATGCACCAGCAGGATATCAGTATATTGAGAACTCTAGAGGAACAACAGAAGAAGATCCGAACTTTGTAATAATCACCCCAGGATATCGTTTGAACACAGGTTCACTCAGTAATATAAAAGTAGTACCAAATCCATATATTGTGCGCTCAGATTTTTCTGAAACTGAATACAAAAAACGTTTACGATTTACGAATTTACCGGAAGGATTTAAAATTTCGATTTTTACCATTACCGGTGAGCTGGTAAACTCATATAAACATGAACCGGATTTAAAATATGATGCCAATAATGTTCCTGTATTAGGCGGGAATGCAGTCTGGGATTTACGTACAGTAAATAATCAGGAAATTGCTCCTGGTCTTTATATATACACGGTAGAGTCAGGAGATTTAACTCCACACATAGGAAAATTTGCAGTCATTCGTTAGTGCAATAATTATGATAAAGATTAAACAGATTTTCATTCTTCTTTTCTTTTGTACTGGCATTCTTTTCAGTCAGGGTGGAGATATTCCAGAAGTTGTAACAAAAGTAGCCACGGCATCCTGTAACTGGCTGAAGCTTGAGACCAGCGCCCGTGCCATTGGTATGGGTGGTGCATTTGTTGCAGCAGGAGAGGGGATATCCGGTATTCCCTATAATCCTGCCAGTATTGCTTTTATAAAGAAGTCTGAGGGATATTATTCCCGTTCAAATTATATAGCAGGGATTACACATAATGTTATGTCTTATGGATTAAAGCTGGGAAGTTCAGACTATTTTGGAGCTCATTTATTTTATCTTGATTCAGGATTAATGGATGTAACCAATGAGTGGTATCCTGATGGTACGGGAGAGGAGTTCAAGGTAATATCCATGGCATTTCGGATGACATATGGCCGCCGGATGACAGACCGGTTGAAATTAGGGGTGAGTATAAATTATATCCGTGATGAGATTTATACGACAGCAATGCAGACGTTGGCTTTTGACGTAGGTTCAAATTTTGATACAGGGATCTATGGTTTTATTTTAGGGATGAGTGTAACCAATTTTGGTCCGGAGGTACGGTATCATGGTGAGGGATTGGATGTTCAGGTTCCGGGTGAGCTCAATGCAGACAGTACTTTGGCGAAGGTAACGAAGAAGTTTCCGCTGCCTTTGACGTTTCGTTTAGGTGTAAAGAACGATATTATGGGACCAGAGGGTACATTCATAAAGGATTCTACACACAGTTTGACTGTATCATTAGACGGGATCAACCCCAGTGATTACACGGTATACGGCAGTGTTGGTTGTGAGTATGGATGGCGGGATTTTGCTTTTTTGCGGGCAGGGACTCATTTAGGACATGATACGGCGGGATTGAGCGTAGGCGGAGGCATAAAAGTAAAGACCAGGGGCCTGGGAGTATCAGTTGATTATGCTTATGTGGATTACGGGATATTGAAGATGACCCACCAGGTGGGACTGAGCTTGGTATTCTGATGAATATTTAAATTTATTTGAAAAAATTTAATATTTATATGATAAAAATTTATTTTAAAGCAAACATATTTATTCTCGGGTTTTTATTTTTGACACTAGCAAAAGGTCAGGATCCTGATTTTTCAGCTACGATTAATTCTGCTGGAGGTACTGGGGGTATTAACTATGATCTGACTTTTGGATTTTCTCCATCAGCAACAGATGGTTATGATGAAGGAATAGATTTTTATGCACCGCCTTCACCGCCACCACCCTTATTTGATGCTGCACTCTCTTTGGGAGGCGACCGGTATTATACCCAAATTGTAAACGGATCTGTTGATGATCTTGTAGAGCATGAGTGGGAGGTTCAGCTACAATATGATATAGACAATTTAATAACACTTACGTGGGACAATTCCGGATGGACTAATATGATGTCTTCTGCTTTACTTCAGGATGCATTTGGTGGCGCATTTGTAAATATCGATATGCTCACCGGTGAGGGAATTGCAAATGCTGCTTTTGCAAGTTGGGATGGAACCGTTTTGTCTCTTTTCAATCCTGCAGTAAACACTTTAAAGTTAAAAGTAACACCAAAAGAATTTGTTTTATCGAATGAACTTCCTATTGCAGTTGCTGGCCCTGATACAACTGGTCGCTCCGGTATGAGGATATATTTGGATGGATCAGGTTCATATGATTCTGATGCTGATCCACTAAACCAGACTCCTATCTTTTATAAATGGACAACGGATTCCCTTGATGTTTCAATTGATGATGATACGTTAGAAACAGCTTCATTTATTGCTCCGCTATTAGAAGTCGGTGCAGATCCCGTGCCGTATTCAATTATTTTAACAGTAACAGATGTTGAGGGTGCCACTGGTAAAGATACTGTAGTGATTACAATATTACCACCGGTACCCACCGCTAATGCAGGACAAAATCAAACTGTTACTGAAGGGAATGAGGTAGATTTAAATGGTGCAGGCTCAGCCAGCATTGAGACTGAAGATTATTATTTTCACTGGGAGGTACCAGATGGAATAGAGCTGTCAGATACAACAGCTGAAAACCCTCGATTTATTGCTCCATTTGTAGAAAACGATACAGATTACTCATTGATTTTGACGGTTGAAGATGGTGTGAGCCCTGATCCATCTGAGCCAGATACGGTTGTGATTACAGTAAAGGATAATCAACCTCCAATTGCGGTTGCGAAAATAAAAATCTATGTTGATGGTACTGGATCAAATAAAAATTATGATTATCTGGATTCTGCGGGAGTTTATGAGAATCAGGAAATCCAGTTAACCGATGGCCACTATAAAGACTTAAGTAATGAAACTGAAGGTGAAAAGACCCGTGATAGTACCGATGTGAAATTTATTTATGGTCCATTAATTTATCATTGGACTGCCCCTGCAGGTATTACTCTTTCAGATGCAACTATAGCTAGCCCAACTTTTACTGCCCCGGTGGTAACAGATACTACAAATTTTGAGTTTGTTCTCGTGGTAAATGATGGTGATCCGAATTCAGCTGATTCAGAACCAGATACTGTAACGGTCACTGTGCATGATAATCAGGCTCCAGTAGCTTATTTCACATTTAGTAATGAAAAGCAGCCAGATGTGGTTGTGGAAGGTGAAGAGGTAACCTTAGATTGGAACTTTACTGAGGATGAAACAAAGTATGATACAACTCATTCCTATGATGTAAACAATGACCTGTTATCCATTCAATGGATTGCTCCATCCAGCATCACATTGTCAACTTATACAGCAGGGCAGCCCCGTTTCTATGCACCTACAGTTACTGATGAAGACACCTTATTTCTTGCTGTCACTCTTATAATAAATGACGGTTCGTTATCAGATTCTGCAGAGGTTATTATTCCCGTTTTAAATAACAAAAAACCAAATGCTAATGCAGGATCTGACAAGGAAGAGTATGAAGATGTAACTGTTGTATTAAATGGCTCTGCCTCCCAGGATCCTACCGATGTGAGTTCAGTCCTTGGTCCCTTGAACTATATGTGGACAGCGCCAGGTAGTATTATACTTTCAGATCTTGCAGCTTCGAACCCAACTTTTACTGCCCCGGTGGTAACAGATACTACAAATTTTGAGTTTGTTCTTGTGGTAAATGATGGCGAATTAAACTCAGAGGAAGACACAATTTTAGTTACTGTGATTGGCAATCAGGCTCCTGAAGCTGATGCAGGAATGGATCAGACGATTCATGTCCCGGCTCCAGCTCTTCTCAATTCCCTCAGTATAGATGTGATGGTAGCATTGGACGGATCTGGATCTATAGATGCCAATGATGATGAACTGTTGTATTTATGGACTATTGAACAAGGTGAAGGTATAACTCTTTCTGACTCATCAATATCCAATCCTGCCTTCATAATACCTAATGCAGTTGAAGTTGATACTTTTGAATTCTTGCTGAAGGTTACTGATGAACACGGCTTGATTGATATTAGTGATAGTACAGTAGCAATTTTTATAGCACAGAATGATTCCCCAACAGCTGATGCTGGAGATGATCAGACAGTGGATCAAGGTACTGAGGTCGCATTAAATGGTCAAGGCTCTGATGATACAGACGTCAGTAACCTTTTGGGGAGCCTAACTTATAATTGGACAACACCATCCGGAATTGTTTTAAGTAGTTCCACTGCTCAGTCTCCTGTTTTTACCGCACCTGATGAAATAGATACCACAATCTATAAATTTTACTTAGTTATAAGTGATGGGGAGTATAGTTCTTCGCCGGATTCAGCAACTGTTGCTGTCTTGCCTAATAAACCTCCAGCTGTTAATGCTGGCAGTGACCAGGAAGTAGACCAGGGGACCATAGTCACTTTGGATGGTTCGGCTTCTTCTGATCCAAATGATGATGATTTGGAATTTCATTGGGAGCTTTGGTCTTCCCCATCGGATGATGGAATCCCAGTGGAAATTACTTTGTCTGATACTGCAGTAGCAAATCCTTCCTTTACTGCGCCGGATAGAAATGAAATTTCATACTATGTATTTCTGCTCACTGTAAATGACGGGTTCATGGATTCTGAAGCAGATCATGTCCGCCATGATTCACCAGCTAAGGTCACTATCACAGTTCTGAAGAATAAACCTCCCGTGGCAGATGCTGGTGCTGATAAAAAAGCCTATAGAGGGAATAGTGTGATGTTAAGCGGCACAGGGTCAACGGACATCAATTTTGATGGAATTGCATTTGAATGGTCATCTGGTGACTCAGTGTTCTCTACAGATTCTAGTCCCTATTTTTACTTACCGGGGGATTTGTCTCAAAATACAGAATACACTTTTCATTTAAGGGTTATAGATGAACATGGGGATTCATCTCTGGTTGATGATACTATGCTTATTTATTCTTTAGTTGATTCTGTGGCTCCCCCTGACGTGCCAAACGTGTATATTACAGCAGAACA
>ERZ651768.2197-NODE-2197-length-13755-cov-2.700175_pt1 | contig 13755 bp, 13 predicted proteins | sample MGYA00514754_ERZ651768 | MGnify/ENA metagenome assembly ERZ651768 | reverse complement strand
TCGTCGTTGAGCTACAAAGGATGTTATCGCATTGCGCTACGTAAAGAGATTGACTTTGCTCGTAAGCAATAATCGGTAGGCCGTCGTCCCCAATTGTGACCGTATTCCATAAACCGACATTTCCCGAACTCTGAATCGTGACTATAAAGTGTTTCCCGCGTTGAAATGAAACGGAGTCTGAGGAAGTTGGTGCAGTACACACAAGGGTTCCAGTTACATCTACCCCAGTTGCGAATAAATCAGATTCGCAAGTTTGTTCTGAGCTTACGTATTGACCTTCGGACGGTCCGGCATCTGTGCACAGCCATGTTAAGCCGTTAAAGCTGGCGATTTGGTCTAGCCCACAACTTAAAGCACCAAGGGTTGTATTCAGTTCTTGGGGCCTATTTTGAACGTCGTTCCAATCGATGATGGCGATAGAATCATCACCATCATCGAGTCCCGAGGGGCGATTCTGTACGTTTTCCCAATCAACGGATGCGGCTATGCCTCCAGAATTTAAATCATTCGGAATATCGGTGAGTGAGGACCAAGCAACCCTGGCTGTTCCGGTTTGTAACTCAAGGGCTGTGTAATAGTCTGCATTATGATTATGGTCACTTCTAGAAACGGTGCTAGCTTCCCCTGAGCCTTCAAAATCTATGGACGCGATGTTGCTTGTGGTTGATTCTTCTGAGATCAGCCCTGTGCCAATGGCCAAAATGCCTGATTTCCCATCTCTTCCATCGGCACCACCTGGTCCGACTGGGCCGCGTGGTCCGGCGGGGCCCTCTAATCCTGCGCCGCCTGGAAATCCCTGTAGACCAGACGCTCCTGTTGTCCCCCGTTCACCGGGCTCGCCTTGCGCTCCGGGAGGTCCCTGGGGTCCTACTTCTCCCTGATCGCCACATGCACTCAGTGAAAAAACTGTGAGAGCGATGGCGACAACCCAAATGATGGGATTTAAAGTTGGAAGAACTTGATAATTTATATATCTGCGCATTGTTATTTTAATTTGAGAACTTAAAACCTTGATTCAAATACTTGTCACAATAGATTCGATTGTACTGTCGCCCAGAATGTTATTTCACTTTGGGTTGAACTGAACCAAGAAGCCTAATTAAGTATTGAGTGTTGGGAAATATTCAATATTCCCCCTGTGTCTCGTTTGATTCGTTGGCACGCACGAGTTCGCGATAATCTTTAGATAGTAAATTTGTAGTCTGTAAAGGCAGTTCTGTTTAGGGATATCTGGTGTAGATTTCATCACACGTAAACGAAGCGAGGGGAAAATAATCAGATGGCGACGGTTACAGGGAATCGAATTTCACTTACTCCTCGGGAAATGCCGTCTCGCTGGTATAACGTTGAGGCTGATTTACCATTCAAAGTTCCACCGATGATGTCACCGTCGGGATATCCAGTGACTCGGCAGGATCTTGAGCCATTATTCCCTCGCCAGGTAATTGAGCAGGAGCTTAACTCCCAGAGCCGGACGTTTAATATCCCCAAGGAAGTTCGGCAGGCATATCTGCAATGGCGTCCAACTCCAATGTTCCGAGCTGAGGCGCTGGAAAAGGAACTGGGTACCCCTGCCAGATTATTTTATAAGGTCGAAGGTGGAAGTCCGAGTGGTTCTTATGAATCAAACACCGCTATTCCTCAAGCGTTTTATACTCGGCAGGTCGGTGCGAAGGGTATCGTGTCCGGGGGTGCAGGGGGAGTTTGGATCAGCGCAATGGGACATGCTGCGTCATTGTTTGGATTAACGAGCCGAATCTATAGTGTGCGCAAAGCGAATTCTGAGGTTGCTTGGGGAGATGCATATGGCCGGGTGTGGGGAGTGGATGTCCAGGCAAGTCCGTCTGAAAACACGCGATTTGGCAAACTCGAGTCTAAACAACGAGGGCCTCATTCCGGTTCCATAGCTACAGCGCTCGCTGAAGCTTATGAGGAGGCGTCGCTGAATCCGGACGTAAAATTTGCGATCCCTACTCTTATGGGCAATACGCTCATTCATCAAACTGTTGTAGGTCTTGAGGCTCAACGTCAGCTTGCTGCAGTAAATGAAGCTCCTGATTATGTAATAGGGTCTATTGGTGCAGGTTCTCATTTCGGAGGTCTTATCGCGCCATTCGTTCCTGCGAAAATACAAGGTAGGAATACGCGATTTGTAGCAGTCGAAGAAGTATCGACTCCAAGTCTTACACGCGGTGTTTATGTGGAAGAATCAGCAGATGCTGCTGGTCTCATGCCCCAAGTACCTATGTATACGTTGGGTCGCGAGTATTCGCCGCCTGGAGTGCTGGCCGGAGCTATGCGATATCACGGAGTCGCTCCGATTGTTTCGGCACTTTATAAAGAAAAATACATAGATGCTGTAGCTCATGGTCAAATAGAATCCTATAGTGCCGGGCTCATGTTCACGCGCTCTGAAGGAATCGTTCTGTCACCACATGCGATGTACACGGTTAAGGAAGTGATAGACCAAGCGCTTCGCGCGAAACTTTCTGGTCTTGAAGAAACGATCCTGTTTACTGTGACACCAGCCGTGACTTCCGAGTCGACGCCATACGATTTATTACTTGACGGCGTTCTTAATGACGAACAACCGGAAGAAACTTCGTTGAAGAAATCGCTTGCAAGATTCATTGGTCGGAACTAATTCGCTCAGGATTTTGCGTTTCGAATTTTGATCTTCGATGCTACAGTTCGACTTTAGTCATGTTGGTTGTCAGTTCCGCGTGTTAGTTTGGCAGGTGGAATGATCTGAATTGACATTCTGGATAATTTGCGCAAGTTTGTATTTACAGAACCCGGAGGTCCTTACGGATGGAAATCTCTAAAGAGAAACTGGAGTGGATGTACACCACTATGTACAGAATCCGTCGCTTTGAAGAGACGATGCTGGAGCAAACTTTTAAAGGAAACTCTATGGGTGTGACTCATCCCTCAGATGGGCAGGAAGCCCCACCAACCGGAGTTTGCGCACACCTCACAGATAAAGACTGGATTGGCTCGACCCATCGAGGTCATGGTCACTGTATAGCTAAGGGATTAGACACGCACGCGATGATGGCCGAGATTATGGGTAGGGCTACAGGTCAGTGCGGAGGCAAGGGCGGCTCCATGCACATTGCAGATTTTTCAAAGGGTATGCTTGGTGCAAACGCGATAGTAGGAGCTTCTATTCCCCTGGCAGTCGGAGCCGCTCTAACTGCGAAGTATAAGGGCATAGAAAATGAATCGGTTGGGGTGTCGTTCTTTGGTGATGGCGCCTCTTCACAGGGAGTTCTTCACGAGTCGATGAATCTTGCATCAATATGGAAATTGCCAGTTATTTTTGCATGTGAAAATAATGGATATGCAGAGGCGACCCCAGCTTGGTACTCGGTGTCTGCGGACGATATAGCATCAAGGGCTGATGGCTACGGGATGCCTGGAGTTGTCGTAGATGGCATGGACGTTTTTGCAGTTTACGACGCTGCAGGCGAAGCGATTGCGCGGGCAAGAGCCGGCGAAGGGCCCACGTTCTTGGAACTAAAGACATATCGATACCATGGCCACTTTCATGCCGATGATCCGAAGAAGTATCGTAAGCCGGACGAGGAAGAGCATTATCATGAGCGTGATGCCCTAAAAAACTTTGAAAAAAGAGTTACTAGTCAAAAATTGATGTCAGCCAAGAAATTAAAAACTATCCGCGATTCCATTGAGCAGGAGATGCTTGATGCTGTTGAGTTCGCGTTGGATAGTCCGATGCCTGATATAGAAGCACTTTACAGTGACGTTTATGTAAATTACTCGAACTCTATTTTGGGTCTTCGATAACCATTATTTTTACAATTAATACAGTCAATTCATTCACGATACACAAGAACAATGACCACACACAATAAAATCAATCCTCTAGGTCCTGGGTATGAAGGAGTAGCCGGCACAGAGCTACGGTTTAGAGATGTATTCAGAGACACTTTGCGTGCTGAGATGAACCGAGATCAAGACGTGTTTTTGATGGGAGAAGATATATCAGGCGGATTTGATCGTGATACAAAAGAACCGCTGGACGCTTGGGGAGGTCCGTTTGCTGCGACAAAAGGGCTGGTGCAGGAATTTGGACCAGAGCGCATTAGAGATGCTCCGATCTCCGAGGCAGGGTTTGTTGGGGCAGCCGTAGGGGCGGCTTTGACAGGATTGCGACCGGTTGTTGACCTTATGTATTTTGATTTTGTCACTGTAGCTTATGACCAGTTACTGTCGAATGCTGCTAAAAGTCGCTACATGTTTGGTGGCCAAACACGCGTACCGATGACGTTATTTGCAAGATCAGGTGCTGGGACCGGTCATGCTGCACAGCACTCGGAAAGCTTTTATTCGATGCTTGCACATATACCAGGACTCAAAGTCGTTGTTCCATCAGACCCTTATTCGGTGAAGGGGCTTCTGGCTGCGGCCATTCGTGATGATGATCCGGTATTTCTTGTAAATGACAAAAAACTGATCAATCTCACGGGATTTGTACCAGATGAAGATTATGTTATAGAGCTAGGTAAAGGGCGTTATATGCAACGCGGAGATGACGTTACATTGGTCGGGATGTCATATACGTCTGTAGTCTGCGAACAAGCTGCTGGACAGTTGGCGGAGGCTGGAATTAACGCAGAAGTGATTGACATGATGTCCCTTTCTCCATTTGATGAAGATATCCTGCTTGAGTCGGTCCAAAAGACAAACAACGTTGTTATTGTGGATGAAGACACCCCACGTGCGTCAATGGCCTCAGAATTCGCAGCTGTGATTGCTGACAAAGCATTTGATCACTTAGATGCACCAGTCAAGCGTGTAACCGCACCACACTCCCCTGTTCCGTATAACAAGGGACTGGAAAACGCCTTTATGCCGCAGCCTGAAGATGTAGTAGGGACTGTTCGACATATGTTGGGGCGGGACTAACTAACCGGCATTTTTCGTTTAGTGATTTTGCGTCCGATGTGCCAGAGTATCCACAGTATGTGGTTTGACTCGGGTGTCGGCATCCAACGTGCCTCTTCGATCCCAAGTCCTTCAATGGCTTTCATTAATTGACGACCATAATCGTCTATTGGTTGGAGGGTTACACCTCTGTGATCTGGGTGGTTCAAGACTGGTTTTGGCATATCACGGCATTATCGTTTTCTGAAAGTCTCAGCAGCATCGCAAAAGGGTATATGCCGGAATCGTGTCCGTCGGTCCACAAGAACTGCAATGCATATTTACCCACTTCGAGATATTCGGCCGCGATTATGTCTTCAGGAACGGATGCAACGTTGAGTATCGGTCGACCTGTCATTTCTTCGACGCACGCTGCACAAGCACACTGTAAGCGTAGATATCGATACGGATATGTGCATGTCTGGTTGTTGTCCCAGGCTATCTGTACGCCGACACCAGTCATTTCGATTTGTGCTGGGACAGTCATTATTAGTTTTCCGTTCCTCAGGACCCTACGTTTTTGTATGATCGCTGAAATAATGGTTTTCGTTGATAGCAGCTTAATCTGGGTAGATGAAGTTCTTTGAAGTAAACTTCAGGATTATTGATCTTTTTTTGATGATTTATCTAGATTCGTGGCTAGTGTAGAAATTAATGTAGAGGATTAACGCCAAATGGCAAACGAAACGATAAAAGTAGGTTTTGTAGGGGCTGGCGCCAACACGGCCCTACGTCACATTCCAGGTCTGAGGGCGCAGCAGGGTGTTGAATTAGCCGGTGTTGCCAATCGAACTATTGAGTCCAGTCAGACAGCTGTTGATAAATTTGAACTGGGAGAGGCGTATCCGACTTGGCTGCACTTAATTGAAGATCCAGAAATTGATGCGATATGTATCGGTACTTGGCCATACATGCACTCAACAATTACGTTAGCAGCGCTTGATAACGGTAAGCACGTGTTGTGCGAAGCGCGAATGTCGATGAACAGTTTGGAAGCTCGGGATATGTACGCAGCATCGGTTGCTAATCCCGACCTTACTACTCAGATCGTACCGCCTCCACACCTGATGGCTTGTGAAAAACACTTGATGGATTTAATCGCAGACGGTTTTATAGGTGAAGTGGTGAACGTGAATATACGGGTTACAGACGGTAGTTCGTACCCGGATTCTGATGCGGAAGCACACTGGCGACAAATGCGAGAGTTATCGGGTAATAACGTTATGACTACTGGCATATGGTACGAGAATTTGATGCGGTTAGTCGGTACTGCTAGTTCAGTGTCTGCGAACGCTCAGATCGTTGTTCCTTATCGTCGGGGCTGGGACGGTAATCGTTATCCCATGACCATTCCAGACCAGCTTGATGTGATCTACTCACTTGCTGGAGGTGGTTCAGTCAACATGACTGTCACAACAGTTTCTGGATCATTTGTCCCACCGACGGAAATATGGATATTTGGGACAGAAGGGACATTAAGGATCGAAAGTAACGGCCTAGACGTAGATCCTAAAGTTACTGGTGCACGCAAAGGTGACCAAGTTATGTCCGAAATTGTCGTGCCAGATGAAAAGCGCGGCAGCTGGAGGGTTGAGGAAGAATTCATCAACGCTATCCGTGGAATTGAATCGGTAACACGGTCCAACTTTACGGATGCGCTCAAGTACATGGAATTCACCGACGCTGTTCAACAGTCATGGCAGACTGGAAAACGGGTCTACTTACCCGGCTTGTGATCATTGAAAGTTCGACTGTGTTAAGTGAGGCTAGTTTAATATGAAAATTAGGGAGTATCACCTCTGTTACTCCTATACCCGCATTGTCTACGACTTCCATTTAAAGAATATTGGGTAAGTGTTGAAAAAATCAATGGGATAGGAGTTTGCTGTTGATACAAGGAGTAGTTGCGAGAATTGACTTCAATGCAGATATTGGCGAGTCATTCGCAGGGTATGAGCTTGGTCTTGACGAAGAAATTGTTAAGTACATTACTTCTGCCAACATAGCTACTGGATTTCATGCAGGAGATCCTGATTGGATGGCTCGCACTGTTGCCCTCGCTGTGGGTCATCAAGTAGGAATCGGCGCTCACCCGGCCTATCCAGACCTTGCAGGGTTCGGCCGAAGAAATATGGACCTGACTCCAGGTGAAGTTCGTAATGCAGTGACATACCAAGTTGGGGCTCTTTCGGCATTCGCTCCAAGACGAAAATTGCAACATGTGAAACCTCATGGAGCCCTGTACAACACGGCAGTTAAAGACCCTGAAGTTGCATCTTCAGTAGTGTCTGCGATCAAGGAGTTCGATCCTGAATTAATTCATGTGGTTCTTGCTGGATCACTATGGGAATCCATTGCTAGGGACGAGGGAGTTCGAGTCGCCAGGGAGTGCTACGCTGACCGGGCTGTGACAGCACAAGGCACCCTTGTCCCTCGGTCCGAACCCGGGGCCGTCATCCACGAAACAGGCGAGATCGTAGAACGTTCTATAAAGCTAGCAACCGAAGGGAAGGTTATAGCTGTTGATGGGACTGAGATCGAATTTTCTGCGGATTCCATATGTTTACATGGAGACACCCCTGGCGCTGTAGAAACGGCTGCTGCGGTTCGTGGAGCACTTGAAGATGCGGGGGTTAAAATCATGCCTATGGCCAAGCTGGTTTCCGGTGTCTAGGAAAGTCACGAGTGAACCTGGAGATCAACGATTTCCGCGGGTGGTTCCTGCCGGGGATTCTGCAATACTGATCGAACTAGGATCAGAAGTTGACCCTGGAATTAGTTCCATGGTTTTCGCACTGACTGATCTTATTAGGGAGGCTGGTTTGAATTCCGACCTGGAGGTACTCCCTACTTATCGGTCCGTGCTTGTTTATTATGATCCTCTCGTTCGTAGCTACGCAGAAATGTTTGATGCCGTGAATGGCGCGCTTCAAGGGCTGGCAGAACCTACTAACGCAAACAGTTCGTTGAAAATTGTTGAAATCCCCGTTGTATATGGAGGTGATGACGGCCCGGACCTTCATTTCGTAGCGGATCACGCCGGGATGACTGATGACGCTGTTATCGAGCTGCATTCAGGGACTGACTACCGGGTTTATATGCTTGGATTCTCTCCAGGGTTTCCATATCTTGGAGGCTTGGACGAGCGAATCGCTGCGCCGAGGCTCAAGACCCCTCGTGTTTCAGTTCCTGCCGGATCTGTAGGGATTGCAGAGTTACAAACAGGTGTGTACCCGAACGCGGGCCCAGGTGGTTGGAGAATAATTGGCAGAACTTCGGTCACTCTTTTCGATGTAAATAGTTCAACCCCCTCTTTAATCACTCCTGCGACGAAAGTTCGATTTATACCGGTGGATGAACATGACTAAAACCTCTGATGGTGATATTCACGTGATGCGATGTGGGTTCATGGCCTTGGTTCAAGATCAAGGCAGGTTCGGATTCCAAGAGCTCGGCGTTTCAGTGAGCGGGGCTGCTGACAAAGAAGCTCTGGACGTTGGGAATATTCTTGTAGGGAATCCTCCTGGCTCAGCTGCCTTGGAGGTCATGCTAGGAGATTTCGAAATTGAGTTCATTGAAAGCATGATGTTTGCTTTGACCGGGGCGGAAACTGATGCCAGGCTTGATGATGTTTCGGTAGGTCGATACCTGTCGTACAAAGCGCATGCGGGATCTCGTCTTTCACTATCAAATGTTAGGCAAGGACTGCGTGCTTATATTTCAGTGCAGGGTGGAGTCGACACGCCAAAAATTCTTGGTTCCCGTTCAACTCATATAGCTTCCGGTATTGGCGGTTTCAAGGGTAGGGGATTGCAGCCTGGTGATGTGTTAATGGTTGGGAAGCCAGAACCTGGCGATGAATATGTAAGTAGATGTTGGGATGGGGACGAATTACCTGCGGATGAACTTACTGTCCGGGTTGTGCTAGGCCCACAAGATGATGAATTTTCCGAGTCTGGAATCCAAACATTCCTTAGTTCCACCTACGTGGTCAGTGATCAATCGAATCGGCAAGGATTACGGTTGGAAGGCTCCGCAATTGAATCGCTAAATGGTAGATACGACATCGTCTCTGATGCAGTGGTTAACGGGTCGATACAAGTTCCAGGAGATGGCAAGCCGATCATACTGCTCTCTGATCGTCAAACGACAGGTGGTTATCTTAAAATAGCGACCGTTGCTTCGGTTGATATTCCCAGGTTGGGGCAGGCTTCTCCCGGCAACCGGATTACTTTTTCAGCAGTATCAGTCGAGGAATCTCAACAGCTTTTTATTGAGCGCCAAGATAAACTTTCAACTTCTATAAACGAGCTAGTAGGGGATCAGTTTTTCCTGCGAGTTGGCGATACTGATATTTCAGTTGGTATGGCTGTGAATGGCTCCGCCCAGGTAGTCATTTTAGATGGTATTGCATATCCGATCGTTGTTGATGAATTTACTTCCGATGAATAACTCCACTTTGTTAGAATCGCTGTTGGAATTTTTCACCGATCATCGTGATCGTGCCGACAGATTAGAAATCGATCGCCTGATCGAGGGAGTAGTGACACGTTCGATCAGAGTCTGATAAACGACGGGCTTACGGTCAGCCTCGTTGGCATGGGTGCAGTTTTCTTAGTTTTGATATTGTTGGCCTTGTCGATTAAAGCAATAACCTTGCTTGATCGTGAGAATATCACTCCGGCTGAATCACACGCCGTTTCAGATTCTGTTGATCTTGATCCGGATTCACAAAGCCCAGATTCTATTAGTGGCCAACAGGTTGCTGCTATGGCTGTCGCTATTGCATTAGTAGATTATGGTTCCGTGCCTGCGCAACCTTTGACCCCTATGGGTAGAACGTTATCCCCTGACACTTGGTTGCAGAGCGGCCGGACTCGCGCTATGAGTTCTTCAGGATCGCTTGTCCGGGATAGGCGCATTTAGTGGCTAGCAAAAACTACAAGATCAATATAGCTGGTAAAACCTACGATGTTGAAGTAGGTGATATTTCCAAATCTCCTGTAGAGGTTTCTGTTAATGGCACGGTTTACCAGGTTGAAATTCCTGAGTCTGCTGGTGATCGTGTCTCTGGCGTTCAAGGTACTCTCGCACTTAAGCCAGTAGCTGCTGCTGCTGCGGTTAGCCGCCCTTCAATTCCGGATTCGCTTGATGATGGTGTCGTTCGGTCTCCAATGCCAGGTCGTATTCTTAGCGTGAATATATCGGCGGGTGACATGGTTAAGAAAGGGCAGCCAATATTTATACTCGAGTCAATGAAGATGGAAAACACCATAGCTTCTTCGATCGATGGGACAGTTACATCGGTGCATGTCGCGGTTAGCGATTCGGTTCAACACGGCCAAACCTTGGCCGAGATTGCAAAGGGTTAGTTCCAAATGGGTAACGAGCTAAGCACTTTGTGGGCGGGTATAACAGCTTTAATCGAGGAGCCGGGACTGGTCTTAATGTGGTTGATTGCCGGAGGGTTACTTTACGTTGGGGTGGCTAGGAAAAAGGAACCACTGTTACTGGTTCCGATCTCCATGGGCATTCTCTTCGCCAATCTTCCGCTGGGAGAATTGATTCGTGAGGGTGGTGGTGGCGAACCAGCCGGAATATTGAAAACGTTCCAGACAGTTGGGATGGGTACTGACATATTTCCACTGTTGATATTTTTAGGAGTTGGAACTGCAACTGATTTCAATCCCATGCTGTCCAACCCCAAGACCTTGTTGTTAGGTGCCGGGGCCCAAGCGGGCGTATTTGTCGCACTTTTTGGTGCTTTGCTCTTGGGTATGACTGATTATTTCGAGTTTGGGCTTTTAGAGGCTTCTTCGATTGGGATCATTGGTGGAGCAGATGGACCAACAACTATTTTTATTGCCACTCGGATGTTGGAGCTCGGGGGATCTCTAGCCCATGTAGAAGTTCGGGACATAGTGGGTGCTACCGCGGTTGCGGCATACTCTTACATGGCTCTCGTTCCGATAATTCAACCACCTATAATCAAGCTGTTCACCACTAAAAAAGAACGTTTGATTCGAATGGAATACCCATCCAAACCTGTATCAAAGCGTACACAAGTGTTGTTCCCGGTCTTGACCATTATTATCATCGGCGTGCTTGTGCCTTCCTCCTCTCCGCTGATAGGCATGCTGATGTTGGGTAACTTAATTAAAGTTTCAGGTGTAGTGCCAAGATTGGCTGATGTCTCAGAAAACGCTTTGATGAACGTAGTTATCATAATGTTAGGTTTGGCTGTTGGTGCCACCATGCCAGCGCATATTTTTCTGCAAGCTGAAACCATTGGGATCTTTTTCCTTGGCTTGTTCGCATTTATGACAGCTACAATTGCAGGCATTCTGCTGGCAAAACTCATGAATGTTTTCTCCAGCAGAAAGATAAATCCTATGATCGGGGCGGCTGGTGTTTCTGCCGTGCCAATGGCGGCCCGAGTTGTACAGGACATGGGTCAAAAAGAAGACCCAGATAACTTTCTCCTCATGCACGCTATGGGACCTAATGTCGCAGGTGTCATCGGTACAGCGACAGTTGCGGGTGTGTTGCTTACTGTCGTCAAAACTTTACTTGGATCTTGACCTAATACCTAACACTGAAAAGCCTTAATAACAGGGGGTTCTAGACATGCCTGATCGTTTGATGCGGGGTGTATATCCAATCCTTTCGGCGCCTATCAACGGGAAAGGCCATTTGGTACTGGAAGATCTTGAGCGACAAGTTGAATGGATGATTGCAAAAGGAGTGGATGGCCTCGGGATTGCTGTTGCAACAGAGATTTACAAATTTAATGAAAGAGAACGTGACGAAATACTCAGTACGGTCGTAAAGGTTAATAACGGCCGCGTGAAAATCGTCATGAATACAGGTGGGGAAAGTACCGATGTCGCAATTTTCTTGTCTAAGAGAGCCGAAGAGCTCGGTGCAGATGCGTTGATGATTCGTCCTACATCTTTTATTCCTGTGCCGGCTTCCGAAAATATCGAGTATTTCGGCCGAATTGCTGAATCTGTATCTCTTCCCATATTTCTGCAAGACCAAGGGACAGCGCAGGTTCCACCGGCTATGGCAGTACAGTGTGCGAAGAGGCACGAGAATCTTTGTTATATCAAAGTTGAGACCCCGCCGACTCTTCCGAGAATGGGTGAAACTCACGATCTGGCTAAAGGTACCGGGCTCATCTTGTTTGGTGGAGCTGGTGGTGCATTTGCCGTGGAAGAGTTTAAGCGCGGTTCGGTCGGCACGATGCCTGGATCAACATTGCCAGATATGTTCGTAAGGGTATGGAATCATTTCCAGGCGGGTGATGAAGATGCCGCTAATTTGGAAATGCGCCGTCATGCCCCACTAATACAGATGTTGGCACAAGGGCAGGGATTTGCTGGTTGGATATACAAGCACATCATGGTCAGACGTGGGATTTTCTCTCCAGGTTCGGATTTTGCAAGGCATCCTGCACTTAAACCGGATTCAGATCATTTTAAAGAAATTGATGGATTGCTGGAGAGTCTGGACCTGATAGGTAAATAGGTAAAAACCTCAAAAGTGATATGGGTTGATTAGAAAAAGGATAACCACGGGCTTAAAAATGTTGGGCGAGAATAGAATTTGTCCTTGTGTAAAAATGTCAGCAGGGAAAGTACGTTGCTTGGAACATCTATTCAAACTTACGCTTGTACAGTAATTTGTTTCGGTATTGAACAGATTACTGGTGTCTCGGGACAATATATGCGCAGCATTGGTACGGTGAGGTAGATGGAGCCTGTCACTGATTTAGCGCTATTTGGTTCTGACCTAACAACGGTTCAACTTATTAGCTTAGCTGTTATGTCTCTCTTGGTTGGAGTCGTAGGTGGCATCGTGGGAATAGCGCTTGGAGTTGTACGTCTGCCGGTGATGACCGCAGTTGGCTTAGATCCGCTTATGGCAGCAAGTACAAACCTTTTTGTCAGCGTTCTTGGCTCCGTGGCCGGTTCTTGGCCTGCCATTCTTCAGAACCGTATCGTGTTTCGTGTAGTGATTGTTATCGGTATTCCGGCTATAGCCGGTTCTTTTGTAGGTGGTCTCTACGCGGACTTGGTTTCAAGAATGATTCTATTGTTGATCGTCGCTGTGTTACTGGTCTGGTCATCGCTGATGATGATCGTGCGGGCTGTTGCAGAACTGCGTAACCGTTCGTCGTCTGATGAAGACGGCGATCCTCGCTCTGGGCGTGGAGATCTTAATTCGAAGACGGTGGTGCGAGAAAGTGTTCTGGGTTTCGTCATTGGCTTAATGGGTGGTGCTGTTGGTTTGGCGCTGGGCGTTTTGCGAATGCCAGCCCTTGTTCATGTTTTAAAGATGAAGCCTTCACTGGCAGCTGGCACTAATCTAGCGCTTACCATTCTTGTCGGAACTTCAGGATTCACCGGTCACCTGATCAGCGGACGAGTTGACTGGTTGCTGGTTTCAGTAATTGGTATTCCAGCGATGATTGGAATGTTCGCTGGTTCCCGTATGACCGGAACGGTTGATGCTGCTAAGTTGCGCTTGGTTTTGGGGATTGTGTTGCTTTCGGTATCGCCACTTGTATTTTCGGACGCCATATTGAGTTAATTTGTCCTTAGTCTCTCTAAAAGATAATGATTCGGTGTCATAACGACTGGTCGTATAGTCTTGTCCAAAAAAAAATAGCCTTTTGTTTTTTTTTTCGTGGGGCACAAAGCCTAAACTCTCTCTCACTCTCTCTCTTTCGCACTCTCTCTCACTCTCTCTCTCTCCCTCTCACTCTCCCTCTCTCTCTCTCACACTCTCTCTCACTCTCTC
>ERZ651768.2195-NODE-2195-length-13755-cov-10.509577_pt1 | contig 13755 bp, 13 predicted proteins | sample MGYA00514754_ERZ651768 | MGnify/ENA metagenome assembly ERZ651768 | reverse complement strand
AGTAGAAACCCATAGGCAACCCAACACGCAATTCCTGTGCACCAGATTAAAAGCATCGCTAATGAAAAGTCATCAGCGGATTTTGTTTTCCACGTCTTAATCACCTGAGGTACAAGCGCGACTGTGGTTAAGAACCCTGCAAAATATCCCAAAAATAAAGCTAAACTCATAAACAGCCCCCTTTATTTAAACCCACTAACAAAACTACCTTCCCTCCTTATTTTATATTGGATTTATCTATACAGGGTTAAAGTTTAACCCATCCTTTCTTTTTTCCATTTCTCCAACTAATATTTGTCCACTCGCCTTTAATTTGACGAAGGTAAATCTTAGTCCCTACTTTGAGACGATTACAGATTTCTCCATCAGGTTTTAGATGTACGGTATGAGATTTTTGCAAAAATATAAAATCGTTTTCTTGCATCACTTTCCTTTATTAAAACATACTGCCTCTAACACAACTGAGACCATGACTTGCAGAAACACAAGTCAGGTCTTTAATTCTACAATTCGAATACGTTGTGGAAGAAGCGAAAACAGAAAGCAAAGAGCGTCATGCAAAAACTAAAAACCCCACCAAGCCGAATAAACAGAAGGTGGGGTTCATGAAGAAGCATAAGAAACCTAAATCATGATATTATGTTTTGCATACCATTTGCATACTGGTTTTAACTTTGGTGTGCTTGTTAAAGTGTTGTAAAATTGGATGCTTAGCGTATCTGTTATTGCTCTCTCACGCTAGAAACAGGGGTTCGATTCATCGTGGGGTCACTATTTTCCAATAACTTTCAAGCACCGAAAGCCCGACAGCTTTACGCCTTCAAATAAATCTGCACGAAGAGTTGAATTAAGCTAGAAATAAATTTGGTTTATAACCCTCCTTCCGGTAAATATTTAGAAAGTTCAAGTTAAGCAACCCATCAATTGTATTAGAGTAGGGTGAACTTATGAAGGCAAATATAAGGTTTCTTTAAAATTAGATGTAGGCTGGAGTATCTAAAAATGGGAATAAAATTTAAAAAACCTGAAAAAACCATATTGGTGTTGATGATTGTTCTGGGGGGTTTTTACTATGTCCTGAGAAATGTTTCCATCAGCGATTTGATGGGCTCTTTTGAAAAGATTCGTTATGGATATTTTTTACCAGCCATTGTTTTATTATTTTTGAGTTACTGGGCACGAGCCTATCGGTGGAGAGCATTATTGTTACCTTATAAAAAAGTTCAGGTAACAGAGGTGTATTTCGTCATGATGACGGGATTTTTAGGAAATATCCTCCCTTTCCGGGCAGGCGAATTACTACGCGCTTATATACTCAAACGAAAACAAGATATTGCGCTTTCGGGAGCATTGGCTACGATTCTGATGGAGTGGTTTTTTGACGTTCTCATAATGTTAATTCTTTTTTCTTGGGTCTTTAAATTTTATGCCGAAGCTTTCAACTTTACCTTTTCTGATTCAGATGTTTCAACCCAGGAATTGGCGAATCATTTCGGTCAGTTTTGCTTGGCATTGACTATTGGGCTAGTTTTATTTATTTACTCTTTTCTGGAACACAAAAATAAATTACTAGCGATGGTCTACTGGTTCATCCGTCGTTTATCTCAAAAATGGCACAACAGAGTAAAATCCCTTTTTGACAATTTAAATTTGGGTTTCTCCGCGGTAAAAAACACTTGGATTCTGTTTCAAGTTATTTTCTATTCAGCCCTCGAATGGCTACTGACCATCTTTTCTTTTTATCCTATGTTTTCAGCCTACAATTTGGGCACTATCTCTTTTGAATCTTTGGTCATTCTTACAGTAATGATTGTCGTCTTCACCACGCTATTGCCAACGCCGGGATTTCTCGGTTCATTCAATGCTGGAGTTTATGTCGCCTTGCACCATATCATGGGTAAATCCGAAGTCATCGCAGCAAATTTTGGCTTGACAGCTTGGACACTTAATTTTCTGGTCATTTTATTTTCGGGGTTTTATTTTATTGTAAAAGAGCAACTTTCCCTTCGAACTCTATGGAAAGAGGACTGACAATTTTTCTCGCCATCGCTAAAATATTTTGTACAGTTGTAGTTAAAGCAAAGTTTTTTGATCAAATATCAGGCTGAATTTTTACTAAGCGAAAAAACAATACTTACAATCTTTAAGAATACGCTTAGTAAAAAGGGCAATTATACTCACTAAAAGTGATTTGATTGCGGTTCCTTATCACTTATCTCATTAGATTGACAGAGTGATCTAAAAATGTCAGAATATTTCACGAGTTAACTTGCCTTAAAGTATTGGTTCGCTTAGCCAGATAGTTTTCCTTGAGTATTAATTTCCAGTTGAGAAACCCCGGTTTAAACAAACTCTTCAATCTGTTAATTGCGATCTGTTTGGTAATAATTTCTTTTCGGTTTTCTTAAATGTTTTTTCTTTGATTCATGCCGTAAGTACCCATTAAAAAAAATCTTATAACTAGTGAAATCGCATGTTATCTGAGATCAAGTCTCTTTCCTTTATAGTTCCATGTCTGAATGAAGAAGAAAATATTCCCGAATTCGTCAAGCAGGTCCACGCTCTGCAAGCTCAAAATTACTCCATTAAATATGAAATGATTTTTGTGGATGACGGCTCTCATGACAAAAGTCTAAAGATCCTTCGCGAATTGAGCAAGAAACACAATCACATCCGTTATATTTCGTTGACGCGAAATTTTGGTTCTCATATTGCTCTGTTAGCAGGTGTAGATCATTGCCAGACAGACGCTGCTGTATTTATTCCAGCAGACCTACAAAAGAATCCTTCCTTAGTAAAAACTATGCTAGAGCACGTTTCCAAGGGAGCTGAAATCGTCATAGGACGTCAAAAGAAAAAAAAAACAGGCTTAATGACCCGGTGGTTAGCCTCTTTCTTTTATTTTGTTTTCGAACTAGTGGGCAACGTGACTCTACCGAGCGGCGGTACTGACTTCATCCTTATCACTAGGCGACCTATCCAGTTTTTAAGGGAAAACAGGGAATATGATGTCAATATTTTTATGCTACTACTCTGGCCTGGCTTCAGATCGGCCACGTTTGAATATTCGGAGGAGAAAAGGTTTCGGGGAAAATCCAAATGGACATTTCGAAAGAGAATCAGTTTGGCAATAGATTCATTTTTTGGGTTTTCTTCAGTGCCTTTAAAAATGATTACCCGTACCGGCATCGTTTTAGCGTCAGGAAGTTTTATTTTCGTACTATACATTGTGGTAGAAACCTCAATTCTCGGATCACCTGTTCCAGGTTTCCCAACTCTAGTGGCCATCATCACCTTCGGATTCGGTATCACATTTCTGGCACTAGGCATGATTGCCGAATATTTATCCCAAGTTTTGAGTTTTTCGCGTGGTCGACCTATGTACTTGATCTCCGAAATAAACCAACAAGAGTTTCAACCAAGGGGTGAAAAATGATCAATGCAGGGATTGTCGGTTATGGATATTGGGGACCCAACCTTGCAAGAAATATCGAAGCTAACCCTGATTTTAACCTTATCCGCATCGCGGATCGAGAAGAAAGTCGACGAGCCCAAGCTCAAAGAAATCACCCTAATTCGGAAGTCACGGGCATGTCCGAAACCGTAACTCGAGCGCCAGATATAGACGTGGTTATCATTACCACCCCCGTTACTTCACATTTCTCTTTAGCGATAGAAGCTCTGGAAAACGGGAAACATGTTTGGATCGAAAAGCCTATTGCCACCTCTTCCAAAGAAGCGGAGAAAATTGTAGAAAAGGCGGAAAGCACCAATAATATAGTCATGGTAGATCACACTTATTTATTCACCGGCTCAGTAATAAAAATAAAGGAAATCTTAGACAACGTTGAACTGGGAGACCTGTATTATTACGACTCGGTCAGAGTCAACCTGGGAATGTTCCAACACGATGTGAACGTAATTTGGGATTTAGCAACTCATGATCTATCGATAATGAATCACCTGCTTGGCCTCAACGCCCGAGCGGTGAGCGCATTGGGTGTTTCCCATTTTAATCAAAAAGAAGATGTTGGTTACTTGACCTTTTTTTACGATAACAACTTGATTGCTCATTTAAACGTAAACTGGCTTTCCCCAGTAAAGATTCGAAAAACGCTGATAGGCGGAAGCAAAAAAATGTTAGCTTGGAACGATCTGGAGCAAGAGGAAACCATTAAAATTTATGATAAAGGTGTGGAAATAAAATCCCAGGACGGCGTTTACGACCTTCTAGCGGAGTACCGTACAGGGAATATGGTTTCTCCAAACATTCAACATGTGGAAGCCTTAAAACTAGAGGTATCTTATTTTGCTGAATGTATTAAAAATTCAAAAAAACCTCACAATGATGCAGTTGCCGGTCTGAACGTCGTCAAGTTACTTGAAGCCTCAGATCAATCATTGAAGAATAAAGGGGCGCAAATTCGCTTAGATTAGTAGCCAGAAAGAGTCCATGGGAATATACCAAACCATCGCAGAAGACGTGATTTTGGGGCAGGATGTTTTCCTAGCTCAATTCGTTAACCTTTACGGATGCAGTATCGGTGACTATAGCCGGATAGGAACTTTTGTTGAAATACAGAAAGGTGTCCATATAGGATCAAATTGCAAAATCCAAAGTCATTCTTTTATCTGCGAAGGAGTCAGAATCAAGAATCGGGTATTCATAGGTCACGGGGTCACATTCATTAACGACAAGCTCCCCAAAACAACCAATCTAGATGGAACGATCAAAAGAAATGGGGATTGGACCTGTACCGAAACCACTATTGAAGACGAAGCATCCATAGGATCCGGATCCACCATCCTTTGTGGCATAAATATTGGCCGGGGAGCTGTAATTGGCGCAGGTAGCGTTGTCACTAAAAACGTTCCTGACGGCCAGGTCTGGGTGGGCAATCCAGCCAAACCGCTAAAAGAACAGGATTGAAAAGTGGAAATCCCTTTTCTCAATCTGGCCAAACAAAATAAAAAATTGGCGGATGATATTCTTCCTATATGGAAAGAGATCTTGGAGTCAGCGCGATTCATCGGAGGAGAACACGTCACCTCATTTGAAAGCGAGTTTGCCGTTGCTTGCGGAGCGAATCATTGCGCAACGGTAGGAAGTGGCACCGACGCACTTCGCTTGATTTTTATTTCGTTGGGACTTAAGCCCGGTGATGAAGTAATTACCGTTCCGAATACATTTATTGGTACGACGGAGGCTATTACCCAGGCAGGAGGCTCCATCCGGTTCGTGGATATAGATCCACTCACCTATAATCTTTCTCCGGCCAAACTTGCCGAAACTCTCGCTACCCTCAGCCCTGAAGCTAGAAAAAAAATTAAAGGTATTGTCCCCGTACACTTGTACGGCCAAATGGCAGATATGGATGAGATTCTTTCTATTGCCCGAGAACACAATTTTTGGGTTGTGGAAGACGCCTCCCAGGCGCATCTGGCAGAATATAAAAAAAGAAAAGCAGGATCCATAGGGACGGCAGCGGCATTTTCTTTTTACCCGGGCAAAAACTTAGGGGCAGGAGGCGAGGCGGGCGCGGTCGTTTCTAACAATAAGGATCTCGTTCGCAGCATTCAAATTTTGAGGGATCATGGTCAGGAGAAAAAACATCTTCATCAAACCGAAGGTTATAATTCCCGTTGCGACGCTCTACAAGCAGCTTTGCTCAGAATTAAATTAAAACAGCTCGTGACATGGAACAAGGCTCGGCAAAAAAATGCCGGAATATATTTTCAATCCCTAAAAAATGTGAAAGGCATATTTCTTCCAACGGTAAGGGAAGACCGCACTCATGTATTCCATTTGTTTATTATCCAGGTATCCCACCGTGATAAAACTATTGAACTCCTCAAGGAAAGAGGAATTCAATGTGGACTGCATTACCCTATTCCCCTGCACTTGCAAAAAGCCTACTCCCGTTTGAATTTGGGACCCAAGTCTTTTCCGGTAACCGAGAAAATTGCAAAACGAATCATCTCCCTGCCAATGTATCCCGAACTGGAAAAAGAACAGATTGAATATATCTGCGACACTTTAAGCGAAATGGTAGTTTGATAATGGAGCTTCAAGGAAAAAAATGCCTGATCACAGGCGGAGCAGGATTTATAGGATCCAACTTGGCAGACAAGCTTGTGGATAAAGGTTGTTGGTTACGGATTCTTGACAATCTTTCCAATGGGAAATATGAAAATATAGAGCACCATGAAAAATCTGGTCGCTTACAGTTTATCCAAGGAAGCGTTCTGGAGTCCGCCGATATCTCAAAAGCCATGCGTGGGGTGGAGGTGGTATTTCATCTTGCCTGCCTTGGGGTTCGGCATTCTATTGCCCACCCGTTTGAGAACCACCAAGTCAATGCAGAAGGTACCTTAAATGTTCTCACCAAGGCCGAGGAGGCAGGTGTCGAACGATTTATTTACTGTTCCTCATCAGAAATATACGGTACCGCTAGATATGTCCCTATTCCAGAGACACATCCGCCAAGACCCGAAACAGTCTATGGTGCTAGTAAGCTTGCTGGCGAAGCCTATGCAAGAGCCTTCCATAAAACCTATGGGATGAAAACAGTTATCATCCGCCCGTTCAACACTTATGGACCGCGCTCCCATTTTGAAGGCGATGCCGGAGAAGTCATTCCAAAATCTATCATCAGGGCATTAAACGGACAACCTATTCTTATTTTTGGAGATGGTTCACAAACTAGAGATTTTACTTATGTCGAAGATGTGGGGTGGGGACTAATCCTCTTGGCGGAATGCGACGATGCAATAGGACAGACTTTAAATATTGGAAGCGGGACGGAAATCTCCATAAAGGATCTTGCCGAAACAATTTGTAAAGTGATAGGTGCCGATGAAAGTAATATCGAGCTTCAGGACAAACGGCCTGGTGACGTTGGACGTTTGTTAGCAGATAGTTCTAATTTTAAAAAACTGTGCAATTGGGAGGCCGAAGTTGATTTTGATAAAGGAATCAAAAAAACTGTCGATTATTTTAAGCATCATTTGCGCGGATTCAAAAATCTGATAAAAGAGGAATCTGGAAGAAATTGGTGAGCCCTCGCGACGAAAAAATTCCATTCGCAAAACCTTTCTTAGATAGGGAAGAAGCCGAAGCAGCTAAGGACGTTGTTCTTTCTGGTTGGGTGACCCAAGGTCCCAAGGTTGATCAGTTCGAGACAGATTTTTCTCGAATCACCGATGCGGCCCATTCTTGCGCCGTTTCCAATTGTACTGTTGCTTTATCGCTTGCCCTTAAAGCTGTAGGAGTCGGTTTTGGAAATGTGGTTGTCACCGTGAGCCATAGCTTCATTGCAACCGCCAATGCTATTAGACACTGTGGTGCCGAACCAGTTTTTGCCGATATCGAATCGCGCGGTTTCAATATCGATCCAGACCAGGTCGAACGCATTTTGGAGGAGGACTGCGAGGAACGCGACGACGGCTTATTCTATAAAGAAATACCTCGTTTAGCCGTTGGAGAGTCCCCCTTAACTTTTTTGGATTCTAGTTCCATTAAAAACAGGGGACGTGTGGCCGCATTACTTCCAGTACATCAATACGGAATGCCCTGCGATATGGGCCGGTTGTTGGAAATCGCTAAACGCTACCAGATTCCTGTAGTTGAAGACGCTGCCTGTGCCCTTGGAAGCCAGATTTCGATAAATAGAGATTCCTCTTGGGAGCCCATTGGAAAACCACATGGCCAAATCGCCTGTTTCAGTTTTCATCCGAGAAAAATCATCACTACCGGAGAGGGAGGTATGCTTACTACCGGCCAGTTGAAACACGACAGGCAATTTCGTCTTCTTCGTCATCACGGAATGAACATTCCTGATTACAAACGCCACAATTCAAAAGCGGGAGTTCTAGAAAGTTATTTGTTAACAGGGTTCAACTTTCGGATGACAGACATTCAAGCAGCGGTGGGAATTGAGCAATTGAAAAAACTGTCATGCATCATAGAAAATCGCCGGAACTGCGGGCAATTATACAAAAAACTTCTCGGAGAAATCTCATGGATACAGACTCAAGAGGAAAAACCCCACAGTCGCACAAACTGGCAGACATTTGTCTGCACCTTAGCAGATGATGCTCCATGTGATCGCTTCGAACTTATGAAAACCCTCGGCAAAAGGGGGATCGCCTCACGACGTTCGAACGTTAATGCACATGAGGAACCGCCTTACAAACCGCAGGGTTGGAAACTTCCGGTCAGCGAACGTGTCGTAAGAAGAGGGGTCGCCCTTCCCATGTTCGCTGGTTTGACGGAAGACAAAGTCCTCCGATGCGTTCAAGTGATCAAGGAAATATATGGTTCCTGATTCCGACAAAAAGAAGCTTGTCATCCTTGGGGCGGGTTCCCACGGACTAGAGGTCCTCAGCATAGTTGATGATATTAACCGTGAATCGAATCGGTACGAAGTTCTCGGATTCCTCGATGACGACAAGAATAAACACCAAAAAGAGGTGGGAGGCGTTCCCGTCATGGGATCTCTAAAATCCATCGAGGATTTCCCCGATGTGTATCTAATAACGGCAATTCAAGGCATTGACAATTTCTGGAAAATAGAAGAAATATTGAAGGACGTTTGCAAAGATGCGAAACGATTTACAACTCTAATCCACCCTAGCGCAAGCGTTTCCCAGCGAAGCCAGATAGGGTTCGACTGCATTATCTTCCCTCATGTTACAATCGGCGTGAATGTTCGGGTAGGGAACCACATTAACATTCTTCCCAATAGCGTCATCAACCACGACTCGCAAATCGGCGATTATTCCATACTGACAAGTGGGATTTGTGTCTCAGGACGGGTCTCGTTAGGAAAGCGTTGTTACTTGGGATCAGGAACCAAAATCATCCAGAATATCCAGATTGGAGAACAATGCCTGACTGGCATTGGAAGTGTAGTCCTCAATAACCTACCTGCCAACAGTGTCGTCGCTGGCAGTCCTGCACGTTTCCTCAGGAAAACGGTAGCAAACGATTAGTGATACAAACCGCGCATTTTTAAAGACTCACCAATCGCTGTTCCGAGAACACGAGGCGGTGGAATAGTTATATCCGCAATCACCAGTTGGCCAGTAAATTCATTATATTTTCCTTCGGCGACGATTCCGTCCTTGTTGACAGCTAGCGAACAACCGACCATTTTCTTTCCCTCGTAAACGCCTCCGACGATAACCCCTACTGCCGTAGCACTAACCACAATCAAATCGTGAGCAACCGCAAGTGTCTGATAGGGCTTCAACCATTTTTTACCATAGAGGATATCTCCCTCGACTATGGAATAATCGACTGTCCACGATGATGGAGACAGTATAATTTGTGCCCCCATACGAGCCAAGGTATGGCCAATGTCCAAGGAGTCGATGTAATTGTCAGAACAAATATTGACTCCTACCACCCCAAAAGGTGTTTTCACTACCGATAGTGTCTGACCAATGGAGTAAATATCCTGAGCTACCGTAAGCACGTTGATCTTTCGGTACTTGAGAAGTATGTTGCCTTCGGGGCTGATAAAAATTGCAGTATTATAAACCTTGTCTTCAGAGCGTTCCGTCAAACCGGCGCATAAGTAAAGATTATAAGTTTGAGCTAATTTGCACAGGATATCACTGTAGGGGCCAGGTATGGGCTGGGCCTCGGTTTTAGCGCTAGGGTGGGTCCATGCAAAATCTAGGCATTCCGGAAGAAGTACCAGACGGCAACTCTTCTCCGCAGCGTCCTCTAGCATTTTGCCGGCACGCTTGAGATTTCGCTCCGGCTCACCACCCTCAACAAGCAACTGTCCCATACCTATTTTTAAAACCTCCGTCATCAGCTACCCCTCAGCAAAACTCAAAATACTTCATGTAGGTCGATTTGGGAACGATATGCAGATAGGTGGTTATTTTTATCAGGTATTTTATTTTCACCAGGAAATTGTAATTGGTGCGATAGTCCTTAAACGTCTTGGGTTCCAGTGCCATGATTTCGTCAAACTCTTCAGATGTCAAGCCAAGCCTCTTAATGCAAAGTTGAATAACCTTGGGGTCTTCAATAGAGTATATCTTATGAGTCCTCTCGATAGCTTCCTTCCGAGTCATCTGTCCGGAACGTACTAAGGCAGCGTAATTGAACAGCCTCCGATCGATTCCAAATTTAACCCGCAAAATATAGGTCATCAAACTCTGATACAAATCGTCATAATAATGAGCGCCAGTATTAACCCAACCTAGTTCACTGCTCAAAATCTCGTCGACATCGGTTCTATTATATTCGATGTAATAAAGCGGAAGAATGGTTTTAATTCGCTTTATAAAAGCGTAATAACAAAATTCACTCAGACCGAGATTGAACCCCGGATCTTCAGGTTTCCAAGGCCGGAGGGGAACACTACCGAAAAGGCGGTGGACCTGTTTGAGGTATTTGCCTTCAAAATAAAGCCATTCCAGAGGGCACACCCCCTCTGTCCTGAAGGACTGGCCTATCATGACATGGCGGATCTTTTCTTTTGCGGCTACTCCGTAAAGGGCGGCGGCAATTCCTAAATCCGTGGGCATACCGAAATCAGGAGTCGAGGCCTTTAAAAATGCGATTCGTAAATCCTTAGATTCTCGCCAGTCTGATGTGATCGTGCGCATATCGACATTCAGTATCTGCGTGGCCCGGGTCATGTTTTCTCCAGCCACTGGATTGCTAAACCCATCATTAAAGTAGACTGCTAGCGGGCGGAGTCCCATTTTTTTAAGTAGGTAAAGTGTGTAAGTGCTATCTCGGCCACCGCTGATACCCACCACGCAGTCATACGGTTTGTCTCGACTGTTTTCTCGTATAGTCGCCATGAGGTGCTCAAAATTTTTACGACCTTTCCCGTTTAAAGGATATGCGCGGTCTAATTCATCGTGCATTTTACAGTAATTGCATTCTCCACTAGGGTCGAAGCGTGCCCCTGCGACAGTGGAGTCGATACTACATCTTGAACAAATCTTCGGGTTCATTGCTCTCCCTTCACAACGTCTGCCCAAGGAATCCACTTTATAGGATTAGCAGGGGTCACGTCTTTTCTGACCAGCACCCTCTTAACCTCACCAAAAACCAGCGTGTGCGTTCCCAAATGCTTCTGATCGATGACCTCGCAATCCATATGTAAGGGTAAATCCGATAATACGGGGGTATTCGATGAGGTTTTAACAAATTCTAGTCCAGCATTAAAAATTTTTTGTGGGTCGGACTGGAAGGAAATGTTACCGGCATAGCGAATGGCATTCAATATCTTTTCGTCTAAAAACGGTACCCCACAACCGAATTTCCCCGACCTTGCGATCATTTCAAGGGAGGAGCGTGGGGCGTATCTCTCGTTGATAGAGGTATTTGATAAGGCAATGGCAATGGTCATAGGATGTCGACTGACGATCGTAGTTGAACCGCAAGGCATTAAATTGGGGATTCCTTCTTTGCTGTATGTTGTTATCATTCCCACTGATGATGGAAAAAAACAAGGCCATCGGGCGCGGTCATTGTCCACCTCTACTTGATTCTCGGGCAGTTGGGACAGGCGTTTGACCGCCATAGCATGTTCGCTGCTGTCAGATTCAAAGGCTACGGTACCGCTTGAGGGAAAGCGATAATCAGGTGTATAACCCTTTGTATATTTAGTGGAACATTTTGCACTAGCTTTTGGTTTAGAGGAAACTTGTCTTTCCATTTTAGGAAGCCAGGTGGGAAGACTGCGCCATGCAATCTGCTTCTTCCCTTTAGCAATTTCTTCGTCCAACTGAATGGCATTAATCTCGAGAAAATAAATTCGATGACTTCCGATGTCGAACCAAGGTTTTTCGAGAATAGCTCGACCGTGGAAATCTTTTCCGGGCCTCGCTAGCTGAGCTTCATACACAAGGTAAGCATCGTTGAATACTGGAGAATTATTCGTCAATGCTTTACGGGTAGACAGTCCGGTTTGAGCCACGCGGTCTCCGGATAATTTTTCCTCTACCTCAAGGACCCCGGCCAGAACCTGATCCAGAAGTTTTCCTGGTGGGAAAAACTGAACTGCCACTCCCATTCCACTCTCCAGAGTTTTCGTAAACAAACTCCTAGGGTGATGGCGATCAGACAACGACTTGACGCAAAAACTGAGCGCCAATATATAAGGAAAGCGGTTGACGATAGAAGGACCCACCACTTTCTCCATAGCGATAGTTTTACCGTCCGTAGTCGTTACTATACAAATTGTGGCAGGGAAAAACAGTGGCCATCGGCTGTCCTGCTCAAGTTCTGCAGTGGTTTCAGGAAGGACACGCTCGGAAAAAAGGGTCCCGGTATTGCGCCACTTAGAATTTTTATGTAGGTCAGAGTGTGGCCAAGAATACAAATAAGGATCGAGAGAGTCGGACATGGATTTTAAATTATCCTGCTGTGATAGGGATCCTATCTATTTTTTGGGCACTTCAAAGAAAGCCCTAGAAAATTAGGCTTTTGATCTGCCTATAAGTTTTCAAACAAATATAGACTGAGACTTTGAAGAAATATATTATAATTATCTGCCAGCACCCATGTAAACCCGAAACTAATCTATGAAATTTATTGAAATAACATTCATTAGGCTTTAGATCCAGTTATTGTAAAAGCTCGTTTAGCGAAAGGTCTGCCGTACCGGCCAAGGAAACAAAGAAAAGAGTAACAAGAATAATTATGGAAACGACTAAAGTACGCATGGTTGTTCCCTCCTTTTGTCTATTTTTCTTAAGAAGATGATCACCTAAGGTTTATCGACAATCGAACATAAGTCCTTGAGAGGGAACTTAACACTATTTCTATTTCGTTTATAAAAACGAGGCAGTTTCCGGAAACTTAACATTCACACAAATTTGACAATATAGTTTAATCAATTTAAAAGCTGTTTTCCTGATTAAACTGCCCGCATGAATATTCAGAGGATTAAAATCTATTGAATTTTTAGGTTTTGGACGATATGTGCAATGTAGATGGACTTGTCAATTCAAAAATTCATTCTCTAAGATAGTCGTGAAACCCCTAAATAAAACTCGCTTTCAAGAACCATTCCTCCAAATATCTTGGCTAATGTGCTTGGGGATAGTTTTAGTCCTTTGCCCTGTTCTTATTTATTTTTATTCCATTCATCTTTACGCAACAAACATTCCTTTCTTTGATGATTTCGCTTTTTTGAATGAAATAATACAAATCATTCAATCTGATACTCAACAAAATAAAATTACACTCCTCTTTTCCAAGAATTTAGAAAACTTGGTGCTGTTTTATAAAATCACTGTTTTGTTGATTTATTCTGTTTTAGGCGAAATCGACTTCAAGATATTAATTTTAATTGGTAATAGTGCGTTATTAGGTCTATTGTTTTTTACTTACAAAACATTACCCAAAAAACGAGAAAGAATATTTCTTCTTCTACCTGCCGCGTTGTTGCTCTTCCAGTTGAAGCCGAACTGGATTTATATCATGTGGGGCACCAACATTAGTTACCTTTATGTTCTGTGCTTTTCTGGATTGGTGTTTTATTTTTTGTGCAAAAATTCTATAAAATTCTTTTGCGCTGCTATTTTTTTGGCCATTTGCTCTTTACTCAGCCTAGGAAGTGGGGTTGCAACTCTTGCCGTAGGGTGGGTCGTTCTTATCATCCAGAAAAGATTCAAATTGGCCTGGGTCTGGTTCGTCTTATCTCTTGTCATGCTGGGTTTTTTTGCCTACCCGCTTAATTTCACATCCTCTTCATTTACAATTTCATCAATAAA
>ERZ651768.2194-NODE-2194-length-13758-cov-4.089979_pt1 | contig 13758 bp, 9 predicted proteins | sample MGYA00514754_ERZ651768 | MGnify/ENA metagenome assembly ERZ651768 | reverse complement strand
TTCCGATCTTATAACCAATGCCCCTCCTCTGGTATTCTTTGCAGAGAACGCAGGAAGATTGTAGGATACCGAAAGGTTCCCAGTTGAAGTCGGAACATCATTTCTTCTGACGCCCTCATCGAAAAAGCCTTCAAAGTTGGGATCATTCTGACGTATTGTGTCCTGGCCCCACCTACTATCTAAAATCGAGTACGTAGCATTTACGTACAGGGGCCCAATTCTTGTCTTCGCAGCCAGTTCCCAACCTTTATTTATAATCTCTCCAAAATTGATGTACCAATATTCTTGCTTCAGGGTCTGGAGGTCATCAATACTGGGATCATTTTGGATACCATCCAAAAACTGTTGATCAAAATAAGTTAGTTCCAGAAAAAAGTTATCACCAAAATAGAAATCACCTCCAATTTCATAGCCAGATTGTCTCTCTGGACGAAGATCAGGGTTACCAATATTAATTGTACTTTGAGATTCGCTGGGAAGCGCTTGCATGGCTTGGGGCGGATTGATACCGCCACTGCCCCATGCCGCCCTTGCTTTGCAGATCAGACTTCCCAGTTCCCAGATATAAGAGAATCCCAAACGGGGACTATAGTGCCTACCGTAATCCTTACCAAAATATTCATTTTCTTCCATCCGCTCACCGATTGTAAGAAAAAGTCTATCCTGATAACCCAGTACAACTTCAGCATAGTATCCAATATTTGTATAGCCTTGATCCACAAGGGATGCATCATCAAAATCCTCATAATAGTATTGATCTTTTGACTCTTCAAGCATTCCAGATAAGCGCACATTGCTGCTCCTGGTTCGCTGAGCGCCCGTTGTAATATCTATCTCAACAAGATTTGAAAATTTCTTTTTCAAATGCCAAAAGTAGTTTATGGTTGTTCGGTTCCAGTCATGTTTTAAATAAGATTCGCTACCATTGCTCCCAATTTTTTTGTACAGGGACTGTCTGGTATCATTCCCAATTACAAGGTTTTGGTAAAAATTCGGGGTAAAGTTCTGGATATAGTTAAGGCTAAATCCTGGTTTGTAATATGCAATAGAACCATCAGATGGTATAAAATCCCAGTGATCAGGAGCATTGGTCCAGCTTCGCTCTTCCTGGTATTTTAACAGGTGGTAAAGATTGCTGATAAATCCCTGCTCTCCCCAATTTTGGAAAGTCTTTACATCGATCACCGCTGGTCCGATCCTTACATTCATGGCTGCATGCAGTTTTAGCTGTTCAACATTTTTACCATTGCTGGGCATTACTTCTTCATCTACTGTTTTATTGGCACCGAGATTAAAGCTCACATCTGGTGAACTTCTGCCACTGAATCCAAACGAAACTTCCTGCCCAAAAACCGATTCGCCTAATATTGGCGCATCCGTGTTTTTGCGCGCAAGTTTCACTTTCCATTTATTTTTATTAGAACTGGATCCTCTTTTGGTGAAAATATGGATTATCCCACTTTGCGCATTAGAACCATGCAGAGTTGAGCCCATTGGACCACGGAGAACTTCAATTTTTTCAATATCGCTGGGGTCAAGAAAATCAGCGATCCCTGGATAAGACTGGACATCAAAACCAAGCAGTTCTACCCCATCAACATATATTTTAACATCGCCAAGGGGTCTGCCCGATCCACTGGTGCCGCCTCGTAGTGTAAAAGCAGAATTATTTTGTCCAGGACGGTGAGGTAGATTTGCATACCCTCCTGGGACCTTGCCCAATAGGACTTCATCTACGCTACGGATAGGAAGAAGGCGCAATTCATCCTGAGAGATAACTGTCACCGGAGATGCCTGTGCTCTCTTTTTTCGCTCGCTGAAACTTGCGGCAACAACCACTTCATCCAGGTCAATCATAGACTGTTTCAACTGAAAATCCAGTACAATATCTCCCCCTGATTTTATCTCTACTTTTTTTGTTACCGTTCTATGGCCAATATACATGGCGGACACTTCATAGGTTCCCGCGGGTACATTCAGAATACGATACTTCCCATCTTCATTTGTTGCGGTCCCCTGATCGGTATTTTTTATAACTACATTTGCTCCTGCGAGTCTAATGCCACGTTGATCTTGAACACCACCGGAAATAGTGCTTCCCTGAGCGGCTAGGAGTGCACCAAAAATTCCAAAAACAATAGTATAATATTTAAATTTACAAAAAAACAAACTATATAATGATAAACGAGATGTTTACTTGAGAAGCATCATTTTTCCAAGAATATTTCTTCCTTTTGACTCTAGCCGATAGAAATACACTCCAGAAGGGAGCCCTGTACCGGATTGATCTTCACCATTCCAATAAATAGAATGATCTCCAGGAGAAACCTTCCCCTGAAATAAATTTCTGACCTGGTTACCAAGCACATCATAAACTGTAATATTTAATTCTGAAAATGAATCTATGGTATAATAAATATTGGTCGCAGGATTAAAAGGATTAGGGTAATTCCCGCCAAGAGCAAAACCAGATGGCACAGTCTCCGGTTCTGTTGAAAGAGTGCCTATGATATAAGATCTCTTATTTGTCATCGAAATATTCCCTTCTACATCCTGGGCAGAGATCCACCAGTATATAATGTTACCATTGCCATATCCATCAATTTTTCTGTGGTATACATACTGCTGGATGACAAGATTATAAATCTCAGTCATCGCGACTGAATTTGTATTTGCTGTGAGCGAATTTCGCTGCCAGTGCAGGCCAACTATTTCAATACCTTCATCACCCCCGGCTGGATTGGCATCATTCACAATTGCAAATACGCTAACTTCTTCATATGGCGGTACAGATTCCGGAAGTCCAGTTGTAGAAGACATGCCCACGTGGTAAATATCAATTGTTGGCGGTATATCACCCCAAATCGTTACGGCATACTGAAACTTCCATGTAGAGTTCATTATGTGCCAGCCATGCTCAGCGCTGGGTCCGCTACAGCCAGTTCCGTAATATTTAAGCCCAGGAGCAGGGTAGATATAGGACGCGTCTCCAGCATTAAGATCGATCATTGTTGCCTCATTGGCAGGGTCACCGGCACTATCGGACAGGTAGGTTACTACCACTGCAATATACTCGTCTTTTGTAAACTGGGCGCTACCTTCTGATGAAAAATCAGCGAAAAAAAGACCTGCAGCCCCATCAGAAGGTCGTGTAACCAACACATCATCACCAGCAGGCAAAACCTTTATCCCTAGAACCGGTTGCCCATTTACCACTTCAGGAACACTGGCACAAATACCCGCTCCGTTACTGAAATTGTTCCAGATCAGATCAGCGGCAGAATTGATGTCTGGATAAGAAATGGAATCATTATCTACAGAATGGGCATATCCTATCCATCCGTTTTCGCCCATGGCCCCCAGTTCATACATTGTACCTATGGAAAGATATGGATACCCCGCAGTACCGGGTCTGAATACTTCAACCTTCAGGCTGGGAGACGAGCCATCTGTATTCCATTGGGCAATATCCAAACCAACACCACGAAGCGAAAGATCGCCTGGTGCCTGAAAGACTTCCATCATGATATCTCCAGGAAAAAATCCAATATTTACCGTATCATCCAAATCAATATTAAGAGTATCTACCAAACCCCTTGATTGTACCACTGTGGCAGATTCATTTCCTTGGTTAGCTCCCAGGAATCTGGGCAATAAAATAGCAAAAACCAGGCACACTATTGTATTTTTCATATGCACTTTCCAGGATTTAGATCATTAAGAATACTGGCGTGAAAATTAATAGATTAACCATTTTATATAGCCATTGGAAATTACCACCAATCAATTTAAGCTATATTCCTGTGCTAAATGTATTTCTTTATTGCATTACACTATCACGAAAATATCATAAACTGGTTAAACTCACGCATGCATGTATCCATTAAAAAATATATTACCACCGTATTCTTCTTTGTATTTCTGGACTCTAATATCTATTCCGATAATCAAATCACTTTGGAAAAAACTTTTCTTGTTGGCGAAAATGAAATAGTACTCTCTTTCTCCAATGACCAAATTATCACCTATACAAAAACAACTATTTTTCTGGATGAACGCAGAATCTATTCCATTGAAGCCGGAATAATAACGCATGCTGAAGTAGTACCAGAAACAGACATAATCTTTGTGGTCTCCATTCAAAACCAGGAGAACAAAAAGCCCGCAATACTGACCTGCCAGTTGATCTCCGAAACCGGTCGGGAAGAACCATCATGGCAGGCTGATGTTCCTTACGATTTTGGCCTGCCTGAAATTATTTTTTCGAAAAGTAAAATATTTTTCCTTTGGCCGGAATCTCAAACTTATTTTATATACCATTTAAATGGTATTAAAGTTGGATCGTTTAGTCTTTTCGAAAAAAGTTCCGGGGACCACGAAAAAAAGTTAATTCCCATAAACCATAATAACACTCTCTATTTACTTGGAATGGCATCTGCCGACCTTACCAACCCAGAAAACGTACACTTGTTCGAGATCGGCGCATCCTACGAACCTAAATCCATCACCAGCATTGAATTAACCATACCCTATCAAGCTTCTATATCATCTGAAAATATCCTGGCTACAGTTGGTACCGTCAGCAAAGAAAATGGTTTCGAACAGACGCCATATCTGTTTATATATCCCCTGGATGAGCCGGAAAAAGTTTCAACAGTGATTTTACATAAACTGCCAAGGCATGTTTTCTGGCACCAGCACCAAATTTTTCTAGTCTTCAAAGACCGGATTCATAGATATAATCTTTACGGTCTATTAAATCCCACAATAACTTTATTCAACCAACCTGTTTTCCCACTAGACATTGTAAATACCAGTGAAACGATATTCATGCTCACAGCAGGAAAAATAACTGCTGAGCGCACAGGGGCCCGTTTTTCCAGTGTTTCCATTTTAATTTATGATATAGTCAATAATGTCGTTTCTAATCAAGCTGTTTCATCAAATCAAGCCTATTCTAAGGTTCATATGTTGCATCTGGATAATTCACCTTCATTCTATCTACAGCTTGATAAAAATATCTATCATTACCAGTTAGAGCACTAATTCATGCCGGGCTGGAGGTATTTTACTGGTATTTATTTCCCTGCTGTATTGTTATTCTCACAGGATTACAATTGGCCCTGCGAACCCTTCGATCAACAGCATTGGATCAATGGCACTTTTTGCGAATGCCGTTCCGGTACTTCAGGGGATATTGACCATTTTCATGACGGAGTAGATATTCATCTTTCCCAGGGCGGCGCTGTGTATTCTGTAATTAATGGTTCCATAACCAGCATTGGTACTCCCGGCCAGTATGGGATAAACTCCTGGGTACGGGTAGACCGTTACGCGTACGTCCATGTGGACCCCAATCCAGCCCTGAGTGTTGGTGAAAGTGTTACCGCATTCGAAACCATCTTGGGATGGACCAATTCCTGGAATCATATTCATTTTAAGGATGGTTATCCTGGTAATGAGATCAACGCTTTAAGGACCAATGGAGGTTTGGGACCATTTACAGACACCTATGGCCCAACAGTCCACGATATCCACTTTTATACAGATGGCTTAGAAATGGAATTTATTAATAACCAGATCTATGGCATGGTTGATATTGTAAGCCGTGCTACAGATCATACAGATGACGGTCCATACGGAAATAACAATGGTATTGTAACTATTGGATATGAGGTTATGGATTCTTTAGGTACGAATGTATTTGGGCCAGTCTATCCATTTTCATTCACAACAATACCTGCAGCAGATAGTTATGTTCAATACGTCTATGCGCCAGGTTCCAATACAAGCAATTACCGCTATATCGTTTCAAACAATCTTTATTCAAATCACTCTATCAATGTAAGTAACTGGTCTCCAGGAAATTACACTTTCAAGGTGATAGCCGTAGATCACTCCATGAATAAAGACTCTCTATTGCATACAATTGAAATTACCGCACCTGATACTTACCCACCGGATCCGCCGGTTATTGTTTCCATCTTGTCCAAAGATAATGGATTTGATTTACAATGGCTTCCAAACAACGAAGCAGACCTAGCCGGTTATAGACTCTATTTCAGCTACGATGCTACATCTTGGAACAGCAATCACAATGAATCTGTTCTAACAGCAGAAATGACACTTTTCGAGGCACCATCTTTTTCAACCAGTACCGGCTATTTTCGTATGACGGCTATTGACAATGCTCCAATACCCAACGAAAGCCAACCTTCGGATATTGTTGTTTTTCGACGGTCCTATGGAGGACAAAAACTTCTATTCGTGAATTCTTTCAGCCAACAAAATACCGCTTCTGAACACCCATACGCCAGCAATGCAGGATTACTTGCAGACACTCATGGCATCGGCATCGGGACGGTGAATGATACACTTTTTTTCATAGACTCAACATTTACAATTCCAGCATCCTATTTACCCATTGTTTTTACAGGAAATTCAGTAAACCCACTCCCTGATGCATTCGTGAATCAATTAAATAATTCTTCTTTTTGGATAATCGGTTCTAAATCAAGCGAATCACTTACTTTATCGATACCCGGGACTGATTTATTAGAAAATTATCTAGAAGTCTATTTCCCAGGTTCCTTTCCCATTCCAAACGAATTAATTGGCATCGATGCCCCTTATGATAATTATTCTGCTTCAAATATGATTACAACTATTGGGATTGATAATCTCAATAGTTTTGCTGGAATATTGGATGAAACTTTATCTTATCCAATATTCACAGACACCTCCGGAATTATCTTTGGTATTGCTGTAGCTGATCCGCCTTCTATATTATCATCCATACCAATAGAAATTTTGGGAGAAGATGACAGAATCGATTATTTTGATCGCGCCATGGAATTCCTGGTGGATACAACACTTGCAATTTCCGATGAAACCCTGATCCCCAAAAAACCGGCTATCACCTTTTATCCGAATCCATTCAATACCCAAGGAATCATTCAAATATTTGGCAACCCTGGGAAATACCATTTAACACTTTATAATATTCTGGGGCAGACTGTCTGGGAGAAAAAGATTCAATTATCCCAACCAGATGGGCTATCAGTCCGCTTGCCAAAATTTCTATCCAAGCGTATGTCGTCTGGACCTTATTTTATCTTGCTGAAAGGACAAAGCTCTATGTTTGGTAGTGAAAAAATTCTCTATATTAGATAAGGAAAACATCCTACTTTTTCTCCATTAGTTCTGTAGCAACAATGTATTTTTCATTATGATAAAAAAGCACCTAATGGTTATAGACCCTGCAGTAATCAAACCTGCGATTGAATCCTATAACCGTATTGCGCTTTCCGCATCATATCACGTATCCTACCATTTACCAGCACTATATGGAATGGATAGTATCTGGCAATTTCAGGAGAATATTTCCGGGATTATCGTGATGGGTAGTGCCGCATCTGTGCATGATGGCCATAAATGGCAAGATGATATTACAAATCTACTACTGGAATCTTTTGATAAAAGCATTCCTGTCATGGGTATCTGCTATGGGCACCAGCTTCTTGCTCACATTTGTGGAGGCAGGGTTGGCCCATTATGGAATGGAAAAAAGGAGCAGGGTCAGCGAAAGGTGAGTGTCATGGAAAATTCATTATGGGGCAAAGCAAGGAACGGACAGATGATCTATTCTCACCAGGATGGTGTGACCCAATGCCCTGATGATTTTGAAATTACCGCCGTGAGTGATATGGTATCAGTTGAAGGATTTGTCAGTAAAACAAAACCTATTTGGGGTTTTCAGACCCATATCGAAGCAACACAGGCATTTATTGATAACCACAACATCCCGATTGCAAACCAACAGGAAACATTCGCGTTTGGGCACCAGATACTTGACAGTTTTATTTTATCTCTAGCCTGATTATTGCAGATATTCAAACAATCCTATATATATATTTTGATCTGGTGTATATCCTGTACATCCCAAAAGGCTCTTTTTAACAACCCAGGTTCGCCTCTTCTGGTCCGTAAAATTAATACTCTTATTGTTAATTCCGGATTGGAAGCAAACATGAGCATTAAGATTGTTTCCCTTCAATCAGCCCAAACCCTCTACGCACTCAATAGTCAGAAATTGCTCATGCCTGCCAGCAATAATAAACTTTACACCTGTGCCGCCGCCCTGGAAAATCTTGGTCCTGATTACCGGTTTAAAACATCTATTCATCAACAGGGAAGCAATCTTATCCTGAGGGGAGGAGGCGATCCGGATCTTACCATCGACCAATTGGATTCCCTGGCGAGGACCGTTGCAAAAAAAATAAATCTCGTTGATACCCTGTTTGTGGATGAATCACTCCTGGACTCCCTTTACTATGGCCAAGGCTGGATGTGGGATGAAGGGGCCTGGTGGTATGCCGCACCTATCAGCGCATTATCACTTAATGATAATTGCATTGATTTTTATGTAGATCCGGGAAAACTAGGTCAGCCAGCCAAAGTAACTATCTTTCCGCAGACTGAATATGTACAACTGGTCAACCAATCGACCACTGTGAATGATACGATCGATTTTGATAAATTCAAAATCGATCGTAACTGGTCTGGTAGAACTAATCTTTTCACTATCAGTGGTGAAATCCTTGATACAGCAAAAACGGATACTTTTTATCGCAATATCCATGATGCGGCCTCATTTGCAGGTATCATTTTTTCTGAGTTGCTGGAGGAGCATGGTACAACAGTAAAAAATATACTACCCGGTAAAGGGTTTATAAATCTTGATACGCTCGCGGTACACATTTCAGATTCCCTTCTTTCATCCGCCTACAATTTGATGCATGAAAGTGATAACCTTACAGCAGAATTATTTGCCAAAACCATGGCCGTGAGCGATACCACAAGTGGTAATTGGAGAGATGGCCTAAAGACTATCAAAGCCTTTCTGGCTGATTCTGCCGGTATGGATACATCTCTGCTCCGCCTGGCGGATGGTTCCGGTGTATCCCGCTACACCCTTACCAGTGCTGACCAGATTATTGAACTTCTTACCTATATGTATGGCAGCAGCCATAAGGATGATTTTTTATACACACTCCCAGGTGGTGGGTCAAATAGCACCCTGAAAAATCGTTTAGAATCAGTTCATTCGAAGGTAAAGGCAAAAACCGGGGGTCTTTCTGGCGTGAGTTGTTTATCAGGCTATATTTTTTCAGAAAAATATGGTCCGATGGCTTTTTCCATGCTTATGAATGGCTACATCGGCGCTGCAACGCCATTCAGAAAGCTTCAAGATAGAATTGTGGCAGCTATTATATGATTAAACCCAAATCATTGAATCATGATGACTGTATTGGCATCATCAGCCCTTCATACTGGCTGTCTGAAGATGATTTGCAGCGGACAACATCCTACCTGAAAACCATTGGTTACAAACTCAAGTTTGGTATAAGCAATTCACTTCGCTGGGGCCCATTCGCCGGCCATCCCCAGGAAAGAGCTGACGATATACACCGTATGTTTTCTGATCCGGATATTAAAGCCATTATTTGTGCCCGCGGCGGATATGGCGCCAATCGGGTTCTGCCCTTGATTGATTATGAACTTATCAGGGAAAATCCCAAAATATTTATTGGTTACAGTGATATTACCGCATATCTCACCTCCATTACCCAGAAAACCGGCCTGATCACCTTCCACGGACCTATGCTGGTTAGTTATAAAAAACGGTTTGTAAAGTATAATTTTGAACTAATGAAGCAGATACTTAAGGGCACAAAAGAAGTAAAGATTGAATACCCAAAGGTTTTGTCCCCAAAGGTATTAAAGCCTGGGATTGCTATCGGACCTCTTTGGGGAGGTAATATGACCCTCCTAGTGAACAGATTGGGGACGACAGATCATTTAGATACTGATGGTGTAATTCTTTTTCTTGAAGACCTGGATGAATATCTGTATGCATTTGAGCGTATGCTGGTACAGATGCGTACGGCAGGATTGTTCGATCATATCAAAGGCCTGATCATTGGTGAACTGGATGAATTCAAGGACCAGGAGATTCCCTTTGAACGAAACACGGACCAGATTGTCATGGACATCTGCGGTGACCTGGATATTCCCATTGTGTCCAATTTCCCCTGCGGGCACGGGACCTATCAGGCCACTCTGCCTATTTCCGTCCCTGCAGAATTAAATGCGAATGACAATAATCCATATCTTACACTGTTGGAGCCAGCAGTGGAAACGAATAGCTAGATGCTGAATTATATCTGGTTTGGTATGATGCTGATCGCCGTGGTGGTGGGTACCGTTACCGGCAACATAGACGCTGTGACAGAAGCGGCTATCAACATGGCAAAAACAGCAGTGGAAATTGCCATTGGCCTCATTGGTATTATGGCCCTGTGGCTGGGAACCATGAAAATCGCCGAAGAATCCGGCCTGATTCGGATCATCGCCAGAGCTTTGCGTCCCATTACCATTCGCCTGTTTCCCAACGTACCGGAAGACCATCCTGCCATTGGTTCCATTGTACTTAATATGGCAGCCAATATTCTGGGCCTCGGCAATGCAGCCACACCCCTGGGACTAAAAGCCATGGAAGAACTCCAGGAACTGAATCCCAATAAAGATACAGCCACCAACGCCATGTGCACTTTTCTGGCTATCAATACTTCCAGCGTACAACTGATCCTTCCGGCAACGGTGGTAGCGCTCATGGGTGCGGCCTCCAACCAGATATTTATCACCACAATTGTTGCCACCGGGCTGTCGACGATAGCAGCAATCATCGCCGTAAAAACACTGGAAAAAATGAATCGTTTTAACGTAGACAGGGACAAACAGGATGATTGATACACTGGTAGCATTTACCAACGAATTGTCCCGCTATATTATTCCCCTGCTGCTGGTGGGAATCCCTTTTTATGGCTTGGCAGTCAAAAAAGTCAAGGTCTACGAATCCTTTGTGGAGGGAGCCAAGGATGGATTTACCATTGCGGTGCGGATCATTCCCTACCTGGTGGCTATCCTGGTGTCCATTGGTATGTTTCGCGCTTCCGGTGCCCTGGATATGCTCCTGACCCTGCTGTCACCTGTGCTGAATTTCATTGGCTTCCCGCCGGAAAACCTGCCTCTGGCTCTCATGAGACCACTCTCTGGAAGCGGTTCGCTGGGTTTGTTAACGGACCTGATCAATCAGCATGGGACAGAATCTCTCATCGCCAAGATCGGGGCTACCATGTTCGGTTCTACAGAAACCACATTTTATGTATTGGCTGTTTACTTCGGATCCGTAGGTATACGCCGTTCCCGCCACGCCCTGGCAGCCGGGCTTATTGCAGATGCGGTTGGAATTTTTAGCGCAGTGTATATTTGCCGGCTTTTATTCGCAGCGCCCGCCTTAACCAATGACTCCATTAAACAATATGATCTGGTTAACATACAAGAACTGGATCCATCAATATTCGTTGAGCTAAAGTATTCAACCGCGGATAATTTTATGAATACGGATGTTTACGGAGACCTGGAGACATGCTACCTGAGAAAGGCACCTGCCCGGATGCTGGTCAAGGCAAACACTTTTCTAAGGGAAACTCATCCCGGACTCCGACTGCTGGTTTACGATGGCCTTCGACCCAGACACATTCAGTGGAAACTTTGGAATACAATCGACCATATTCCTGAATCTGAAAGGGCCCAGTTTGTCGCTGATCCCAGGTCCGGTTCGATTCATAATTTCGGTGCGGCAGTTGATCTAACGCTTGCCGATTCATCTGGGAGTCCCTTGGATATGGGCACAAAATATGATTTCTTTGGTGAACTTGCTTTTCCAGCTCTGGAAGATTCATTGCTTGAAATTGGTGAATTGACCAGTCAGCAAGTCACAAATCGGCAGATCTTAAGAAATGTCATGAAGACAGCCGGGTTCAGCCCCATCACCACCGAGTGGTGGCACTTTGACGCATTCCCCTACCAGGTGACAAAATCAAAGTATGCGATTGTTGAATAGCAACAGCCAATAAGATTTATTATTAAACAGTACACCTTTTCATGACCGAGTATAAAAAAGACCTGGGACTTAAGGAATCAACAGCCATTGTGATCAGCCGGATCATTGGCTCCGGAATTTTTCGCACACCGGCACCAATCATGGCTCTGGTGGGCTGTACTTCCCTTTTTGGCCTGGTCTGGGTCATTGGCGGCATCATTACTATTTTCGGCGCTGTAATCTATGCGGAATTGACCGCTATGCTCCCGAAATCTGGCGGTCCTTACGTTTTTTTAAAGGAAGCCTACGGCCCCTACATCGCATTCATTCGCGGATGGGCCATGTTTTTTGTATCCGAAACGGCATCAATCGTGGCAGTTGCCCTGGTATTTACAGAATATTTAAATGCCATCTGGGAAATTGCATCTGGTACCCCCTTTAATCTGCTGGTTACCTTCACCATTGCTCTCATAACAATCTGGCTGTTGACCAGTATCAATCTTTTTGGGGTAAACCTGAGCGGAAAATTACAGGTGCTATTTGGTGTCACAAAAATTGCCGCTGTGGGAGCCATTATTGGCATAACATTAACATCTTTCTCAACGGGTAACTCCCAAAATTTTGTCAATCCTTTGTGGCCAAAGACCTTTGACTGGCACACCATTCTGGCTGTAGGTGCTGCTCTTAGATATTCATTCTTCGCCTTCAGCGGCTGGGAAGGCGCAACCTATATGGCAGAGGAAGTAAAACATCCGGAGAAAACATTACCTTTGTCCCTCTTTTTCGGCATCAGCGGTGTCATGCTGCTTTATCTCGGCGCCAACATGGGTTACCTGTTCCAGTTGGACGTAAATGCGATTATAAAAGAAAAATGGGTGGCAACGGCTGCCATGAAAGTTGTTCTGGGTGCTACGGGAGGGATTCTCATATCTATTGCGGTAGCTATCAACGCCTTTGGTAATATCAGCACCCAGATCCTGTGCAAGAGCAGAACCTGGCACGCCATGGCCAGGGACGGCTTGTTCTTTGAAAAATTCAGGGAACTGCACCCCCGGTTCAATACGCCCAACAATGCCTTGGTCGGGCAGGGCATCTGGGCAACTGTGCTGCTCGTTTTTGCAGTTTTATCCACCTATTATCAATCCGGTATGGCTGGTACAAATACTTACGAAATCATTATCGATTTTTTCTCTGCCACCAGTACCATTTTTAATCTACTGACCTTCGGCGCTATTTATGTGTTAAGAAAAAAATGGCCGGACAGGGACCGCCCCTACAAAGCACTTTTCTATCCCTGGAGTATGATTATTGTCCTGCTCTTGTACTCTGTATTCCTGATTATCACATTGATCACAGCCCTCGTGCCGTCATTGATCGGAATTGCTCTCACAGCCAGCGGGACATTATATTATTTGAAAAAAGTGAAATATTAGCTTTGATAGATTATGATTATCACGTATCGACCTTTGGTATCCAATGATATGCGTCATTTCTCCACCAACGAGGAAAACATCTTTTCAAATACCATAGAAAATTGCTGCTCGTTAAATAATGTCACCTGACCGCATGAAACTCATTTATGTAAGTTTATGCATAAAGAATCTCTTAATTATAGTGACTATATTTTTTCTTTTTAGTTGTGATCGGATCAGTAAAAAACCTGAATGGCTGAAAGGGAATCTGCATACACACACATTATGGAGCGACGGCGATGCCCCTCCGGAAACTGTGGTAAATTGGTATCGTCAAAATAATTACCAATTCCTTGCATTATCTGATCACAATATTCTCTCTGAAGGAGAAAAATGGAT
>ERZ651768.2193-NODE-2193-length-13760-cov-3.270116_pt1 | contig 13760 bp, 11 predicted proteins | sample MGYA00514754_ERZ651768 | MGnify/ENA metagenome assembly ERZ651768 | reverse complement strand
AGCAGAGGGCTATCCGATCATTTACACGAGTCATCCTATATCCCATCTGAATACCTCAGAACTCCGTATAAGAGCAGAGGAAATGCTGCCAGCTATAGAAAAAATTCTGCTAGGTTGATGACGGGAATTACGGGAAACATATTTAAGGAAATCATCCACAAACCATAGGATAGATATGCCTTTCCCTAGACAAGGCTACAGGTAGCTGGTTTATATTCCAAGAAGCGCCACAATCGTGGCTCGAAAAGAAGTGGCCGTAGCCTGTGTAACAGTACATTTGTGACGATTGTCGTGGATCAATTGCGATCTGAAACATTCGACTCGGTGACACCTCGCCCGATATTGTCTCCTTCTCCAGCCAGACCTACATACACAAAAGTCTGATGATGATTTAATGTCATAATTTTGCTCCGTTGCTAATACCAGATCGATCCGCGTAAACGGGTTAGATTATTTATTATGAGGTCGGAAAACTTTGAATATTCTTTCTGGGTAAAGTTGGATATTTTGGGACTATTAAACCGTGACCTGAGAATCTGCTTTGGTGTCTAAACACATCATAAGAGATCAATTTAGCTGACAACCCGAGCTTAGTTTTTCCCGACTCGCGTGCTTCATTAATTCTAGCTTGATTCCCAACCCTACTATATTGTTAGTTAGATTTGTAAACTTGTTTATTAAGCTGCGGCGTATGACTAATCCCATAACTGGTGTCCTGAGATCAAGAAAGTGAGTGAGAACGGCGAAAACCTTTGGAACAATTTTTCGGACTCTGCTTTCGAGAGAGCAGTGGTAAATGAACTGCGTATTGATCCTATCTCGGTAACTCAATCTTCTCTATTTAGGTTGGAGTCTCTCACCGTCGATCTTGTATCACCTGAAGATCTGAAGCACTTGGTTCATACTCCTAACCTTATCAGCCTTTCTATCATCGGCTATGGCGATGTGGATCTTGAAGAGCTATCCCAATTGAAGCTTTTGAGCACTCTTACTATCAAGGGCGCAAATGTTGAGAATGTTGATTCACTTGTTGAATTACGTAACTTGGCTAATTTAGATATAAGTAATTCGATTATAGGGGATTTCTTCGGGTTAGCGGATTTGACTAACTTACGTAATTTGAGATTAAAGGGCTGTGACATAGATGATCTTGACGTTCTTCGAACACTCAAAAAGCTAAATGTCTTGAATTTAAATGAGAACAATATCGAAGATTTGAAGCCGTTGTTGGATTTGGGAGAGCTGGAGATCTTAGACATAGAGGGTAACGAGATCTCTAATTTAGAACCTTTATCTTCTCTTCGTCATTTGACGTGGATACATGCGACAGGGAACAGTATCAGGGATTTAGGTCCATTAACATCCTTAGCTAAACTGGAATCCTTGAACTTAGGTCACAATAGGGTTACTAACATTGACGCTTTATCCAAGATTACAAGCTTGCGATGGTTGGGATTGGCTTTCAACAACATACGTGACATCAGCTCTCTAAATGCGCTTCCGAAACTTAGATATTTAGACATAGAAGGAGACTCATTTAATCAGCAAAGTACCCGAATTCATCTTCCTAATTTGGCCGCTAAAGGTATAGATATTTTCAAATAATTTTGTGGCCGACGATTGGTATGATACCGTTTCGAATACTCCCTAAACGGGATGAATTGCACATGACTTAACTACAGCTGTTTAGGTTTGTTAGAGAAGCTTCATTACCTTGATAGGCCGTTTGTAGCTAGCAAGATTTCTTTTGGGAAAACATATAATTCCGATGACTTTTCTTACTACATGAATAGGGATGTGGTTGAATGGGATTTGAGAAAAGATTGGATAGGTTCAAAAGCCAGACATTACTTAATCATGACAAGAACTATAAGTCGCTGTGAATTCCTTGACTCGGAGGGATAGAAATGGGAGCCATAACATCAGCAGTAATTTGATTGAAACGAATTCTACTAAATGGCTTTCTTGTCTAGGTCCTTCAAAATCGCATTCGCTGCGTTGTGACCGGGAGCACCAGTAACTTCTCCCATCGGGTGGGTTCCAGCACCGCACATATAAAAATTTTCAATAGACGTTCTATATGATTGGCGTTGTGATAAAAGCTGGCTTGGTATCATGTCGAGATGCCTAATACTCCCATCGGTCATGCCTACCCTGCTTTCAATATCTTCAGGGGTTTGAACGGTCCAGTCGACCAGGCTTTTGCGGAAATTGGGTGCATATTGAGATATGATTTCGATTATTTGGTTTCCTACGTTCTCTCTCTCAGCTTCCCATGTTGAATCCTTTAAAGTCGGAGGTTCGAAAAGTACCCAATTGGACATGACGTGCCCTTTTCCTCGGACTAAGTTAGGTTCAACAGTGGAAGGGATCTGAATATTCATGATTGGGCAACTCGACACTTTTCCGTCGACTGCATCTCTCCAACTCTGCCTGTGATAGTCCAGTGATGGCATTATCTTGATATTTATAATCGAATTTGCGTCGTAACTTGATCCGAGATACTGGGTCAGATCAGGTAGTTCATTCATAGCAGCGAGGAATTTGACACATCCTGCTGTTGTTTTCCAGCTGTCTATCCGTTTGAGAGTGTCTTCAGCTAACTCTTCAGGGTGGAACATGGTTTTGAAGGTTCGTTTCGGATCAGCATTTGAGGCCACGATGAAACTGCGGATTTCTTCACCGTTAGCTAATCTCACTCCTTTGGCTGTCCCTTCTTCCACGATCACTTTTTCTACTAATACCCTTGTTCGAATTTCGACCCCATTTGATTTAGCGGAATCTTCGATCGCATCACTGATATTTCCCATGCTCATCTTAGGAATACCACGGTCGCTGTCTCTACTAAAACGGGTGCATGCAAATAGAGCGGCCCCGAGCATACTACCTGGTGAGTCAGGATCACATTCTACGTTTGAATCCATCACATATGCCTTTACTCGGTCATCTTGGAAATGATCTTCGATAAGGTCGATGTAACTCCACGTGAGTAACTTTTCCAAAACAGCTTCTCGTGACGTGCCCTTAACGGTTTGCATCAAGTCTGCAATCGTGGGAGGCTCTGTAAGGAAATATGGGTAAAGAATGCTTGCCGCCTCATCCCAGAATGAGTCCCATCGAAAATAGGCCTGAGCATCTTTTTCGTTAAACGAGCTAAGTTGCTTCGCTAGACTGAACTTGTCAGTATTCTCTGGACCTCCTATAAATGAACCGTCAGGAAACAGATGAATCCTTCTTGATGAGTCAGACTCCTTTCTACTATAGGCAAAGTCGAGACCATGTTTGCGCAATTCGAGGTCGTCCACGACCTTTCCTTGTAGAACGTGAGAAACATATGAACACATTGGTCCCATGAATCCAGGGGAAAATTCATCAGTTGTTACCGCTCCCCCTACTCGGTCAAGGCGTTCAAGAACCAGGACTGCCAACCCTTCTTTTGCTAGGTAAGTTGCGGTTACTAGACCGTTGTGTCCAGCCCCTATGATTATGGCGTCATACTCAGTATTTTCCACTTGGAATTATTCCTTGATTACTTCTTATTCTCTTGGAAATAAGTTGCAATAGTATTGCTACGAATTAGATAAGTTCAATGTTATCAGCCGGGAGATTTGAAAATCTGGAGGGCTATACTACTATAAAGTGCGTACGTGAAATTTTGCGGAGCATCCGAAAATCTTTAAGAACTGGTTCTTGATGGTTCGTGACAGTCGGCTAAATTCAGAGCAAAACTATGGTCCTTATAACTGAGTAGGTTACTTCTCAACATTTCACCCATTCATATTGATTAATTTTTTGAGAGTCAATACGGTGTCTCAATTATGTTTGACACTATTGTCCCAAGATTACTCTTCATAAAGTCGATATAAGTTTGATCAACTTTTAGAGTTTCCACGCTTAATCCATAAACGGTTTTTATGCCTGTTTCGTCCGCAACTGTTTTTGCCGAACTGTTGTCCGTAGAGGACTCTAGGAAGATGACCTGAATGTCATGTTGTTTTATGGATTCTATCGCTGTCACCAGATCTTTTGGTGTGGGGCCTACCTCCGAATTGATATTGGGGATAACAGCCTCCAATATTTCTATCTTGTAGCGATCCGCTAAGTATCTTAAAGACTCATGCTCGGTCATAATTTTCCGTTTACCTGCCGGGATTCTTGCGAATTCTGTAAAGATATATTTATCCAGATTTTCCAACTCACCCATGTATCTCGACGCTCGCGATTGGTAAAAATCGGATCCCTCAGGATCAATCTTAGATAATTCTTCCACAATCTTTGTTATCGCCGTAATAACTCTGTTCGGATCGAACCAAAAGTGTGGGTCGTATCCTCCATGTTCATGGTTATGCTGATGTATCTCTTCGTGCTGTAAGGGCGAAACGACATTCCCCAGTGCTACCCGCTCAATATCTGGATGATTATCTAGAAATTTAGCGAGCCACTGGCCTTCGTAGTTCAAGCCGACTGTAAACACGTGGTTAGATTCAGTAATCTCGGCGAAATCTTTGGCGCCGAGATTATAACCGTGTGGATCTACGGAATAGGGGATTATTGATTTAGCAGTTAACCGGTTCCCGCCAACTTGATTTATCCAGTCTGCAATTATGGGAGTGCTACTCAATATCCGTAACTTGGAACCCTGTCTAATGTCTGGTACAACTGCCACTTTCGAGTTATCAGATTCCATCAACCTTTTCTCAGGATCATTAGATTTACAAGCTATGAGCAACAGCAAGAGGAAAAGCATCAGGATATGGATAGATTTTGACGTTGACAACACTGGGCGGATATTCTCCGTTGATTAGAACATAAGAATGGGAACGATTCCCATTCTTATGTAAATGAGAATATCTCTCATTTACCCCTTTGTCAACAAAAAGATACGCAGTACAATCACTATATGATTTCTCCGAGAAAGCAATCAAGGACACTGCTCAGCTCCAAGAATGCTTCTATTACTAATCCAAGGTTGATTGTTCTTGAACTGTTGCTAAAAGAGGGACGCCCCCTAACTGTTGATCAGGTTTTGAAATTGACGAACGGTAAGATCGCTCAATCCACTTTGTATAGGGTAATTAATGATCTTCGAAACTTCGGGTTGGTGACAGAATTCACAACACCTGAAAATATGATAGTGGTCGAGTTGAAAGCAGATGAAAGCGACCACCATCACCACATATTCTGCGGGAAATGTGGTTCCATCACTGACATTGAACTGAACCCGCAACTGGAACAACAGCTAGACAATGAGGTTCAAAGAATTGAGGGTCAATATTCTTTTTCAATTAATTCACATTCCCTTGAGTTGTTTGGTATTTGTAATTCATGTTCAACTAGCTAGTAGAGAATTTCTTGGATCCTACCTCTAGTTCCCGAGACTGTGGCAATAAAGTGACGGAAATTAGTTAATTTGGTTGTTTTATCTTCGGAGCATGAGGACTGATGATTGGATCAATTACAGCACCAAGTCCACTAAATCGAGATAGGCTTATTGTCGTAGCCGGTCTTCTGGTTCTGATAGTTGCTTCGTGGAGCTATCTTTTTTTTGTCTCGACTGACATGAAGAACCCTGGTATGCAAATGTCGCCTGAGGTGGGAAACGACATGAGGATGTCTGCAGTTACGGCAGATATAATGCCGTGGGGCACGGCAGAATGGGTTTCCATGTTCGTCATGTGGTCTGTGATGATGATAGGAATGATGATTCCCAGTGCATCTCCGATGATCCTTCTTTTTTCGAAAGTCAACAGGCAGAGGCGAGAAGGGAACCAACCTTATGTCAGTACCGGCATTTTTATGCTCGGTTATGTGATTGTTTGGACCTTTTTTTCCGTTGTTGCAACTTCTGCTAACTATATTCTTCATGCGAACGCACTACTGTCTGGCATGATGGGCCAAAGCGAAAGCGCAATTCTGGGAGGGTGTCTACTTATAGCGGCCGGCATATTCCAATGGACGCCTTGGAAAAACACCTGCCTCAATCAATGTCGAACCCCCATGGGGTTCTTAATGACAGAATGGAGGGATGGAGGAATTGGTGCCCTAAGGATGGGCTTAAAGCACGGTTTGTACTGCACTGCATGTTGTTGGTTAATAATGTCGCTGATATTTGTACTTGGCGTAATGAATTTGGTCTGGATAGCAGCACTTTCCATTTTTGTTCTCCTAGAAAAAATAACCCCCAATGGTCTATGGATTAGTAGGGCTTCTGGAATTGCCTTTGTAATCTGGGGTTCTCTGTTACTTTCCAACGTTATTGGAGTCTAAACGATCACCTTGCATCCAAGTTAAGGTGATTCTGAAATTAAGGGGGATCCACAGTGGATCCTGCTGACGCAAGTCTCTTCAAAGTGTCATTAACTCAGTTACCAAACCTGTCATGTCTCTTCGGACCGAAACCCCTATCATGGTTGGGCCCGATTAATAAAAACTGGACCTGGTTCCATAGGAATAGCAAATCCTCTCCAAAGTCGAGGCATATGAGGAAGGCCCGACATCCATAGGTGTTTATTTACTTCCTATCTATGTACTGAAGACGCGCCTAGATGAATTCGACAAGGTAGGCCGAGATACTGAACTCCTCAAAACTTAACTGACTTCACAGCGTGGCATTGCGTCTTAAGCTTGACAAATTCATGAAAAATAAAGCAAGTTTTATAATGACAGAAAAATAATTCCTGTATATTATCTCCTTTCCAATGAGATTGGTTGTCGTAAAACAACCGTGTTACGCCCATCGTCTAAACATAAGGAGGGACAAAAATGGGAAATATCTCAGAAAACAAACTCGGAGGGTTGGGACTATTAATAGGACCTGGACTGGCTACTGTACTCTACGTCGTGATCTTCGTCGTTCTAGGAGGGGGAGGAGTCGACGATCCAACCAACTTCACTGAAGTTGCTGCACAGAGTGTGACATCTCTCCAGCAAGTTCTTTGGTTGTTTCCGGCCATCAGTTTAATATTCTTTTTTTACGGTCTCACTGTTTTACATAATGACATAAAGGAAAGTGGAAACAACTCAGCGATTCTACGGCTGGGCTCCATGGGCGTTTTCTTTGGCATTATTGGCATATTTTTGGGCGTTGCTACAGGTTATGGATCTAATTGGGATGCTACAGGTCATAACCCTGCTACAGTGCAAGCTGTAGGCGCCTCTATAAATACATATGGTGGATTTGCATGGAGTATTGGGCTCACTCTGGTTACGCTTGCTGTGGCCTCAAATCGTGAAGGCATGCATAAGGTATTCGCCTATGCTATGACTATAGTAGCTGTTGTGAATTTGATAATAATCGTGATGGATCTGTTAAGCCCAGCTAACTGGGAAACAACAATAATAATCTACCCTATCATCTACATAGTATTTTCTCTTTGGTCTATGACCCTTGGCCTTAATCTCATGAAGAAGGCCTGAACAAAAAGGTGACTTGGATCTTGTAGTGGACCCGGCATTTCCGATTGCGGGTCCACTACAAGAGTATTCGTAAACACAGGACATCTCATAAAAAAGCTATAAATTCGTAATAATCAAATGTTCCCTAAATCAACTAGCAAATGGAGCATAGGCGATAAGAATGTGCTGGGAGCGTCCTTAATTTATGTTGGGAATAATAGAGGCCTATCTTGAATTAGAGCAAGACACACAAGCCGGCTAGACAAAAGGATGTTGATAAAAGGTGGAAATGGGCGTATCTCTGCGTCGGCAACTCTTAACTGATAGGTATTTTTCTTGCGGCTGTTTTTTTCACCCTTGGAAGGTCTATGCTCAGCACCCCATATTTGTAAGTGGAAGTCACCTTTTCCCGTTCTATCGGATAGGGTAAAGTAATTCTTCGTCTGGCTGATTCTCTCCGTCGTTCCTGGATTAGACGATTTTCCAGCTGTAAATCCCCATCGTTTTCTACCGTAATTTCTATGCTAAGAACGTCTTCATCAACCTCAATCGAAATATTATCTGGGCCTATACCTGGTAGATCGGCCTTGATACATAATTTGTTCTCGGCGACCTTGAGGTCGATAGGTATGAAACTTCTATCGCCCTGTTTTATTCCCATTTCAGACGGCCAGATATCTGTAAATGGCGTCAAAAAAGAATATATGGATCTGCCAAGGAAACCATCCAGGCTATTTTGGGTTTTCCCACTATTAAACATGTATTTCTGAAGCATTAGATTCTCCTTCAAACCTCCATATCGAGGAGGAGATTGTCGTGTATATTACATATAATATAAGTTGATATATTACATGTCAAGTTACATAAACGATATACCGTAAGTCGGTTGCCCCGTCAAACGGAAATAATTACTATAGTGACGCTGGAGGTTTTATAGAAAACCTAAAGTAGGCGGCGCCAAAATTGAAAAGTAGACGATGTTTGCCTAAAAGATTTCGATTGAAAACGGAACCTAGGTGAACTGACAAGAGGATAGAAATGAAACTGGTTTTGTTTGATGATGAACGTCCGGGAATACTCAAGAGTGATGGAATAGTGGACATAAGCAAAGCGATTAGCTCCGCTGGCCTGGATTCTGGACAAGAATCAATGCAATTCATTATTAATAATATGAGTGAACTCCGCTCAGAAATCTCCGATTTCTGTACAAATGCAGAATTGAAACCCCTTGCTGACATCAAGCTCATGCCCCCGCTACCTCGCCCTTCTAAAATTCTTTGTATGGGAGGAAACTACAGAGAGTTTGGCGCAAGGGACCCTGAACCAATGTGGGGATTTTTAAAAGACAGAGATTCAGTTATTGGGCCCGGTGACACCGTTATTCTTCCAGAAGTGGACGCTAATATCTTTCATCACGAAGCAGAATTGGTAGTGGTGTTTGGGCAATCAGGAAAATCCATTAGCAAGTCCGACGCAATGGACTACGTATTTGGTTACACGTGCGGAGTTGACGTATCAGCGCGTATTTACTCAGGGGCTCGGGGATTTTCAAGAAATACGGATTCGTTGCAGATATCGGAACATAAATCTCACAGGGCATTTGCCCCTATTGGGCCCTGTATCACCACAAAAGATGAAATTGAGGCCCCCCATAATTTAGGAGTTCAACTACGGGTTAACGATGAACTAAGAGTTGATTACAACACCAGTGACACGGCTCATTCTATTGAAGAATCGATTGAATTTGTGAGTAACCTTGAAGAGATTAATCCTGGCGATGTACTTTTCCTAGGCACTAATCACCAAGGACTAGGAGCTATGCAAAACGATGACCTGATAAACATCGAGATAGAGAGGGTAGGAGGATTCTCTTTTAATGTTTCCGACCCACTGCGTAGACGATGGGATAGGGGCATAGATGAACTAACAGCCAAGGACATCAGAGAAGGAACAGGTGGTCCCGGAGCTAAAGTCAGACCTCTTTAGGTTACAGAATGGCGTAAATCAGACAGGCTGGTTTGTAGAAACTCGGAATACGAATTTGAACAATCTTAGGTCAGTAAGGATTAGCCACTTTTAGCATGTCGGAGACGGTATATAAAAGGTTCCTACTTTGTGAAAAGACTGAACCTTGATATGTAATGGAACCACCGTAAAGGAAACGAAATTTGAGAATTGGAATCGATGTCGGGGGCACGTTTACTGATCTGGTCGTCGCACAGGACGATGGAACAATCGAGCAATTCAAGACCCATTCAACTCCTAAGGATCCGTCAGTAGGGGTATTGCAAGGTTTAGCAGAAGTGGCTGGGGCCCATGGACTTAGTCTCGATCAATTGCTTAATGAAGTGAAATTGATTGTGCATGGAACGACGGTAGCAACCAACACGTTGGTTGAGCGAAAAGGGGCCAATGTTGGATTGATAACAACGGAAGGCTTCCGAGACTTGTTGGAAATGCGCGAAGGTCTCAAAGAGGATCGTTATAACCTCCGAATGGCTTCAGTTGAACCTTTGATTCCACGCTACCTGAGGTTAGGAGTACCCGAGAGGGTAAAGTACGATGGCAGTGTTCACACACCGTTGGATGTTGGTGCGTTGAATTGTAGCCTTCAGGAATTAAAGAGAGAAGGCGTGGAATCATTAGCGGTGTGTTTTCTATTCTCTTTCATGAATCCTGCCCACGAGCTGCAGGCGGAGGTAGAAATCAGGAAAGTATTTCCGGACGCCTTCGTATCTCTGTCACACGAGGTGCTACCTCAGATCAAGGAGTTTGACCGTATTAGCACAACGGCTCTGAACGCCTACGTTGGACCAGAACTTGGCCGATATCTTGGTAACTTTCAGCGACGTATTGGAGAGCATGGAGATGAGAGCAAGGTCTTGATAATTCAGTCGAACGGTGGGGCAGCGCCTATAGAGGATTCGATAAAGTTTGCGGTTCGCTCCATCCTTTCTGGACCTGCTGGTGGGGCGAAAGGAGCAGCAAAAGCTGCCGCTTCTGTGGGTGAAGGGAACGTTATTGCTCTGGACATGGGTGGGACTAGCACGGATATATCGATCATAGAGGGCGGCAAGCCACACGTTGCCAATGAGAAGTTTGAAGCAGGTTGGAAGATCGCAGTGCCTATGATAGATATTCATACCCTGGGCGCAGGCGGGGGCAGTATCGCCCGGGTAGACTTGGGAGGGATTCTGAGAGTTGGTCCGGAAAGCGCGGGAGCGGAACCTGGTCCTGCCTGCTACGGGTTGGGAGGGGAGAATCCTACAGTTACCGATGCCGCGTTGGTATTGGGCCTATTGGATCCAAGTTCATTTCTTGGAGGACGCGCGAGTTTGGATGTGAATTTGTCCAGAGAGGCGGTCAAAGTCAAAGTGGCAGAGCCGCTAGGGCTTTCGGTTACTGAGGCAGCAGATGGTATTCTTCGAGTCGTGTCCAACTTGATCGCTGAGGGGATACGCCTCGCCTCTGTCCGAAAGGGGCTGGATCCTCGTGAATTCTCGATGATGGCTTTTGGAGGAGCGGCTGGAATGCTAGCTTCCCGGGTGGCCAGGGAAGTCGGAATTCAAAAAGTACTCGTCCATCCTGCGGCTCCAGTGTTATCTGCATTCGGTATTTTGAACTCAGACGTTCAGTACGATTTCTCTCAGTCTTACCCTATGGGACTGGAAGTTCTCGATCTTAACGAGGTCCGTGTTCGACTCAAAGCTATGGAAAAGCAAGGAAGAGATCGCCTCATTGAGAACGGTATGTCAAGCGAGAATATCAGGGTAGAGCTAAACGGGGACATGCGCTATTTGGATCAGATTTATGAGGTCACCGTTCCGATCCCTGGACTCGATCTGGAAGATCCTTTACTCAAAGAGCAATGGGCGGACAACTTTCACAGACGATTCGAAGAGCTATATTCATACAGGCAGTCCAATCAAGAGATTCGTCTAGTCACTCTTCGGGCGACTATATCGGCACCGTTACCCGAGATCTCTGATACGAATGGGACCCATCGGCCCTCAACTGACTTTAATTCGTCTCACCCTGTAAATAGACAAGTCTATATGGGCGTTTGGGAAAATGTATCCATTTTCCATTCAAATGAATTTCTTGAAGGCAGTAAAGTTCAGGGCCCAGCTATCGTTGAATCCGAGTTCACCACCGTTGTCTTGGGCCGCGGCGACGTCGCTATCAAAAGTCCCGGAGGCATGTTGGGTATTGAACTGGGGCGTGTGCAATCGATGGAATACCAGGACACAATATCATTAGGATCTGATCCGGTGACCCTGTCGGTAGTTGAAAACCGATTGGAATCTATAGCTATTGAGATGATGGACGTAATGCTCCGTACCTCTATGTCCCAGATTCTGAACTCCAGCCGAGATTTCTCCACGGCCATCCTTGATAGCCAGTGCAGGCTGATCGCTCAAGGGGAGGGGATACCAGTACATGTCAGTGCTTTACCGATTGCTGGTGAAGCTGTCTTGAAGACTTTCCGCGACGATATTCATCCGGGCGATATGTTCGCATTAAACGATCCTTATAACGGGGGTAGCCACCTTCCAGATATAACTGTAATTAAGCCAGTGTTTCTAAATGACAATTTATTGTTCATGACCGTTAACCGAGCGCATCACAGCGATGTCGGTGGCGCGTCCCATGGAGGCTATAACCCGTCAGCCAGTGAGATTTACCATGAAGGCCTGCGGATACCGCCACTACGTATCCACGATAAAGGTCAACCGAGAGACGACCTACTTGCTATGCTTTCAGCGAACGTTCGGCTACCTGAAAATTTTTTGGGCGATCTAAATGCCCAAATAGGCTCCGTTTCCACAGCAGAACGCCGCATATTGGAGCTGCTCGACCATTACGATGTAGACACCTTACTCGCAGTTATAGATGGCATACTGTCTGCCACCGAGCGCCAGGTCCGCCAGTTCATATCTGATTGGCCTGACGGTGTATTTAGAGGGGTGTCCTACGTCGACGATGATGGATTTGACTCCGAGATGATTCCAATCCGGGCTGAAGTGACGATTGAGGGAGATGCGATGAAAATCGACCTCAGCGAATCTTCTGATCAAGTGACTGGTTTCATCAATAGCGCTTACGCAAACACTCGCTCCGTCGCCCACGCTGCCATAATGTATCTTGCGCCTTATGACGTAGCTAAGAACGAAGGGTCTATGGGACCCTTGAGTGTGGTTGCCCCGAGAGGATTGATTGTAAATGCCAATCCACCTGCTCCCGTATGCATGAGTACTAACCATTGCGCCGAAGAGATAATCGAGGCAGTGTTCAAGGCTCTAGCAAACGCCGTTCCGCAGGCTGTAAATGCAGGCTTTTCGAGAAGACTGAGATATGCCATTACAGGGACTGACCCGCGTACCGGCCGGTACTTCATCTGGCATTTTTTTATGGCCCGTGGGGGTGGTGGAGCCTCATTAGGGTTCGACGGATGGACGTGCGTAGGGGAAGTGAACGTCGCCGGAGGTATCCGTGCTCCAAGCGTTGAAGTAACGGAAGAAAGATTTCCTCTATTTGTTGTAAATCACGAGTTACGTCCTGACTCAGCTGGCGATGGGCAATGGAGGGGAGGACTTGGGTCCGTGTGCGAAATAATCTATGAAGGTAATGACGAAGCCACTATGAACACTGCAGGAGACGGTGTGATAGTACCTCCTTTTGGCCTGTTTGGTGGCTCACAAGGTCAGCCTCACCATTACAGTCTGGTGTCCAACAGTACGGAACGGAAACTGAGGTCTAAGGAGACAGGGATTTCCGTTTTACCAGGCGATCATATAATTGCTCTTTCTTCCGGGGGAGGAGGGTACGGTGATCCGAAGAAACGTGATGAAAATTCTCGCCTGTGGGACGAAAGAAATGGCTATGCGTCTAGATGATGGCTAGGAATATATGAAATTATCGGCTTATTCGTCTCTAAGTGCCAAGAAATAAGCCGTCTTAGTAAAATTGTCAACTTAGCACCTCAAAGCGAATCAGGCCCATATAGGCTTTAGAAATCGTAAATATCCGTACAAGTTCATTTAGAGATTCGGAAATATTTAATCATCTCCTATAGCTTCAATACTATAGAAAATTATACAAACTCTTTCTGAAAACCAATTAAGGTTCGGCGCTATCCGATGGGTTTGTAACCTAGTGGTGTTTCTGGAGTTCAGCGGGTTAATTTGAAAACAAGTTTTGCTTCGTCTAGATGAAACGGGTAATCTCTATTCATGAATGGAAATTCGGAATCTGACCCAGAAAAAGACTCAGAAAAATTTCAATCTGCTGCTCCACTCATTGACGATTACGGTGTGCGAACCTCGCCACTATCCCCTGTTAAAGCTTCTGCCAACAACCAAACT
>ERZ651768.2192-NODE-2192-length-13762-cov-19.003873_pt1 | contig 13762 bp, 16 predicted proteins | sample MGYA00514754_ERZ651768 | MGnify/ENA metagenome assembly ERZ651768 | reverse complement strand
AGATAATATTTAAATTAGAGGAGTAATTAGTTTCATTAATCTTAAAATTGTATGCATTATATTTGACGGCAGACTTTTTTAACTTTGGTTCTATTATTAATCTATCCTTTGGTTGAATTAATTCTCCATTGATAGTCTGAATACCAATAATTTCAATCGGCATCATTTGAATATTTCCAATCGAAATAGTCATGTTCCCAGCTAAATATTTTTCTTCATAGGCGTGTATGCCTGAAGATGGGTAAATTAAGAATCTATTTACATTTTGAGTCGTTTTAAAGACCGACTTAATCTTACCTAGGTTGTCAATTTGAGGAAAATCTCTATATAAAATATTCAATTTTTCATTAATAATTGGCTCAAATTCATCAAAAAATTGATGAATCATAAAATGCTTACTATAAAAGCATCAGAGAATGTCATAAGACTTTTTCCTCCACTTATAGTAAATAACAATGAATTAGATGAAGCAATTGAAAAGATCGAAAAAGTTTGTAAAGAAATGAGTCAAAAATGAAAAATTTTATAAATATAGCTGATATAGATAAAAAAGATTTAAGAGAGATTATAGATAATGCAAAATCACAAAAATCAAAAAGATCTAGTTTAAATAAATCAGCTATTGATCCAGATAGTTCTTTAGCAGACAAAACATTAATTATGATTTTTGAAAAACCTTCAACAAGAACAAGACTTTCTTTTGAGATTGCTATGAAGCAACTAGGTGGACAATTATTAGTGTTAAATCCAAAAGATACCCATTACGGAAGTGGAGACGAAAGTATACATGATACTGCAAAAGTTTTATCTCAGTATGGTGATATAGTAATGTTGAGAACTCACAAGCATAAACATTTCCCAATTCATCAACAACCACCGAAACTTTTCCTGCCAAACAAGGAAGTTGGTAGGCGTTTTTCTCAGCTATTGTGGCAATAGTCTCCTTTTGTAATTTGTTTTTTCCTTTCAGCAAACGGTCCAGTAATTTTCGTCCTTTGAATTTCTTTTTAGCCTGAATGTCTTCATAAAAAGCAACAGCATCTCGGTAATACTTTAATGTTAATGGATCTACCAATACATTTGAAGGTTTGGTGTGATCTCTTTGCAAGTTAATATAAATCAATGAAGTTCTTTCAAATAATTTAGATAAAAATGTAATTTTTTACGGATATATGCTTAAATAATTAAACATTCTATAATATATGTAGTAAAAATGACATGTAAAGGAATTTGCACAAGATACAAGGCACAAAAACCTGTAGGAACTGGAAGATATGCTTCTGGTCAACGAAGGTGTCAGATTTGTGAGATTTTCATTAAATGGGAAGGTTTGTGGTGTCCATGCTGTGGATACAGACTTAGAACCAAACCACGAAACTTGAAATACAAAGCAAAACTGCGCGCACGTGTTCAGGCAGACGCTGCTGAAGAATCGATAGCAATAAAGGCTTAAAATCATTCGTAAGCCTATTGGCAATAGAATCGCATTATTCAAAGGTAGTTGTTGATGTTGATAACCGAAATTTTACGATTCAAGTATTACGGTTTGATAACGGTAGTTTTGTTTCTATAACCGAACACCAAGACAAGATTGGCGGAGTATTGGCATCGATCGGAACAGATTCTATACCAGTTAGTAGTACGATCATTCCAGCAAAATCTGAATCCCTTTTTTTGAAATTAGTATCTGAACGAATATCTTCGATCATAAAGGGTATCAATATTATCTCTGCCTTTATTCCACAGGAACTAGATAGTAAAATTGCTAATGCTCTAATGTCCAAGATAAAGGAGATTGTTGAGAAATGACGGTTGACATGCGAAGTTTTTTACAACAAATAAAAAAATCCAATGACTTAGTCACAGTAAAGAAGAAAGTTTCTACAAAATATGAGGTAGCAGCAGTAACTGCAAAGCTTGACGGGTCAAAGGCCGCCTTGTTTGAAAATATCAATGGAAGCAAGTTCAAACTGGTTTCAAACCTGGTAGGAAGTAGAGATAGGTTTGCACAGGCAATAGGCTCTAAAAAATCTAACATTAATCAAAAAATTATCAGGGCAATTTCTTCTGCAAAAAAACCAAAAACTTCTGCAACTGCAAAGTTTTTTGAAAACAGTTCCAAGGATATTTCCATTCTTCCAATTGTAACCCACTTTCAGAATGAATCAGGTCCTTTTATCACATCATCTATACTTTACACAAAAAACCTGGAAACAAAATCTCAAAACTCTTCTTTTCATAGATTAATGCCAATTGGAAAAAGGCAGTTCTCAATTAGAATGGTAGAGGGTAGAGATCTTCATAGATCATTTATGTTTGCAAAGAAACATGGAGAGGACTTGCCAATTGCAATTACTGTTGGTGTTCATCCCGCCATTTCAATTGCTAGTGCATTTCAAGCACAATGGGGTAAAAATGAACTTGAGATAGCAAATTCACTATTAAACAACAAACTCACCTTGACAAAATGTCCAATCACTGGAATGTTGGTACCATCAACCACGGAAATTGTTATGGAAGGAAAAATTTTGCAAGATAAAACCCACAAAGAATGGATGGTTGAAATGCTTCGAACATATGATATGCCAAGATCTGCACCGGTAATTGAAATTGAAAAACTGTATTTCAGAAATAATGCGATTTACCATGATATCCTATCTGGTTACAGCGAGGCGAGATTGTTGATGGGAATACCCATAGAATCTAAACTCAATGGCATAATGAAAAAAAGATTCCCACAGACAAAACAGGTGATTCTGACAAGCGGTGGAGCCAACTGGCTTCATGCCGTCGTTCAAATCTCAAAAACTAAATCAACCAATGTTAAAAAAATCATTAACGAAACTTTCGCAAACCACAGATCATTGAAGATGGTGACTGTAGTGGATGACGATATTGATCCTACTGATGCTGTAGCTGTAGAATTTGCAATGGCTACCAGGTTTCAGGCTGATAAGGATCTTGTAATAATAAAAAATGTGAGAGGCTCTAGCCTTGATCCTTCAAGCGACCAAAAAAAATTACGGACAGCAAAAATGGGAATAGATGCTACAATACCTGCCTCAAAGAGACCAGATGGCTTTAGGTTAGGTAAGATTCCAAAAACTAAAACAAACCTGAAGGATTATTTGAAAAAATGAAATCTGCTTATTTTATAGTAATTGTTCTAGTATCAGGATTTACTGCAGGTATAATACATGGAGCAGTGAATTTGGTAATTGTAGAGCCATACCTTGATCAGGCAATTAGTATTGAAAACCAAAATCTCTTTGCAACTGGACTTGCTGAAGATACGCCACAATTCTGGGCCGAATATTCTTCATATCGTGATTGGCAAAAAAGCGGTCAGTTATTGGCTGGTGGAATTCTAGGAATGTCAATTGGAGCGTTATTTGGTATTGTTTTTGCCTATTCAAGAAATGCTCTGCCCAAAGGACATACTGTAAAGAAGACATTTGTGCTGGCAGCAATCATGTGGTTCACCATTTTTCTGATCCCTTTTTTGAAATATCCTGCAAATCCTCCAACAGTTGGAGAGGCGGAGACAGTTGTACTCAGATCAATACTCTATCTTACATTTATCGCAATCTCGGGTTTTTCAGCTGTTGGTTTTTTTATTCTGTACAAAAAACTTCAAAACAAAAAGAAGGGTTTTGCATTTGTCGGTTATGCGGTTTTCATCACTGCTGTATTTTTTATAATGCCACCAAATCCTGATGAAATCACAGCACCAATGGATTTGGTTAATAACTTTAGAACAATGTCAGTGATAGCTGTTTCAACATTTTGGATTGCTAATGCTATCATACTTGGCGCACTGTGGCAAAAATACAAAGCAAAGCTAGAGGAATCATCGTATAAAACCTGATGCGAAACTACCCTCATTCTACATTCTTAGAATAAGAAATTAGAATAGTTGGATCGTTTAAATAACTTAGCTCAGCCTAAAAAAAACACTTGAGAGGAAAATCCAAAATCATGACCAGAAAGTTCATTCTGCTTTCAGCAATACTTGTTGCAGTTGCCGCATTTCCATTAGCAGTTTCAGCACAAAGTGATGCTGTTCCATCGTGGATAAAAAACACAGCTGGATGGTGGGCAGACGACCAAATTACTGAGATGGAATTTGTCAACTCAATGGAATACTTGATAGATTCTGGAATAATTCAAGTATCTTCCCAAAGTGTTGATGTCAGTGAACTGACAATTGGTTTCATACCAATTGAAAAGGCGGATGAGCTTACACCAAAGGCGGAGTCGTTAGAAAAATTCCTTGAACAAAAAATACCCAATGTGGATTTCAAAATAGTAGTTCCAAATAATTATGAGACAATTATTGAAGGAATGAAGTTTGGGCACATTGATGCCGCATTCATGGATACAGGACCTGCATGGATTGCTCATAACAGGGCTGGGGCAGAAGTCATTCTGGCTGAAGTTGTTAAAGGGAAAATAAACTATCAAGCAACAGTTTGGACTAAAGCAGATAACAATTCAATTAATTCCCTAGAAGACACGTTGGGCAAAAAAGTAGCCTTTACAAGCATTACTGGCTCGTCAGGATTTGTAAGACCAATGGGCACACTAGTCACAGAAGGTCATATCAATATTGAGGGTAATGATATCGTTGCACTCGAAGCAGCATTAGCAGATTCATTTGAAAGATATACTTTTGCAGGAGGATACAAGGCGGCTCTTCAATTATTATTAAATGATCACGTTGATGTCGCATTTGGTTCAGATATTGCACCGAAAAAGTATCTCGATCCAGTTGACCAGGGAAAATTAAAGGCAGTTGATACGATAGGACCAGTTCCGTCCCATGTATTTGTGGTAAGTTCTGAAATGTCAGAAGGTACAAAAACTGCGTTAGTTAATGCCTTGATAGATCTTAATTATGCAGAAAATAATCACATTCTAAGAAACATTTACGGTGCAGAAGCATTGTTACCCACATCCACTGAGATGCATATTGGAGATTTTGGAAAATTCATTGATGCCTTAGTAGGTCTTGATCAAAAAATTCTAGACAAATACAATAAAGGTAGTTGAAATGTCTCTTACAAAACCATCTAAAGTTAAAACATTGGAAAAATCATCAATTTTTACAAAAACCATCATCCAAATGAATGGTGTTTCAACCTCATATGATTCGAAGAGTTATGTTTTGAAAAATATTAAGCTGTCAATTGAGCGAGGTTCAAACTATGCCATAGTTGGACAATCTGGTTCTGGTAAATCTACCCTACTGAGATTGATGAACGGCATGATGAATCCAAGTGAGGGAAAAATCATGATTGATTACCAAACACCTAACATGTCTGACAAAAAGTTCAAAAAACTCATGCACAAAATTGGTTATATCCCACAAAATCTAGGTCTGATAAAAAATTCCACCGTCCTTGAAAATGTCCTAATTGGAGCGTTACCACGTGTCAGCGGATTTAACTCTTTTTTGAAAAAATTTTCAGATTCTGAAGTTAGCAACGCCAAAAAAATTCTAAAACAAGTGGGTCTTGAGGGAAAAGCTGAAAGGAAGGTCTACATGCTAAGCGGAGGAGAAAAAAGAAGAGTTGCGATAGCAAGGGCTCTTGTTCAAGAACCAGAAATAATACTTGCCGATGAAATTGTCTCTGAGTTGGATCATGTTACGGCACGGGAGATTATGGATGTTTTAGCAGAAGCACAGGCAACAATGAATCTTACCGCCGTAATGGTTCACCACGACCTACAGCTGGCACTGGAATATGCTGATAGGGTTGCTGTAATCAAAGAAGGTGAAAAAATTCTTGAGATTGGAGTTGAAGGAGACAGAATTGTAGACTTTCAGTCAGGAAATTATACACAAAGAGAAATCTTGGAGATGTTTAGTGATGAACCAAAAGAATAACCTAATCATTGGGCTAATCATCGCAGGCGTTATTTTCATGTCTGCTAATGTTGGTGCAGACCCCAGGGACTTTGTTGAAGGATTGCCAAACATTGGAATCATAGCACAAGAAATTACCGAAGTGGATCCTTCACTCCTGGGAACAGCATTTTGGGCTATGTTGGAAACAATCCAGATGGCATTTATTGGAACTGTTGTAGGTGTTGCAATTGCACTTCCGCTAAGCTTGCTAGCTGCCAGAAATTTGAATAACAAATTTGTTTACGTACCTATTCGTGCCTTGCTTGCCGCCATCCGTACTTTCCCTTCAATTCTTTGGGCAATTTTGTTTGTGATCATAGTTGGTCTTGGTCCATTTGCAGGGGTATTGGCGATCATTATGTATACAGTTGGTTTTATTGCAAAACTCCAATACGAAGCTATCGAAGCCACTGATGCTGATCCCATGGATGCAGTAGGCGCTATTGGAGTTTCCAAACTACAGATGATCAGATTTGTTGTATTGCCAGAATCTGCATCACACCTACTCAGCCAGATTTTGTACATTTTTGACTATAACATTAGGCAGACAAGCATTCTTGGTCTTGTGGGTGCAGGCGGAATTGGATTTTACATCATTAACTACATCAAGTTCTTTGAGTATGGAAAGGCTGCAGTTTTCATGCTGGTTGTTCTTGCAACAGTCTTGATAATTGAGTGGGTTAGTGTACGGGTGAGAGACAAGTACATCGTCAAGTCACAAAGGGGAATGCAGGTTAAATCTTAACAGCCCTTAATTCCACTGCCCACAAAAATCGAATAGCAGCCGAGACCACATTCCTCACATCTTGGCTTCATAGAATCTTTTTCTGCACTTCCAATGCAACAAGGTCTTTTCTCTCTGCCTAAATGATCAACGGAAACAATTGCCCATGTGGGGCAATCTATTGGAGTTGTTCCTTTTCCACCCCAACTTTTCTTCATTAGTTCTAATTGGTTCTTAGGATTTGAGATATAGTCTCTATATTTCGTTTTTTGTAAATCTATCAACTCATCAACTACCGCATCTCTTTCTTTTCCAAAAGGAAGCCATAATGGGTCTCCCTCCATAAATGGAGTGTGGAATTGGACACCAATCTTATTTGAATAATCACGCCAATCTTCAATTACTTTTCTGACAGTCTTGTAATTTCTAGAGTTTATGGTCATTGAAATCCAGATATCCTTGTATGCCTTGCTGCCATTATTTTCAACATAATCAATTACATTTTTTCTTGTTTTAGCCCATGTACCATCTCCGCGAATGGTATCATGAATTTTTTGATCACCGTCAATTGATACCCAGTAAAAATAAAGATCCTTGAATTTTATTAGCGGATAATTTCCATTTGTTACTACACAGGAGCGTTTTGGGAACTCTTTGGCAAACAATTCTACAACGTCTGGTCTCATCATGGGCTCGCCGCCAACAACTGTTACAGCAAATACATGGCGTTTTTTGAATTTCTCATCAATTACCTGTTTCCATTCCTCAAGGGTTAGCTCCTCATTCTCTTTTCTGTTTAGCCACCAATAGCAGTGCTCGCAGTGTAAATTACACTCGTTGATTATATCCGCTGAGCCAAAGATTGGGCTTCGCCTCTTGAACAATTTCCAACCTGCATATTTTGAAAATAGATGAAAATATTGTGGTGTTTCCTGAACAATCTGGCTTAAACCTCTGCCCATTATTTCCATAAATAACCCCTTTGACCAAACTAAAGAACGGAATCCACCATTAGTGCAATGAAAAGTACTGCCAAATATGGACTTGAAAACTTGAACAAAACCCATGAAGCCTTTTCGCTTGGTTTTGCAACAACCCAGAAACTAAGAACCACCATTAAAACTCCAGACGCAATTGCAGTATACAAATAAACTTCATGCATCAATGGCTCTCCATTATCATGTGTTAGGAAAAATGGAACTACGCTAAAGAGTACCATCATTAGTGTTGTACCAGCAATTATTCTTGCAGAAGTTTTTTCTGACTGTACCGCAGTTAACATTGGAACGTTTACTTTTTGGTAATCATCCTTAAAGTGTAAAGTTAATGCCCAAATATGCATTGGAATCCAAACAAAGACTAATCCAGCTATAACAAGACCAAAGTCCCAGAGGCCAGTTGTAGTTACAGCAACATAGCCAATCAGTGCTGGTGCACCGCCTGAGAATCCTCCCAAAACAATATTTGTTCTACTTTTACGTTTTAGGCCATAACTATACACCAAAATATTATCTACTAATCCAAACGCCATAAAGGAACCAGCTAAGATGCCTTGCCAAAATGATGCGGTAAAACATATGCCAAAAGCACATGCTAATGATATTGCAGCAAGCACAAGTCCAAAATTCCTAGCCTTTTCTGCAGGATAAATTCGTCTACTTGGGATGGGTCTACCTTTTGTTCTCTCCATTATTGCATCAATGTCTCTGTCATGATAATTTGTCAACGTATTCGCAGCAGCAGAACCGGCAGCTACTCCTCCAAGGAGTAATGCCCATGTTTCAAGAGAAATTGGAATGTTGAAAACATTTGAAGCGGTAATGGCTGCACCAAAGGCAGTAAACACAAGAAGGTACCAGATCTTTGGTTTTGTCAGCTCGTAGTATACAGCGATATTTGATTTTGTGTTAAAAGTTTGCATTAATCATCACTCTATTCTCAGATCTGCATCACTATTCTAACATATAGGGCATTTGTTTTGTTCGTGTCTTCATTTCTATAAAACTCTCAGAGCCTATAATTCCTTGAATTTTACCAATATTATCTGAAACAATCTTATACATATCATTCAGGTTTTCGGCATACATTGTTACCAGTATGTCAAACCTACCGGTCACTTCCGCAACCTCTCTCACACCTGGGATCTTGAATAATTCTTGGATAACATTATCTCGTTGCTTTGAATCCATGTTAATTCCTGTTATTGACTTTACACCAAACCCTAATTCCTTATTGTTAATCTCAATTGTAAATCGCTCAATGAGTTTTTTATTTATTAATCGCTTTATCCTGCTATAAACTACTGAAGAGTTGGCGTTAATTTTTTCAGAAAGTTTTGGAATTGATATTGATGAATCCTTACTAAGCTCTGATAAAATCTTTTGATCTATTTTATCCACTTTTGCCGTTTAAAACACCTGAGACATTACATATTTTTCGGATTAATAAAGCTATTATTGAAATTTTTATAATTTTTTTCTTTAAATCTTATCTTTTTTGTATAGCATCTCAGCTAGGAGAACAGCACCCTTTGCAGATCCCATCTTCTTGTTGTGTGAGAATAACATGTACTTCAATCCATGATCAAACAACTCCTCTTTTTCTAATCTTCCAATTGTTGTCGTCATTCCGCCACCCACTTGTCTTTCAATTCTTGGCTGCGGTCTTGTTGGGTCCTCATGCACTGCATAGTAATCTTTTGGCGCTGATGGAAGACCTACAACACTAATTTCCTTATTGTATTGTTCATATGTTTCCTTTGCATTTTTAGGATCAACCTCTTTTTCAGTTTCAACGAATACGGATTCGGTATGACCATCAATTACTGGAACCCTTGTACAAGTACAACTAACACGTATGTCGGCCGGTTCTATTTTACCATCCTTTAATTTTCCAAGTATTTTTTTTGTCTCAATCCTAACTTTGTTTTCTTCCTTTGGTATGTAAGGGATAATGTTATCTGTGACATCCATAGCCGAAACACCTGGTGATCTGCCGCCACCCGAGATCGCTTGCATCGAAGTCATCATGACTTTTTTTGCTCCATATTTCTCATAAAGTGGTTTCATAGTAATTGCTAATCCAGTTGTGGTACAATTAGGCAAGGGAGCTACCCATCCTTTCCAATCTCTGTTCTTTTTTTGTACTTCTAACAACTCAGCTTGCTCATCGTTTATCCCTGGAATTAGAATTGGCACATCATCCTCATATCTATACGCAGAAGAAGTTGAAATTACAGGTATATCCTTTGCAAACTTTGTCTCAATATCTCTTGCAGCGTTAGATTCGACAGCAGAAAATACCAAGTCTAACTCCGCAACATTAATCTCGTCAATTTTTTTTACAGTCATTCCTTTGATGTATTCCGGGATTTCTCCACCCACTTCCCATTTGATAATTCCACTGTCTGGATCTCTAATTGCATCAACGTAGTTTTTTCCTGCAGATCTTTCTGAAGCTGCAATTTGTGTAACTTCGAACCATGGGTGATCCTCTAGAGATAGCACAAATTCTTGTCCTACCGCTCCAGTGACTCCAATTATCGCTACTTTCTTTTTCATTGAGTCATTTTCAAGTTTTCAATTAATAATCGTTAGCAATAACCAAAACACACTATATTGGCAATTAATTATCTATAATGTGAAAATTCATCCAAACAAATCAGCACAGTCACACATCCCAGCCTCACACGGAGGCAAATATGGCACAAAAAATCCTGATGTTAATGTGATTGATTTCAGTTCAAATGTAAACCCATTAGGATGCCATCCAGGCGTAAGACGCTATTTGAAAAAGCATTTGGATTCAATTTCAGAGTATCCTGATCCAAATTCTACGGATTTACGTGCAAACTTGGCGTGGTTTACCGGTGTTCCAAAAAAGCAGATTGTTGTTGGGAATGGCGCGACAGAAATAATTTACAATTTCTGCAAAACTTTTCTAAATAAAAAGACGCGTGTTTTGATTCCAATACCAACTTTTAGTGAGTATGAAGTTTCTGCAAAACTTTGTGACTGTAAAATATCATTTTTTAAAACTATGGATCTTTCGAGAAATTTACAAAAATTTATCATGAAAATTCCCAGAAATGGCTGTGTTTTTATTTGCAATCCAAATAATCCCACTGGTATTTTAATCCCGAAGAATGAAATACTAAAAATTATCGCAGCGGCAAAGAAGAAATCAACAATTGTATTTGTAGATGAGACATTTATTGAGCTTGTACCAGGAAATGATGAATCCGTAATAAAGCATATCAAGAATTTCGAGAATTTGTTCATTTTACGTTCACTCACAAAATCTTTTGGTTTAGCAGGAATTAGAATTGGCTATGGAGTAGGCAGTCCACAAATTATAGAACCACTACAAAAAATCAAGATTCCTTGGAATGTAAGCAATCTAGCACAGCGTGCAGCAAGTGCAGCAATATGTTATCATCCATTTTTAGATAAAACATGTAAATTAATCAAAAAGGAGAAAAATTTCATATCCTCAAATTTAGCAAAATCGAAAAAATTTGCTTGCTATACTTCAGCAACAAACTTTCTTCTAGTCAAGACAAAAATTAAATCAAAACTTTTGCAAAAGAAACTTCTCAAACAAAAAATTCTGATTAGAGACTGTAGCACATTTCGTGGATTAAACCAGAATTACATTAGAATTGCAGTAAAAACTAGAAAAGAGAACATAAAACTGCTAAAGGCATTGAAGGTGATTTAGCATCTCAAAAACGCTAATGGTTCAGGGAACCGCATCCAGTGCAGGTAAAACAACACTTGTTACTGCACTCTGCAGAATTTTTCTGGAAAAGGGATTCTCTGTAGCACCGTTCAAGGCGCAAAACATGTCAAACTACGCCTACAAAGGAAAAGATTTTGAAATTTCTCGTGCTCAGGCAGTTCAAGCTCTCGCATCACGTATTGAAATATCACCAGATTTGAATCCAATTTTGCTAAAACCTCTAGGTGATTATAGAAGCTCCATTTTCCTAAGAGGAAAATTCTATAAAAAAATGCATGCTGATGACTATTACAGGAAGTTTGTTCAAAAAAATGGAATGAAAACAGTTTTGAGTTCGTTTCATGCTTTAGAAAAAAATCATGATTTGATTATCATTGAGGGCGCTGGTTCTCCTGCCGAGATCAATCTTACTCAATATGATATTGCAAACATGAAACTTGCCGAGAAAACAAAATCGCCCGTAATTTTAATCACGGATATTGAGAGAGGTGGATCTTTTGGAAGCATTGTTGGTACCCTGTCATTATTAGAAAAAAAATACCAAAGAATGATCAAAGGTTTTGTTTTTAACAAATTTCGTGGAGACTTGAATATTCTTAAACCTGGATTTAGAAAGCTAAAACAAAACACAGGAAAGCCCGTTTTTGGGACCATTCCACTGACCAAATTTCTGCTTCCCGAGGAGGATTCTATAACTTCAAATTCAAAGCATCTTGCACTCAATAGTAAGAACCTAAAAAAGATCGATTCTGAAATTGAGAAGTTAAGCAAGGTTGTCAAGTCAAGTCTTAATATCAGAGCAATTGAAAAACTACTGTAATGATACTTGAAAGTGTAGTCATAGTTGCGTTTGCTCTTTTATTGGATTTTTTAGTAGGTGATCCAAAAACCAAATATCATCCAACTGCTTGGATTGGAAAACTAATAGCATCACTTGTTCCTTTTACAAAAAGCAACTCGATAAGAAAGGAATTGATTGGTGGCATCTTGCTTGTTAGTGTAATTGTAGTAACTGTCTGCACAGTGCTTGTTGTTTTGGATATTGGAATTAGTTTACTCACTATTGATATTGTCTCATTAATTGTGTCAATAGCTGTAGGTTCAATCTTACTAAAAACAACTATTGCTATTAGAGGAATGCAAAAACATGCCTTAGCGGTAGTTGATGCGGTTGAGAAAGGGGATTTAGGTTCTGCTCGAAATCATCTCTCTATGATTGTAAAGAGAGATACCAAGAATTTAGATAAAAATCATATTTTGTCTGGCGTTTTGGAGAGTGTAAGCGAAAATACGGTTGATGGAATTACTGGTCCGTTATTCTATTATGCTATTTTTGGTCTTCCAGGTGCATTTGTTTACAGAGCAATAAACACTGTAGACTCTATGATTGGCTACAAGACAACCTTGTTCAAGAATGTGGGTTGGTTTGGAGCCAAGTGTGATACTGTACTGAACTATGCTCCATCTAGACTAACTGGGTTAGTGATGATTCTAGGCGCATTAATTTTGGGCTACAATTGGAAGGAATCGCTATACATTATGAGACGTGACAGCGGAAAACTAGAAAGCACTAACGCAGGATTTCCAATGGCTGCTTTGGCTGGTGCACTTGGAACCAGGTTAGAAAAGATGGATTATTACACAATTGGCAATGGCAGTATAGAATTTACAAAATCTCACATTACGTCTGCAGTTACGTTGATGAAAGTTTCGTCAATTTTATTCTGCGGTATAGTTACTATTCCAATAATCGTAACTCTTTCATTTTTAGGATGGTGGATACATGCTTAAGGAAATCAGTTCAGTTTTCTCATTCCTAACAATAATTCCTTCTAATAACACTGATCTGGAAACTGTCGCAAGATACATGCATGTTTTCCCTATAATTGGAATTGGAATAGGACTTCTAATTGCCTCAATTGGATTTGGACTTTCATTTTTCCTAGAACCATTAATTGTTGCATTATTGGTTGTTGCATCCATCGCTATCATTACAGGAATACATCATACTGATGGGTTGGCGGATTTCGCTGATGGTCTTATGACCAGAGGGACAAAAGAGAAAAAACGCAAGGCGATGAAAGATCTTTCAACTGGCTCTGCAGGAATTGTTTCTGTTGTATTGTCTATAGTTGGCGTAATCATAGCCTTGTCACTGACAACTGGCTACGAGTTGTTTCAGGCTATTTTACTTAGTGAAATTTTAGCTAAGTTCTCAATGGTATTAATGGCTAGTATTGGAAAATCAGCGGCTGTTGGTTCCAATTCACCATTCATGCAAATCATGAAAGATAAAAGAAGACTGGCGGCTGCTGGTGTTATTACGATTATTCCGCTTGTTGTGATAGGCGGAACTACTGGCTTGATACTTTTTGGTGCATCAATTG
>ERZ651768.2191-NODE-2191-length-13768-cov-3.889855_pt1 | contig 13768 bp, 15 predicted proteins | sample MGYA00514754_ERZ651768 | MGnify/ENA metagenome assembly ERZ651768 | reverse complement strand
CAGACCGACCGGGAGTTCCTGGCCGCCGAACTCGGCTTCAGCAAGATCAGCGCCAACAGCATGGACGCCGTGTCAGACCGCGATTTTGTGGTCGAATTCCTGGCCGCGGCCTCGGTCTGCATGATGCACTTCTCCCGGATGTCTGAGGAACTGGTCCTTTGGTCCAGCGGCGAGTTCGGGTTCATCCGGCTATCGGACGATTTCACCACCGGCAGCAGCATCATGCCCCAGAAGAGAAACCCCGACTTCGCCGAACTGGCGCGGGGCAAGACGGGCCGGGTTTACGGCGACCTGATCGGTCTGCTGACAACTCTGAAAGGCCTGCCCCTGACCTACAACCGAGACCTGCAGGAGGACAAGGAAGGCTTCTTCGACGCCGCCGACACCCTCACGACAACCCTGGACGTCTTCCAGGCCATGCTGCCCGGCATGAAGTTGAACGAGGAACGGGTCTCGAGCCTGGCCGGCAAGAGTCAGATGCTGGCCACAGACCTGGCCGACTACTTGGTTGGGAAGGGCATGCCCTTCCGCGAGGCCCACGGCATCATGCGGGCCCTATCCCAGTACTGTGACCAAGAGAACATCAGCCTGCGGCAACTGTCACTGAACGAGTACCGGAAGTTATCAGACCTCTTTCAGGAGGACGTGTATGACATCACCGCCGAGTCGTCCGCGGCCGCCCGGGACAATCCTGGAGGCACGGCGCCCGGCCGCGTTGCCGCCGCCCTAATTGAAGCAAAGAAGATACTGGAGGCTGCCGGAGATGGTTTCTGAGGCCAGGGTGCTCATCGCTCCGTCGGTGCTATCGGCTGATTTCGCCGACCTGGGCCGCCAGGTCCGAGAGGGAACTGACGCCGGGGCCGACCTGATTCACGTGGACGTGATGGACGGCTTGTTCGTGCCCGCCATTTCCTTTGGAGATGTTGTGGTGGACGCGATTCGGGCCAACACCGATGTGCCATTGAACATCCACCTGATGATCCAGGAGCCGGAAAACCTGTTGTCCACCTTCGCCAAGGTAGAGTCCGACCAGATACTGGTCCACGCAGAGGCCTGCGGGCACCTGCACCGGACCGTCTCCGCCATCAAGGACAAGGGCAACCAGGTCGGGGTCGCCATCAACCCCGGCACCTCCATAAGCGCCGTGGAAGACGTCCTGTCGCTGCTGGACATGGTGATGATCATGTCGGTGAACCCAGGGGCGTCCGGTCAGTCGTTCATCCCCCAGAGCCTGGAAAAGATTCGGCGGCTCAAGGCCATCATCGACGACGGGAAATTCGAAGCCCAGATCGAAGTCGACGGCGGAATCAAGGCCGACTGGACCGCCCAGGACTCGATAAAAGCCGGCGCGACCATCCTGGTAGCCGGTTCGGCCATCTTCAATGACCGCGAAAGCATTCCCGACGCAATGAAGGGTATGCGCGGGTGTATCTTGGGCTGACACGCCCAAAGCTGATGGATGTTGGGGACTCAAAAAAAGCCCCTTCCCGATGAATCGGGAAGGGGCTTTTTGCTTCTTCAGGTAATTCCTCGCTTAGAGGGCGGCGAAGACTTTTTGGACTTTCTTAGATTTGTGTAGCGAGCGCAGGCAACGGGTACAGATCTTGACCTTGACCGTCTGGCCCTCACGCACCAGAGTTTGTTTGTGGACGTTGGCCACGAAACGGGTCTTGGTGTGGCGGTTGGAGTGGCTGACATTGTTGCCGCTCATCCCAGCTTTTAAACAGATCTCACAGCGCATTTCTTCTTCTCATTCATCGCCGTCCAGGCTCAATGCAGGACAGCATGATACTTCGTTTTCGTGTCTTTGAACGAACCTCAGGTTAACACAATCCCCACGCTCAAACAACCAACGGCGACTTCCCGATGATCGGCCTAGCACCCTATGAGCGGGAAGTCGCCGTCTCCTCCGTCATATTGGGTAATACCGGTCCAAAACTCTGGTAGTTCGGCCTAGGAGGGCGACATCATGAAACAGACTTGGAGGCTTTTGGGAATGATTTTCGTTTCGATGGCCCTGGCTGTTGCCTGCGACCCAACCGCGGCGCCTAAAGCAGTCCCTACCGAACGCCCCACATCTACTCTTGCTCCCAGCCCACAGGCGACATCAACTTCTGTGCCGGTCCCAACGGATCCTCCACCGCCGACCATGGCACCGACCCCAACGATACCGCCGTCGCCCATCACCTTTGTCGTGCAGGACAATTACACCCTGGGGCAGGATATTACGATTAGGAACAACGGGCCCATCAGTTACTTCTACACCACCTATTACCCGGCCTGCTACAACCTGAGTTTTTATGACGAATCGTTGAAGGTCCGTCGGATCGAATCTTTTGGAGAGATCAGGGAGCTGGCCACAAGCGCACTTCTCATCACTCAAGGCACCCAATGCGACTTAGCAGGCGACACTGAATTACTGCCTGGAGAAGAGGCTGTGCTGATCCGCTGGGACCAGCAGGAGTGTGTTATTGACAATTGGGGGTGTGCTGAAAGTATTCCCGCGCCGGCGGGCGATTACAACATCGTGGGAAGGTTTTATGAGACCCAGTATCCCAGGGAAGGCGAGACCACCGCGAAGTGGAGCTTCACGATACGTCCGTAGGAAAGTCACGGGCCGACTCAAAGGGCGAACGTTCCTGATCGGTCGCTTGGGTGATCCCCTTGAGGCCCCCCAACGATCGCTCGTGTATAGCCCCGGCATGTTTCCTGTGCCTCGTTACGGGTGTATTATCCTGTCTGGATTTCAAGTCTGAATCACATGCCTACCTCAGGAGGAACTTATGAGGGTTATCCGAATCGCCGAGGTTGATATCGTTCCCATCGAAACCGCCACGCCAATCCCCGGCTGGACCGGCGGCGACGTCAAACGCACCAGGCAGCCCCTGCTGCCGGAGGGCGCCAGCAAGACATTCAACAGCAGCATCGTCAACTTTGAGAAGGGCTGCGGCACCGGGTGGCATACCCACAAGAGCGACCAGATGCTAGTGGTCACCGCCGGCATCGGCATTGTGGCCGACGAGAGTCACCAGCAGGAGATCACCGTGGGAGACGTGGTCCACGTCCTACAGGGCGAGAACCACTGGCACGGCGGCACCGCCGACTCCTACATGTCCCACATCACCATTACCGCCGCGGAGTAGGTCTTTTCGGCAGATCAGACCCGGTGAATAAAAAGGCCCCGGAGGAAAGCTCCGGGGCCTTTTTCGCCATTCTGGCGGAGGCCGGAATCCGTGCGATTACTAATCAACCTAGAAAAGAATTTGAAGAATGCCCCTAGTCATCCGTTCGCGGTGAGCCCGTCGAACCATTTGTTCGACATCAACCATGAATTACCGTGCATTCTTCAACGGGCTCCGGACGAACGGTCTCAGAATGTAGAAGTGGATTCCGTCCTTCCGCAGAAGGTCGGAATGACGCGAGGGGACGCATTGACCTCGACAAAACCTAGTTCTGTAGGTCCGAGGCGCTCTTCCATTCGGGTTGGGGCGTCTCCCGACCTAGCTGGGGCACGTACTCCGATGTCTCGACCATCTTCATTTTGTGGATGTAGCGCGGGCAATTACGGTAGGACTCCGTCACTCGCACACGCACGATGAACTGCGCCTCATGGTACTCGGGCAACAACGGGTCGTTGTCTTGTATGGAAGCCACTCCCTGAAGCCGGAGCCGCACCTGGCCTTCAAAATCGATGAACAGGATTCCCACGTTGGGGTTCTGCAGTGCGTTTCCCATGGACTGGTATTTCCCATTGCCGTCGTAGTTCGGGAAGGCAATCGTCCTATCATCCACGACCCGTACGAACCCCGGCTCTCCGCCCTTATAAGAACAGGTCGGCAGGCCCCGGTCGTCGCAAGTCGCGAGAAAGAACATGCTGGCGCCCTCGATCATCTTGCGCTCATCCGCGCCAAGCGTCTCGGTGGCCCGTTTGGCTAAAGCTTCGGCCAGTTTACGGGTGCCGAATTTTTCCTGGAGCTCCAAGTTGCCCCCGTGATAGTCGTGGACCTTCATATCATTGCTCCAGCCATCTAATCTTGACGTCGGCGGAATATCTCGACCGTAGCGTTCTCGATCACCGAGCCCCGGATGGGCGGGTGGGGTTTCTTCACCCGGATGGAAACCGAGTCCACTGGGAAATCGGACAGTATCCGGTCGGCTACCGACTGGGCGGCGGCCTCCAGCAGGTTTCGCGGTTCGCCTTCCATGACGTCTCTCACGGCGCGGTAGATATGAGCGTAGCTGATGGTGTCTTCCAGCCGGTCTGACGCACCGGCCTGAGTCAGGTCCATTTCCACCGCCAGGTCGACCAGATACTCTTGCCCCAGCACCCGTTCCTCAGGGTTCACGCCGTGGAAACCGTAGAACCGCATGCCTTCCAAGACGATACGGTCGGTTTTCGGGAATTCGTCTTTCACGATAGAACGCGCCTAGCCCATGCCGGCCTTGATGGCGTCAGCAAAGGCGATCAGGTTCTGCGCCCGTTTCACCACCGGCACGTCCACCATGCGGCCGTCCATGGCCAGAGACCCCCGCCCCGCGGCTTCGGCCTCTTCCCAGGCCTCCATGATCTTCCGGGCGTAGGCGACTTCTTCATCCGACGGGCTGAAAATTTCGTTGATTATGTCAATTTGGGCGGGATGAATGGCGTGCTTTCCGGTGTAGCCCATCTGGCGAGCCCGTTGGGCGTCGGCGCGTAGAGCGTCCGGGTCTTGGAACAGCACAAAGGGCGAATCCAGCGACGCCACGTTCGCGGCCCTGGCAGCCACGGGCACCAATGAACGGGGGACCTGTACCTCTTCGCCGGTGTCGGAGCGTTCGATCATCATGTCGTTGGTGAAGTCCTCGGCGCCGAAAGACAATGCGATCACCCGGGGCGAGGCTCTCGCAATGTCGCGGGCATCCACCAGTGCGCTGGCCGTCTCGACCCAGGCGGATATCTTGGTCGAGCCAGGCGCCACTCCGGCCAATGGTTCGATGGCGCTCAGCATCCGGTCGACGTCCCGGATATTCCAGGTGGACTCTACTTTGCCCAGACTGATGCCGTAGAGATCAGGTGAAACGACGGCCTCCAACTCGGAGCGGGTCAGGCCGGTGTCCAGGGAGTTCACCCGCACCATGACCCGTTGGCCCTCGCGCCGCAGGGTTGGCACCCACTGCTTGGCCATGTCTCTGGCCGCGGACTTCTCGCCGGAAGGTACGGAGTCCTCAAGATCAACCATCACCACGTCGGCGCTGAAATTACGCGCCCGCTCCAGCATGTTCTCCCGGTTGCCGGGCACGAATATAAAGCTGCGGTAGAGTTCCATGTTTACCTCTGAGTCAAGAGCCAATTGGAGCCCAGTATCCGTCGGCGCTCACCGAATCAACCGCACGTCGATACCCAAACTTAAGGTTTCCCATACACGGTCTGTAGTTAGAGCTGGCAACCCAAGCCGTTGGGCCAAACTCAAACAAGCCCGGTCACCAAGCGACAGGCCAACGTTGCGGCCAACGGCCGACAGATTCGCCGCCGTCATCGCATCCCCGGCAGTAAACGGAATAACGATTAAACCTAGAAACTCTAAGTCCCCGCCGACATCTCGTGGTTGTTGATCACCGCGAGCGATGATTTTTTGTAGGACTTCTGCCCAGTTAACACTGCAGATGACGGAACTGCCCAATGAGGCCTCGACTATCTCCAATCCCGGTTCTCTGTGAAGCCAGGCCAATAAAGCCGAAGCATCCAATACAAAAGATGTCGATTCGTCTAAGACAGCCTGTTGGGTCATTCCTCAGATTCTCTTCGAGTTTCTTCCCTGCGTTCGGCGATTAGTTCGTCTGCCAGGCTTATGTCTGCAGGGACATTTGCAAAGGTCTGCTTCAAGCGTTCCAGTACCTGTTCTGGCCTCTCGAACAACAACCGGCCGCACTTTGTGGTGGCCAACAAAATTTCGCCAGGAACTATGCCCATTTCCCGGCGGATATTTGCTGGAATCACCAGCCTTCCTTGTGGTCCTACGCGGACTTCACGATGCTTCACATCTGCCATACTAATCGCTACCATGGCACATATTTAAGCGTTGTGCCAGTTTGGCCCATATTACTCCATATCGCCCCAGGTCGGGCCCCATTTGGCGTCTACTTTTAGGGTTACGTCCAGGTCCATGGCGGCCGGCATCTCGTCGAAGACCAGTTCTTTCAGGGCGTCCATCTCTTCTTTGGGCATCTCGAAGACCAGTTCATCGTGGACCTGCAGTAACATTTTGGTGCGGAGACCTTCTTCGTCCAGCCGGTCCTGCACCCGGATCATGGCCAGCTTCATGATGTCGGCCGCCGTGCCCTGGATGGGCATGTTGATGGCCATCCTCTCCGCGCCGCCCCGGACGTTGAAGTTGGAGCTATTGATGTCAGGCAGGTAGCGGCGGCGGCCTAACAGGGTCTCGACGTACTGCTCCGCCCTGGCTTTGACCTTCACCTGCTCCAGGTATTCGCTGATGCCGGGGTATTTGTTGAAGTAGGCCTCGATGAATGACGTCCCTTCCTCCCTGCTAAAGCCCGTTTGCATGGAGATTCCGTGGGCCGATAGCCCGTAGATCACACCGAAGTTCAGCACTTTGGCGATGCGCCGCTGTTCGGCGTCTACATCGTTCAACGCGACATCAAACATCAACGATGCTGTGGACGAGTGGATATCCTCGCCCCGTTGGAAAGCCTCCAGCAGACCCGGGTCCTGGGATATGTGGGCAAGCACCCGCAGCTCGATCTGCGAGTAGTCGGCGGAGAACAGCAGCCAGTCCGGCGCGCCATCTGCGACAAACGCCCTTCTCACCTGGCGGCCCATCTCAGTGCGGATTGGTATGTTCTGCAAGTTGGGGTCGCTGCTGGACATGCGCCCCGTGGCCGAGCCTGTCTGGCTGTAGCTGGTATGCACCCGTCCGGTGGCGGGGTTCACCATGTCCGGAAGGGCGTCGAGATAGGTCGATTTGAGCTTGGACACCTGTCTGTAATCTAGAATCTGGTCCACCACCGGGTGCAGGCCCTTCAGCCCCTCCAGGGAATTGGCGTCGGTTGAGTAACCGGTCTTGGTGCGTTTGGTCTTGGGAAGGCCGATCTCGTTGAACAATAGGTCGCTCAGCTGTTGCGGCGAGTTGATGTTCACCGTATGGCCGATGGACTTGTAGAGGTCCTCTTCGGTCTGGAACATCTGTTCTCTCAGGTCCTCGGACATTTCCCGCAGGGCGGCTGAGTCCAGCTTGATGCCGTGGCGCTGCATGGTCACCAGCACGGGGACCAGCGGCATCTCCATGTCGGTCATCAGCGAACTCAGACCCTCCCGGGCAACCGGTTCCTCGAAAGCCAGGCGGAGCCTGCCGGTCATATCAGCGTCGGCCGCAGCGTAGGGCGCTGCCTGAGCGATGTCCACCTGGTCGAACGTAACTTGTTTACGGCCGGTGCCGATCAAATTTTTTATCGGAGTCATCTCTTGGCCTAGCACGTCCAGCGCCAGGTTCTTGAGGCCCAACTGGCCCCGGCTCAGGATATGGGCTGCGACCATGGTGTCGAAATCGACCCCCTGGCATTCGATTCCGTGGCTAGCCAGAATCGTCATGTCGTAGTTGGCGTTGTGGGCGCATTTGCTGATTTCTGGCGACTCGAACAGTGGGCGTACAGCCGCCAATACCTCTTCAATGGGCAGTTGTTCGCCCTGTTGGTGGCCTACGGGCACGTACCAAGCCACGGATGGGGCGGTCGAGAAACTTAGACCGACCAATCCCGCCTGTACCGCGTCCAGCCCCGTGGTCTCGGTGTCGAAGGAGAAGCTGCCCGCGTCGTGCAGCGCAGCTAGCATCTGCTCCAACTGCTCCTTGGTCTGCACCGCGGTGTAGTCAGCGCCCTCGCCCGGGGCCTGTATCGGCGACGCCACGGCTTCAGAGGTCTCTTGAGAGCCGCCGGTCTCCGGGATGCGGGGAATAACGGTGAAGAATTCAAGCTCGGTCATCAACTGGACCACCGCGTTCCGGTCAAAATCTCCGAACTTAGCTTTCTCCAGGTCGAGTTCCACCGGACTTTCACGGTCGATGGCCATAAGTTCCCGGTTGGAGAAAGCCCGGTCCTTGAATTCTTCCAGGGACTGTTTCACGCTAGGCCGCGTCACCTCTTCGATATGCTCGTAGATTCCCTCCAAGTTCTGGTAGTCGTTGAGCAGCGCGATGGCCGTTTTCTCTCCAACTTTGGGGACGCCCGGAATGTTGTCGGAAGTATCGCCAAGCAGCGCCTTGAAGTCTGTCTGCTGGGCGGCGGTGAGTCCCGAATAGCGTTCCTGCAAAGCCTCTTCGTCGTAGACTTTGCGGTCCTGGATGCTGGACGCCAGGTCGACCCTGACCTTGGGTGAGATCAACTGGAAGGTGTCGCGGTCGCCGGTGAGGATGACCGAGTCCAGACCCATCTTCTCTGCCTGGGCGGAGAGCGTTCCAATGACGTCGTCTGCTTCCCAGCCTTCCAACTCGAATACGGCCACGCCGAAGGCTTCCATTAGCTGTTTAACCCGGCCGAATTGGGGCCGTAATTCTTCGGGCGTGGACTCCCGCTGGGCCTTGTATTCGGGAAACTGCTTGTGACGGAAGGTGGGCGCGGATACATCGAAGGCGATGGCGCAGTAGGCGGGGTTCCACTCGTTCAGCGCCCGCAGGAACACATTGGCGAACCCGTAAACCCCAGTCACATCCTCTCCGGTGGCGTTCACTGTTAGGTGCCGTTGGGTGGATATGGCCCGGAACGACCGGTGGACCATAGCGTGCCCATCCATGATCATCAGAAGCGGTTCACGCTCTTTGGGCGCTGGCACAGTCGGTTTGAGCGGAGTCTCAGTTACATCCGCTTCGTCTCCGAACATCGGAATCGTGTGGGCTTGTTCATCCGCCATGAAGGCACCTCGGAATTTCCCCCGAAATGTCGGGGAGACTGGCGACCCCCAGTCGGAGGTCGCTGTTAGCCTTGAAAACCATCTCCTCAGGTGGCCGCATTATACATTAGCCAATCCTGGTCCGCGCGCCTGACGGGAGTCGGTAATGGCCTCTCAATTAATGGTAACCGTAGGAAGCACGACCGTTCGTGGTGAGCCCGTCGAACAACCGCTGAGTGATTTTCCGCGTTTCCCTTAAACAAATACTTGACTTGTGCGCGCCATTCGAGTCCTTCCGAGGAAGGGCAGGACGAACGGTTACATGGACAGCGGGACGCCGCCAGCTTGGCTCATGCTAAAATGTATCCCACGATCATGAAGCAGCACGCCTTGCCTGATTTGGACTGAACTTTTGCCTCTTTACGAATACCGCTGCGGCGACTGCCAAGAAATAACGTCAGTATTGGTCCGAACTGCGTCCGACGACAAGCGGCCGTCCTGCGAGCATTGCGAAAGCGTGAACGTGCAGCGGCTGATCTCTAAATTTTCCTTCCGTCCCTCGTGGGGCAACAGTCTCAACTGGGTGCCCAGCCGTGAGACCACCAGCGATGTGGACGAGAGCAGCGGAGCCAGCATCGACAAATACATGGGCCGGATCAAGAAGGAAATGGGTGGCCAAACAACTCCCGATTTCAACCGGGAACGCCGGGATATCAAGAACTCTTAGCTGACGCCTCTCATGATGAACCGAATGCCAATATATCAATCCCGCTGCCAGACCTTCGCCACGGGCAAGGCCGTAGGCTCCGTGCACGAGAGTTTCGGATTGGGCAGCCAACACCGCTCGCCTCACTATTACATCCACGCCGCCCGCGCCGGGGAAACGCCCAAAGGTCTGGAACGATGACGAGCCCAGGTCAAAGCCATTATCAGGTTATCTTCCATTGCATAGAAGCTGCCTCCCGGTTCGTCCCGCCGGCCCACTCGCCCGCACCGGGATTGCAAACTCTGCGTGAAATAATTCCTTCCATGCCCGCCTCAGGCGCGATGGCGGAGACCGACGACGGCCCTCCCACCACGGCCCAGCAGACCTTGGAGTTGGTCAACGCTGCTGCAGAACTGCTGGCCAATCTGGATGAGTCATCCTCCGCCAATCCCCTGGGCTGGGAAACGGTGTCTGGAGTCAGACGCATCCTAATTGACCTCACCGCGCAACTCGGGGCGACTGTGCGCCGGGAGAAGGCGGACATGGTGCGGGGTCTCTACGTGATTATCGATCCTCAGGTAACCGGCGGCCGGTACCCCTTCGCCATCGCCCAGGCAGCCATCCAGGGCGGGGCGCGGATGCTACAACTACGAGACAAGCTCCGGGACAAAGGCGAAACCCTGCCCTTGGCCCACGATCTGCAGAAACTCTGCGCGGAAGCCGGAGCGTCATTGATCCTCAACGACCACGCCGATGTCGCCGCCATTGTCGGCGCGGCGGGGTTGCACGTCGGCCAGACCGACCTGCCCGTGGAACAGGCCCGGCAGGTGCTGGCTTCGCACCAGGTGGTGGGGCGGTCCAACCATGAGATAGAAGAACTGGTGGAATCTGAGCGCATGGGGGCTGATCATGTGGCCTTCGGGTCCATCTACCATACCGACACCAAGGGCGTGGGCCGCCCGCCACAGGGTATCGAACGGCTGTTGCTGGCCCGGGACGCCGCGCAGACTCCGCTGGTCGCGATCGGAGGCATCACCGCCGAGAATGCCGCGCCGGTCATCGAGGCTGGGGTTGACGCCATCTGTGTTACTGCTGCCGTCGGATCTGCCGCCGAGCCTGAAGCTGCCGCCGCCAAATTGGTCAAGGTTATCGAAGAGGTGGGTGGGCGGATTTAATGGAAGTAGCTGGGGGACGAATCTGATGCCTTCGCGATACAGCGCGGACCTATCCCAGATTGGGACTTCGGTCATCGATGAACTCACCGAACGGAACCGCGACCGGGAACAAGCCTTATCAGTCTCCAGAGAAGTGATCCGGTTCTCAGCCAACGCCATTCGGGCCGTGCACCGTGGCGCCTACGACGACGCCCGGGAGTTAATCGGCAAGGGCGATGCCAGACTTCGAGAGGCGGACCACATCAGGGAAAGCAGCCCCTCCATATTCAATGCGGGGTTCATGAACGATGCCCGCAAAGAATTCACCGAGGCCAATGTAACGCTGGCAGTCATATCCGGCGCCGATATTCCGACGATCAAAGACCTGAGAGTGGACGCCGCAGCCTACATCAACGGCATGGCGGAGGTGATCGGCGAACTGCGCCGGTACATCCTGGACGCCCTGCGCCGAGACGCCGTGGACGGTTGCCAAGAGTTCATGGACGTCATGGACGAGATGTACGGGGTGCTGGTGACCATCGACTTCCCAGATGGCGTCACCAGCGGCCTACGTCACAACACCGATGCCATGCGCGGCGTCTTGGAGCGCACCCGGGGCGACCTGACCATGGCGCTCCGCCAGCACTCGCTGGAAGCCCGGCTAGCTGAATGGGAGAATAACCGCGCCGGCGCCTAGAATAGCCCCGGCTCCCGTTAATGACATTGACATAGCTCTGGGTCGAAATTACGATTCTTCAGACCCATTTGGACTCACTGCCCCGGAATCATCGCTAATCACCCCAGGGAGCAGAAAAATGCTTTCAAATTCCAGCGCCGAAGCGACCCTGGAAGTCCTAGAAGAATATTACCGCGAGTTGGAGGGCTTCAGTCTGGCCCCATTGTGGCAGGTGCAGGAAACTGCCCTGATCCCTGAGCCGGTCAGCAAAGCATCGCCCTACATATGGCATTGGCGAGACCTGGAACCCAGGGCCTTGCGCGCTGGGGAACTCATTGGCACAGCAGACGCCGAGCGGCGAGTCTTGATGCTCCTTAACCCCAGCATCAAGGACCGGATCGCCACCACAAACAGCCTTTTCTCGGGCCTACAGATCGTCATGCCGGGCGAGGCCGCCAAGGCCCACCGGCACACGCCTTCTGCCCTGCGATTCATCATCAACAGCGACGGCGGGTACACAACAGTCAACGGGGACCGCATCCCCATGGAGCCTGGAGACCTGATACTAACCCCCAACTGGACCTGGCACGACCACGGCAACGAGTCTGGTGAACCGATTATCTGGCTAGACGGCTTGGACATACCCTTGGTCCACCTGCTGGAGGCGGTTTTCTTCGAGCCGTATCCTGAGGATGTGCAACCGGTGACCGAGCCCATCGACTCGTCCACCGCCAAATACGGCGTTGGCACTCTGCGGCCAACTTGGGAAGAAGGCTCAAAGGAAAGCTATTCGCCGCTGATGCGCTACCCTTGGGACCAGACTTGGGCTGCGCTGCAACGGCTAGCGCCGAACGTTGACGGCAGCCCCTTCGACGGCGTGATGATGGAGTACACCAACCCCAACACCGGCGGCCCCGTGATGCCAACCATCGCCTGCCACGTCCAGATGCTGCGGCCAGGCGAGAGCACGAAAGCCCACCGCCACACCAATGGGACCATCTACCACGTCGTACAGGGGCAGGGTCATTCCGTGGTCCAAGGCCAGAAGATGGACTGGGAGCCCAAGGACGTGTTCTGCGTGCCCGGATGGACCTACCACGAGCACGTGAATGCATCCGCCACCGAGCCCGCGGTGCTATTCAGCTTTACCGACACGCCGGTGCTGAAGTCCCTCAGCCTGCTGAGAGAACAGGCCCACCCGCAAGACCACCAGTAATTGAACCCATACTCAGCCCGCTTCTAGATACTCGGAGACTAACAAATGCCCGAGATGAAGATCAGTTTTCTGGGCACGGGGTCAGGCACGTCGACCAACAACGCTCATGCCGCATTGGTTGATACGGTGTGAATCACCACTTGGCGCGGCACCTACTTCCGGTAATATCGCACCTCAAAAGTCGTGCAACCAACTGGCGACGTATACGGCCCGTGGGGCATGCCTGGGGGGCGGCATGCGCTCATGCCGCTGGTGAACGTTTGGTTGATTCTTGTGTCGGTTAGTTCGCCCTCGATTATGTAAACTTCTTCCCAGAAGTCGTGAGTAATCACTACGTCAGTTACCACGCCGGGCGAAAACCGGAGCATCCTGGTTGAAACACCGGCCTCGGGGTCAAAATTCAGGATCTTCTCCGTCATGCCCTCGCCAGCTGCCCCGGAATCCGCGGCAACCGGCGTCCAAGAAACGCTGTCATGGTGGAAAAACTCCCGTTCCTCTTTAGCCACTGTCGACCCTCCTAGCATCTGAATTTAGCGTTTCTCTCGCTATAATCTTTTTTGATGGTTCTCGGTTAGCTGAATTTGGGCAATATTTTGGAGCCAAACAAGTCCAACGCCCGCATGACTTCATCGTGGGTGGTGTTGCCAGCCTGAATCATGAAGAATAGCTGGTCCACGCCCAGGTTCGCCCACCGCTCCACGCCACGGCAGACGGAGTCGACGTCGCCTCCGATCACCAAGCCGTCATTGATCAGATCGTCGTCCGATCTCTTGAGGACAGATTCGCGTACTCCAGGCCGTCTTCCCGCCGCCTGTTGGCCCTCGTAGTACTCGCCGGTGTGACCGCTGAACCGCACTTTCTGCAACTCGGAATCGTTGTCGCCCGCGTACCACCGGGCCGCGGCGCAGGCCAGGTCACGGCCTACTGTGTAGTCTTGGGCGATGTTGGCCATCGTGAACATCGCGATCTGATGGTTGGCATAACCGCCCACAGGGACGGCGCCGACCGAGGCTTCCCGGTAGGCCTTGATGGACGGTTGGACCTCGTCTGGTTCGGCACCGTTGAAACCTAAGATTCCCAGCCCCTTCCGCGCCGCATCCGCATACGTCGCCGGCTGACTTCCGGCCACCCATAG
>ERZ651768.2190-NODE-2190-length-13785-cov-8.326962_pt1 | contig 13785 bp, 13 predicted proteins | sample MGYA00514754_ERZ651768 | MGnify/ENA metagenome assembly ERZ651768 | reverse complement strand
ATTTCAATACGTTAACTAAAGGAGACTATTTTGGCTGTTAAGATTAGAATGAAGCGTTTAGGCAGACGGAACAGACCTTATTACAGGGTGGTTGCAATTGATTCGCGGAAGCGGAGAGACGGGAAACCTCTTGAGGAGCTGGGATGGTATAATCCTATCCAGCAGGCTGAGAAGAATTACGAACTGAACATTGAAAAGATCATCGAATGGATTGAGAAGGGGGCCCAACCCTCCGACACCGTCCGGAACCTGCTTAAGCAGGAGGGGGTCCTTTACCGCATGCACCTGAAGAAAAAGGGGCTCGATGACAAGGCAATTGACTATGAACTTCAGAAGTGGGGCTTGGACCGCGATGAGCGGCTAAAGACCAAGAAAGAGAAGGCAGTACAGAAGAAGGTTGAGAAGGCGGCCAAGAAGAAGGCAGAAGCTGATGCAGCTGAAGCCCCGGCAGAAAAGGCACCGGCGGAAGACGCTAAAGCCCCAGCCGAGGAAGCTGCTGAAACAGCCGATGCGGACAGTCAGGAAGAGGCTACCGTAGAAGAGGCACCCGCCGAGGCGGAAGCCGATCCTGCGGAGGAAAAGGGTGAGGAAGCGCCTGAAGAAGGAGCTGAAGAGGTGAAGGAGGAGGCTGCGGAAGAAGCTGTAGAAGAGGCAGAAGAGAAAGCCGAAGAGGCCCCAGTAGAAGAGGAAGCACCAGCTGAGGAGCCTGCAGAAGCGGAACCGGAGGAAGAAGCTGAAGCCGAAACTGAACCTGTTGAAGAGAAAGCTGATGAAGAAGCGCCTGAAAAAGAAGCTGAAAGTGAAGAAGTAATAGAAGAAGAAGCTGGAGACGCAGAAGCGGAACCGGTGGAAGAGGCAGAAGAGGAAACCGCTGAAGCTGAAACTGAAAAAGAGGTTGTGGAAGAGGAAGCACCAGCTGAGGAGCCTGCTGAAGCCGAAGAAGCGGAGACTGAAGAAGAAACTACGGAAGAAGCCGTAGAAGAAACTGCTGAAGACGCGGGAGAAGAAGAGGAACAAGAGGGAGAAGCAGAGTCTGAGGAAGAGGAAACCGCTGAAACTGAAAAAGCAGAATCGGAATCTGAAGAAAAGAGTGAAAAAGAAAAGTAGTCAGACAGGGAGGCGGTAAGCGCGCCATGATGGAGATTATCGAGGAAGACTAATGGCGAAAAGAGTCAAACCTGCAGCAAAAGTTGTACAAGCAGTAGGGCTGGAGGGCGACGTGAAGGTTTACCCTCTCGATTCCCGGTTTGAGGATTACGCCCAGGAGGACTCTTTAATTATTGGAGAGCATCCCGAAGCTACGGAGGATATCCGCCTTTCACCAGTGGCGAAATCGGGCAAACTGATTCGCTACAGGGTAGACGGCAACGCCAGCCGGGAAGATGCCGAGAACCTGGTGGGTAAACTGATCTTTGCCCCAGCAGGTGAAGATGAGATCTTGCCGGAGGAAGTTGTAGGCTTTCTAGTGATAACTACAGACGGTCAACCCGTGGGGATTCTCAGCGACATTATGCCCATGCCTGGGCAGGATGTCTACGCCATCGATTCGGGAGGGAAGGAAATTCTTATCCCGGGGGTGCCGGAGATCATTCGGGAGATAGACTTTAATTCCGAGACCATTACCATCTTCCCCATGGAAGGACTTCTGGATCTGTGATGCAGATTTTTATCATTACACCGTTTCCCGCTATTCCCGAAGCTGTCATCGGCGAAAGTATTCTCCGCCGTGCCGGCGAAAAGGAGATTGTGGACTATCATATGATCGATCTCCGGGAGTTTACCGAAGGGAAGCATCGCCAGATCGACGATTACCCCTTCGGCGGCGGCACCGGCATGGTGATGCTGGCGGAGCCTATCCTGAAGGCCATGGATCGGGTGAGGGAGCTTTACAACGGTGATAAAGGATTGAGGGTCGTTTTCCCATCTCCCCAGGCGCAAATTTTGTCGCAGGAAACTTCCCGGGATCTGTCCGAAGCGGATGGTATTGTCTTTATCTGCGGTCATTATAAAGGTATAGATGAACGGGTGAGAGAGACAGTGGTGACAGATGAAATTTCCATCGGCGACTATGTGGTGACGGGTGGTGAGCTGCCGGCCATGGTGATCCTCGATTCGGTGGTGAGACTTATCCCAGGCGTTCTGGGTGATGAGGAATCCGCCAACACAGATTCATTTACGCATGATCTTTTAGATCATCCGCACTACACCCGGCCGGAGGAAGTGAAGGGGTTGAAAGTGCCGGAAGTGCTTATGAGCGGTCACCACGCCAATGTTGACGCCTGGCGTCAGGAACAGAGAGAATTGAGAACAAAAAATAACAGACCTGATCTATGGGAACATTATCAGGAAGAATTATTGAAGTGAGGTAGGACAATGGCTCAGGCACACGAATTTTCAGTAGACCAACAGCGGGATAACATTCCTGATTTTAAATCCGGCGATACTGTAGGGGTTAATGTGAAGGTTTTTGAAGGAGGCAGGGAGCGGCTTCAGCGGTTTGAAGGTGTGGTTCTCGCAAAGCGGGGCGTCGGTACCAACGCCACATTCACCGTCAGGAAGATCTCTGCAAACGTCGGTGTTGAACGGATTTTTCCCCTCCATTCACCCAACATTGACAGCATCGAAGTGGTGCGCAAAGGGAAAGTCCGCCGGGCGAAGCTCTATTACCTCCGGGAACTCCGGGGTAAAGCGTCCCGCATCAAAGAGAAGCGCTAACGCTTCTCTCCAGGCTTATTATTTTAGCCACATTGGTTCCCCCTCTCCGTTAGGGGATTAGCATGTTCACACGGGAATCAAAAATTATCCTGGCCCTCACAGGGGTCTCCCACTTTTCCGTCCATGCCAGTATGCTCATCTTTCCCGCCATTATGATCACGCTCCAGAAGGAGTTCGGTGTGGGGCTGGACACACTGGGGTGGATGTATATGCTTTCCAGCTTTTTGTTCGGTCTCGGCGCCTTGCCGGCGGGATGGTTTGAACAGCGGTTGGGAGGAAGGCGGTTGCTTCTTATTTTTCAGATTGGCGCCGCTCTGTCCGGACTTGTTATCATACTGGCTTCTGATAGATTTGTTATGACCGCAGGTATGATGCTCATGGGTTTGTCCACCTCTATCTACCATCCGGCGGGGCTTACTATCATATCCCGGCGGATCCGCCAAACCAGCCGGGGGATGGGGTACCACGGCATTGCGGGCAGTTTGGGCTTGGCGGCTGGACCGTTCCTGGCGGCGTGGTTTGCTACCACCGTGGGCTGGCGATACGCCTACGGCACCATGATGGTACTGTGGGTTTTCCTGGCGGTGGCTACGGCAGTTCTCATCACACCTCGGCACGGCATGACCGACGTTCATGGGGCGCCGGCACCGGCTCAAACCCGTCTGAAACCGCTCTTTGTCTATTATGTGGTGGCGGCCCTTATCGGCCTTACCTCTACCGGGTTCATCACTTATATGCCTGTCTTTTTCAGCGAAAATCTGGGGCATCTTTTTTCAGAACTGGATGGTGTTATTACCGGCGGCTTTGCCACCACGTTGGTTCTCATTGCCGGCATGCCGGGGCAATTCATCGGCGGTAAGTGGGGGGATCGGTACAACAAGTGCCGCCTTCTTATTTTGATCTCTGCCGTTCATGTTCCCCTTTTACTTGCCTTCCGGTACGGCCCCGGAGAGTGGGTGCTGTTGAGCGGCCTCATACTGGGGGTGGTTCACTTTATGTATCAACCTATCGGCAACGCCATGATTGCTGAATTCACTTCATCAGCCTCCCGGGGAATTGGGTACGGCTTCTCCTTTTTCTTAAGTTTTGGCATCGGCTCCTTTGCCTCCGGAATAGGTGGCATCATTGCTGTCAACTATGGTGTTCCGTCTGTGTTTCTCTTTACTGCTTTCCTTATGGCGGCGGCGGTGGCGGTAGCCCTCTACCTCAGAAAAATTGTATGATTTCATATTCCCTTGATTTTCACTCACCCTTCCTCTATTTTCCTGTCATGAGGTGGCCCTGTGCATCTACGTGACATTCCCTCCGTGAGTGCGGTCCTGGATCGGATCGACTGGAGAAGCGTTCAACTTCCACGCCAAATGGTGGTGGAGACGATTCGCGCGCAGTTAGCCTCTCTTCGCTCAAGTGCCCGTAACGGCCAACAACTCCCTACCAAGAAAGAGATTACTCTAAAGATTTTAGCTGAGATCGACCGGCTCAATCGGCCCGGTCTCAGCCGGGTTATTAACGGTACCGGCATTGTTCTCCATACCGGTCTGGGTCGGGCGCCTATATCACCCAAACTGGCTGCCGACGTGGCTCGGGAAGCGTCCACTTATACTGCACTCGAATTTGATCTGGAGACAGGGAAGCGGGGTGAACGGCTGGATCACATTTCAGCACTGTTGACTTCCCTTACCGGGGCGGAGGCTGCCCTGGCGGTGAACAACAACGCCGCCGCCCTCATATTGGCGCTCAATACTGTGGCGGATAAAAAGGAGGTGGTTATCTCCCGGGGGCAGCTGGTGGAGATCGGCGGCACCTTCCGGATCCCAGATGTGATCGAAAAAAGCGGCGCCGTTATGCGGGAGGTGGGAACCACCAACCGGACACATCTAAAAGATTATGAAAAGGGAGTAAACTCGGAGACGGCAGCCATACTCTATGCCCATACCAGCAACTACCGGGTGGAAGGGTTTACCAAGGAGGTGTCTGTGGCGGAACTGGCTACTGTGTCAAAAAAGAGACGGACCCCTCTTATTGTGGATCTTGGCAGCGGGGCGTTGTTTGACTTGGGCAAATTTTCTCTTCCTTCTGAACCGGTGGTTCGGGATGTGATTAACTCGGGGGCAGGGGTGGTCACTTTCTCCGGCGATAAATTGCTGGGAGGTCCCCAGGCAGGACTCGTCTGCGGCAAAAAGACATTAATCAGTAAACTCCACAAAAATCCCATCTATCGGGCACTCCGGTGCGATAAAATCACATTGGCATTATTAGAATGGACACTCCGAAGCTATACCGACGGTTCACCCAACAGCACCAACCTGACTCACAAACTGCTCATAACACCCCGCACTGTCCTCCGGCGCCGGGGACAGAAACTTCTGGCATCACTACCCAAAACCACTGTCCGGAAGCTCGGTATCACCGTTGTGGACTCCATGGTGGAGGCGGGGAGCGGATCCCTGCCGGTAGAAAGCATTGAAAGTGTTGCGTTCAGGTTTAATGCGAAAAATGTGAAACCGACTGAATTGGCTAAGCGTTTCAGAACCCAGGATTCCCCTGTGGTCGGTTATATTAAAGGAAACAGATTCACCATTGATCTGAAAGCGGTTCTGCCTGCTCAGATGAAAGATCTCTCCGGCGCCATCCAGGGAGTAGCAAAGTGAGCCAGACCGTTATTGGCACTGCCGGTCATATCGACCACGGCAAGACCACCCTGGTAAAAGCGCTCACCGGTACCGATACGGATCGCCTTCGGGAGGAACAGGAGCGGGGGATGACCATCGATCTCGGCTTTGCTTTTCTCTCTGATGAGATCACTATCATAGATGTGCCGGGGCACGAAAAATTTATCCGCAACATGGTAGCCGGTGTGAGCGCCATCGATGCAGCCCTCCTCACTATCGCCGCAGATGACGGCATCATGCCTCAGACACGGGAGCACTTTGATATCCTCTCTATTCTTGGCGTGCCGGCCGGCGTGGTAGCTTTGAATAAGATAGACCTGGTGGACGACCCGGAATGGCTCGACCTTCTGGAGGAGGAGATCAGGGAGTTCCTGGCCGGGTCATTCATGGAAGGTGCACCCATCGTCCGTGTTTCCGGAGAGACCAGTGAGGGTGTAGAACAATTGAGGAGCGTGCTTCTGAATATTGCAGACGCATCCAAAGAGCGGCGGGATCGAGGTTTTTTCAGACTTTTCGCTGATCGGGCTTTTTCCATGAAAGGGTTCGGATCTGTGGTTACAGGCACGGTGACGGGAGGATTGCTTAAGTCCGGTGCTAACGTGGAACTTCTGCCAGCCCTGGCTCACGCCAAGGTCCGCGGTCTTCAGTCCCACGGTGAGTCTGTGGATGAGGTAGCGCTGGGGGACCGGGCGGCGGTGAACCTGAGCCAGATCGAAAAAGGGGCCCTGAAGCGGGGATCCCAGCTGGCTGAAAAAGGGTTCCTGAAGCCGTCAAAGGTTCTTGGCATATCGTTTTCTCTATTGGAGAGGACTGAACGGCGGGTAAAGCACCAGCAGCGGGTGAGGCTCCATATAGGTACGGAAGAGGTTCTGGGAAGAATCTTTTTTGTGGAAGAAGGAAGGAAAAAGTGTGAGGCGGGTGAGACCACCGTGGCCCTGCTGAGGCTTGAACAAGAAGTGGCTGCAGCCGTAGACGACTCATTTATTCTCAGATTCTATTCACCGGCAGAAACCATCGGGGGTGGCACTATTGTAGATCCCGCACCGCCAGTTCGATTAAAAGCGGCCCGGCCGTGGCTTGCCGGATTAGTCAACAAATCGTCTGACGAACGGCTGGAAAAGTTTTTTGAACAGGCCGCTTCCGAACCGCTCACCCTATCGGAGTGGACGAGGCGGTGGCAGGTGTCCCTGGAAAAATTCACGGAAGATAGTAGCCATCTGGAAACCATTCAGTTCGGCAATTCCGGTGACCCGTACCTTACCCTCCAGAGTGTCGTAGATGGTCAGATGGAGAGCTACCTTTCCCAGGTAGAGGGTTTACTTAAAAAACGGAGTACCCGCCGGGGAGTGCCGCAGGAAGATTTGAGAAAATCACTCGGGTTCAGCCGACCCCTTTTTGACTGGCTCACGGGCCGGTTGCAGGACGATTCCAAAGTCCAGATGGAATCAGGGAACATTACATTGAGAGGCTATACCGTTACCCTCTCCAAAGATGATGAGGCCATCACCCATAAGCTCAGGGACATTCTTAAGACCAGTGGATACACTCCACCGGTCCTCGTTGAATTGGCTGAGGAGGTGGGAGCCAACGGCACCGATATTGTTCCGCTACTCCACATCTTAAAGGATAGAGGAGAGACGTGTCAGGTTTCTAGCAAACTGTGGTATCACAATGAAGTGATGAATAAACTGCAGGACGCCTTGAAAAGCAGTTTCGGTGATTCCGGCGGCTTTAACGTGGGCCAGTTCAAAAAGCTGACCAACACATCCAGGAAACACGCCATCCCGCTGCTGGAATACCTGGACAGTCTGAGGTTCACTGACCGGGACGGCGACAGGCGGGTTTTTCTCTCATGACGAAAGCGAACAAAGAAAGTAGCATGACACCCCTCATGAAGCAGTACTACGCCGTGAAGAATCAGCACAAGGAGAGCCTTGTTCTCTTCCGCATGGGCGACTTTTTTGAAACATTCGATGACGACGCTAAGGATGTTTCAAAGATTCTCGGCATCACCCTCACCAAACGGGCCAATGGTGCTGCGGCCCAAGTACCCCTGGCCGGATTTCCTCACCATGCTCTGGATACCTATCTGCCGAAACTGGTGGCGGCGGGTAAGCGCATTGCCATCTGCGAGCAGGTGGAAGACCCAAAACTGGCCAAAGGGATCGTAAAGCGGGAAGTGGTAGAGGTGGTGACGCCCGGCACGGCGTCGCCGGACGATGAAGGGCATACCAAGAATAATTTTCTTTCTGCCGTCTGCAGGTCAGACAGTACCATGGGGCTCTCACTCCTCGATCTCTCCACAGGTGAATTCTTTTTGGCGGAAGGGAGCGGCGAAACAGTCCGGGATCTCTTCCTCAAATTTGCTCCCAGTGAAATTATTGTGGCAGAAGGAGAAGAAGTTTCGAAGTCAGACTGGGTGACGAAAGTGAATCCTTTTGTAACGGAGATGGATCAATGGACGTTCGACCACGACCTTTCCCGAACAGCCCTTCTTGAACATTTCAAGGTCGCTTCGTTAAAGGGGTTTGGCTGTGAAGAAATGCCAGCCGGAGTCACAGCTGCCGGTGTGATTCTCCGATACGTGACCCAAAATATCCAGTCCGCCGCCGGGCACATTACACGTCTTGTTCCCCTCAGGCCAGAAAATGAAATGGGGCTGGACAATTTCACTGTTCGGAACCTGGAGCTGTTCACCTCTCTGGCTACCCAGGGGACTCACGGTACCCTCCTTTCTGTACTGGATGAGACCGTTACTGCCGGCGGTGCACGCATGCTCAGGAGCAGGATGGCAAGACCTATTACCGATCGGGAGGCAATTGAAAATAGACTTGACTTGGTGGACGGTTTTTTCACAGAAGAAAAATTGCGCTCAGATTTTCGCCGCCACCTCGCCACGGCCGGTGATCTGGAACGGATCCTCGGCAAACTGAGCCGCGGCGTTGGGACCCCCCGGGACATGAACGGTCTTAACCAGACACTCAACCTCATACCTGATCTCCAAAGGGAGATGAAAGGGTCCAAGTCTGACGCTCTCTCCAAACTGGCTGACCGGTTTACTGACGTTACCGAGGTATCTGAGAAGATCAATTCGATCCTGGTGGATTCACCGCCAGCCAATATGGCCAAAGGGGATTATATCGCTGATAGCGTGGATGATGAACTGGATGAGTTGAGAAAGATTGCCAGAGGAGGGAAAGAGTGGATAGCCTCAATGCAGTTAAAGGAACGGGAAAAGACAGGCATCAAGTCCCTGAAGGTGGGATATAATAAGGTGTTCGGTTACTACCTGGAAGTGACCAAAACACACCAAGACAAAGTGCCCGAAACCTATATCCGGAAGCAGACCCTTGTGAATGCAGAGAGGTTCATTACTCCCGAACTGAAGGAGTATGAAGAGAAGATTTTGGGTGCCGAAGAAAAAATTCTGGAGATTGAAGCAAAACTGTTCAATGAACTCCGCCAATGGGTTTTGGGTCACGCATCAGCCATCCAGCAGAATGGTGAACTGATGAACGAGATTGATGTCAGCTCGACCTTGGCGGAAGTGGCGAAACTGAAAAATTACGTTCGTCCGCATCTTACCGGGGATACGGTGCTGAAACTCATCGACTCCCGTCACCCGGTGGTGGAAACACTCTTGTCCGCTGGTGAAAAGTTTGTGGCCAACGACCTTACCATATCCGCGGAGGAGAGTCAGATCCACCTCATTACAGGACCCAATATGGCCGGGAAATCTACCTATCTTCGGCAGATAGGACTCATCGTCCTCATGGCACAGATGGGAAGTTATGTTCCTGCCCGAGAGGCGAATATCGGTATGGTGGACAGGCTCTTTACCCGGGTCGGTGCCAGCGATAATCTGGCCGGCGGCGAGTCTACTTTTATGGTGGAAATGACTGAGGCGGCCAATATTTTAAATAACGCTACGGGTCGAAGCCTGGTACTCTTTGATGAGATCGGCCGTGGCACAGCCACTTTCGACGGCCTCTCCCTGGCGTGGGCAATAACAGAGCATCTTCACAACACACCGAAATCACAGGCCAGGACCGTATTTGCCACTCACTACCATGAATTGACGGAACTGGCCGATCAGTTGGACCGGGTCTCAAACTTTAACGTTGCGGTGAAGGAGTCCGGCGACAAGATCATATTTCTGAGGAAGATCAAGCCGGGGCCTTGCGACAAAAGTTACGGTATCCATGTGGCTCAGATGGCAGGTCTGCCGACGGAAGTCATCTCCCGGGCATCGGAGATTCTGAAACAGCTTATTCTCCATGAACCGCTCCAAAAGAGTGATGTGAGTCCCGATCCTACTGACCAGATGGATCTTTTTAATATTCAGGAGTCCCAGCTTCGAAAAGCACTCACCGAACTGGACACCGACCAGATGACACCCATGGAAGCGCTGGCCAAACTGGCTCAGATCAAGAAAGACCATGATCTCTAGAATTCAACACCTCATCACTTTTTCCTTTATTATCTTAACTTTTTTCTTCCCCCTGAGGGGTGAGTCCATCTGGGTGAAGTACGGCAACCAGGTTTTCCGCGGTGTGGGGGATGCCAAGGCTATTGCGCTGAGTGAGGCCGAGGTAGCTTCTGCCACCGGGCCTCTGGCTATCCTCTGGAACCCGGCCCGCCTTCATGGCGAAAGCCCCCGGTCCCTGGTCTATGCTCACCAGGAGCGGTTCGCCGGCGCCGTCACATTCGACATCCTTGGTGTAGACCTGAAAGAGCGGCCTACGTCCAAGTGGTCACTGGTGGTGATCAGGGAAGCAGTCCAGGGAATTCCCCGAACCACCGATGCGCTACTTTACGAGACGGGTTCTCTGGATGATCCCACGGAGCGCGTTCTCTCTTCCAATGTCACCTTTTTCAACCAGTCGCAGTGGGCCGGTATGGTGGGGTTCGCCACACAGAGGAATGATTGGCAGCTGGGGGGTAATGCAAAAGTTCTCATGCACCAGCTTGGGGAGTATTCTGGCTGGGGTATGGGCTTTGACTTCGGTGCCACCCGGAACTTTTCCCCCAACAATGTTTTTGGTGTCTCAGTTCGGGACGTTACCACATCGTGGATCGTTTGGGATTCCGGTACAGTAGAGCGAATTGCTCCTGAAGTAAGGGTGGGAGATGCCCATTCGGTGATCCTTCAGAACGTGCCCGTCAGGATCAATGTTATGGCTACGGCGGTTATGTCATTAGGTGGTAAAACACGAAATGACGATTTTGCCATCGGCAATATTGGAACCCACTTTCGAGCAGGAGCGGAGATCGTCTATGGTGAAAACCTCCGAGTTAGATTAGGCAGAAATCCCCTCTCTGGCTACTCTATGGGTCTGGGCCTCGGTTTTGATTTCGGCCATATTGATTACGCTTTCGTACCGTCGCCCCTGGGTACCGTCCTTGGTAGCAGCCACTACGTTTCTTTGAATCTCAAACTTGATGCTCTAAGTTCTCTTCAATCGAGGCTCGGCCGGTAACTGTTGATAACTTCTTGATTAATAGCTTCTTAAACAGCCAACTGAAAGTGTCATTAAGTGCTTGGATTAAAGTAAATTCCGCGATGTTTATAAACGGAGTGTTGAATGGTTCGTAGCATGACAGGGTTCGGCAGTGCATCCGTCACCGATGGTGGTGTTACTGTCTCTGTGGAGATTCGCTCCCTCAACAACCGTTTCCTCGATTTCCGCTTCCGGCTACCGAAACAGCTGGAGGGGCTGGAAGACCAGATGAACAGCCGGTTGCGCCAATCGTGCGATCGGGGGAGGATTACAGTGGCTGTTTCACTGGAGCTTTCCAACGGCTCCGCCAACGGAACGCCCAAACTGGATCGAGAACGGTTTGAGTCTTACAAAGATCTGACAGACCAAATCTCGAGAGAGTACAGTTTTGACCTAAAACTGACGGATTTGATGGACATGCGCGATCTGCTGGTCTCTCAGGAACCTGTTGAAATCTCCGACGATGCTGTACTATCGGTTCTTGATGATGCACTTTCTCAGCTCAACGAGATGCGTGAGAAAGAGGGAGGTACGCTGGCAACCGATATCCAATCGAGAGTTGCTGAGATGGATAAAATATTGGAAAAAGTTCGACAGACGGTAGAAAAGAACAGCAAAAATCTGAACCAGAAATATAGAGAAAAAATTGAAGCTCTGTTGAACAGTGCTTCCGTGGATGAATCTCGCATCGCTATGGAGGCGGCTGTGTTGGCTGAAAAAGCTGACGTGACGGAGGAGTGTGTCCGATGTGCCAGTCATTTTGAGCAAATCAGGAATCTCGTTGAAGGTGATGAGCCCGCTGGAAAACGGCTCAATTTTCTTCTTCAGGAGGTTGTTCGGGAGATCAATACAATAGGTTCCAAGTCAGCTGATCTTTCCGTTATTAACTACGTAGTGGATTTGAAAGAAGAAGCTGAAAAAATTAAAGAGCAGGCGCAAAATATTTTATGAACGCCAAATTGATCGTCATCTCTGCGCCGTCGGGAGCAGGGAAGACAACCATTGTCAGAAAGCTGCAGGAGCTACATCCTGGTTGGCAGTTTTCCGTCTCCTGTACTACCCGGCCAAAACGGGATTATGAGAAGGATGCCGATGATTATGAATTCATTACAGCCGAAGAGTTCTCAAAGCGTATTGAGAATAGGGAACTGTTGGAATATGAGGAAGTACACGGATACATGTATGGGACATCCCGGGCGGTGGTGGACTCGGCCCTCCAAAATGGCACTGTTCTCATTCTTGAGGTTGATGTGAACGGTGCCCTGGCTATTAAAAAAGTGTATCCGGATGAATCAGCCACTGTCTTTATTCATCCACCCAGTTTGGATGTGTTGAAGAATAGGTTACGGAAACGGGGGGCTGATTCCGAAGAGCGTATTGAAGAAAGACTTAAACGTGCGGCAATGGAGATAGAAAAAAGTCCCGGTTTTGATATTGAGGTTATAAACAGTGATATCGAGCAGGCCGTTACCGAGATTTCAATAAAACTTGAACAAATGAATGGAGGACCAAACCGTGTCAATTAAAACAACCCATTTCAGGGATATGAATCAAAAATCTGAAGATATCTTCGAGGCAACCCTTGTTATCGGCAAGCGTGCCCGACAGATAATCACAGAGAGGATCGCCAGGAACGAAATCCGTACATTCGACAGTAATGCCGAATTCGAGGACGGTGAAGATCTGGAGGAATTGGAACCCGATGTCAATTACGTTGAAATGAAAAAAGCCACAACGGAAGCGCTGGGCGAATTCCTCGATGATGAGTTAGAGTGGACTTACGGTAATAAAGAGGGAGAAAAATCGGCGGAGGAGTAGTGTGACTGTGGGTGACTCATCTTCGGCTTCAGGTCTGGCGCGGAGGTACTTCCGTCAAACGGCGGAGCTGTTCGGAAATAATCTCTATCTGGACAGTGTTCCAGACTTGTCTGATCAAGATGGTTCCCTCACCTTGGACAGTTTCCGAGAGCAAATCTGTAAGTGCGTAAAGTGTCCGCTCGGTCGCACCCGAATCAAGTTTGTTTTTGGCGTGGGTGATCCTCATGCTGACCTGGTCTTTGTTGGCGAGGCACCAGGCCGGGACGAAGATCTTCAAGGTGAACCTTTTGTAGGCAGGGCGGGGCAGTTGCTGGATAAAATTCTCGCAGCTATAAAACGGTCCAGGGATGAGGTGTACATCTGCAACATTCTCAAGTGTCGGCCGCCGGACAACCGGACGCCGCACCAGGATGAGATTGAGTCGTGCATGCCTTTTCTGGAACAGCAACTTAACATCATCAAACCAAAACTGATTGTGGCTCTGGGCGCAACTTCCGCTCATGCACTTCTTAAGGTGAAAACACCGCTGGGAAAACTGAGATCTCAAAAATGGAAGTGGCAAAATTTTGACCTTGTGGTTACTTACCATCCGGCAGCCCTTCTGCGTAACCCCGCCTTCAAGCGCCCGGCGTGGGAAGATTTCCAATGGATCGACAAACTGATTGCTGAGGCATAACCGTGGCGGAAAACTCTCAGGAACTCCATCTTAAAACACCGCCTCAGTCGCTGGAAGCGGAAGAAGCTGTTCTCGGTTCTATGCTCACCTCAAAGGACGCCGTGAGTCGGGCACTTGAAATTCTTACCCCTGACTACTTTTACAAAGATGCTCATCAAAGGATTTTTCAGGCTATGAAGGATCTCTTTAATCAGGGCGAACCGGTGGATGCCGTGTCGATCATTAATGAATTGAAAAAGCGGAAACAGCTGGATTCCAGTGGCGGTGCCTATTTTATCACTGGTCTTTCAGACAGTGTCCCTACATCGGCCAATGTTGAGCACTATGCCAAGATTGTTCTAGAAAAAGCTTCTCTTCGAAACCTGATTGAAGCGGCGGCTGAAATGTCTAGCGAAGCGTTCAA
>ERZ651768.2189-NODE-2189-length-13788-cov-6.347896_pt1 | contig 13788 bp, 9 predicted proteins | sample MGYA00514754_ERZ651768 | MGnify/ENA metagenome assembly ERZ651768 | reverse complement strand
TGCAGTTAACACGACAACGAAGACCAACGGTTTCAAGTTTTTGATCGGAAGCGTTTGGGTCAAGATTACCCCCCGCACGAAGTACACCATACGATGCTACCGTATGGGGAGAGGACCATTTACTTATTTCGCCGAAATGTGAGTTTTCTGACGTCAACACAGGCTGTGCCGATTGACAGAGATCGCTAGACAGCGTCGTCGTTCCCTCATTATGCTAAACCGTGGGAGTTCTAATTTTCTTGTTTGTCGTTAAGACTAAAATACGGTGTTTTCGATAGTGCGAACTCACGAATCTGCTGATTTGTGTTCATTGGGCTTGAGAAAGGAGGTTGATTAGTCATGGCTACGGTACCGAAGGGAAGCACGATTGCTGTCACCGGCAGTGCGGGGTTTATTGGAAGTTGGGTTGTTCGGCTTTTACTCGATAAAGGTTATCGTGTTCGCGCGTGTGTTCGAGACGCCAACGACGACAATCGCTGTGGGTTTTTACGTCAAATGCCTGGTTATGCGACGGGCCGGCTGACCCTGCATTCAGCGAACCTCGACGAGGCCGGCTGTTTCGACGCTATTTTTTCGGGCTGTCACGGGGTTTGCCATGTATCCCACGTCAGTGACTACACGGATCATGATTACGTCAAGAAGGTTTGTGATCACATCATTGCGAGTATCAACAAGTCGGAGAGCGTGACGCGCGTCATCGTTACCTCGAGTGTTGCTGCGGTTATTTCGGAAGCTGATCTACAAGAGCTGGTGAAGCGCCCGATATGTGATGAGGATCGTTATCCTGATGAGTTCAATCCGAAGAGAACACACGAGCGACAGGGATATTCCATGAGCAAGGTTTTCGCGCAAAGAGCGTTTTCGGATGCGGCGGCAGAGAACGGCAACTGGGACTCGATCACATGTTGTCCGGCAGACAACGTAGGTCCTATTCAATCGGCTCATCAAAAGAACATGGGCCCTTGGCAGCAAAGGATTGCAACGATGCTAAAAGGCGAATACCAACAAACCGAAGCATATCGCCCTTGGATGACTGTCGACGTGCGTGACGATGCAGAGGGCCATATCGGGCTGCTTGAGAGCGTTGACGTTAAAAACGGAGAGCGCTACATCGCTTGGTCGACCGACACAATCAAAGTGGAGGATATCTGCGCGAGCATTGATCGACTCCTACCCGAACTTGGCCATGCCGGAGCAAACCTGATCGATCCCCATAAGGACCATACCAGGGCGCGAGAGGCCGAGATGCGAACGGCATGGGCTGGTTGTGATCTGCGGAATGATCGCATTCGAGCGGTGACTTCAGTGAGTTTTCGACCGTTTGATGAATCGTTGCGGGACTGCGTGGAATCGCTCATTACGGTAGGCAACGTTAAACCGAAATTGCGCGACGGTTTCGCCGTTCAGGCTTAGTCGCGATGTCGACTATAATAGTGAAAATCGTCTGGTCTATGTAAAGCATGTTTCCTGTGGCTGAAACCTGGGTACATCGTTTCGTGGGAAGACAGGAGTAGTGGGAAGACAGGAGTTAATGAATGAGTGAAACGACCCAAGATACGGAAGAGAAGAAGGATCCGTTTTCAGATCTAGACTACGACCCGGTGTCGCTCAGGGATCGATATCGAGAGGAACGGGACAAGCGTCTTCGCCCGGATGGCAACGACCAGTACGTTGAGGTGATTGGCGAATTCGCCCACTTTTTAGACGATCCGTATCCGGACGAAAGAATTGAGCGAGAATCGTTGCACGATGACGTGGACGTTGTTGTTGTCGGCGGCGGGTTTGGTGGATTGCAGGCCGGGGCGAGACTTCGGGACGCCGGCATTCAAGATATCCGGGTGATCGAAAAGGGCGGTGATTTTGGCGGGACCTGGTACTGGAATCGATACCCTGGTGCACAATGCGATATCGAGTCCTACATCTATTTGCCTCTCTTGGAAGAGCTTGGTTATGTCCCGCAAGAGAAGTACGCCTACGCAAAAGAAATCCTAGATTACAGCCAGGCCATCGGAAGGCATTACGATTTATACGATAACGCGCTGTTTCAGACTGAAGTGACGGAATTGCGGTGGGACGACGTTCGCTCACGTTGGATCGTATCGACAAACCGAGGTGATCAGGTGAACGCGCGTTTCGTGGCGATGGCGAATGGCCCGCTAAACCGACCGAAACTTCCTGGTATTCCAGGGATCACCGACTTTCAGGGACATACGTTCCATACCAGTCGTTGGGACTATGAATACACTGGTGGCGGGCCAGCAGGCGGTCTCGAGAAATTACGCGACAAGCGTGTGGCCGTGATTGGTACGGGAGCGACAGCGATTCAGTCGGTGCCATTTGTCGGGGAAACTGCTGAACAGCTGTACGTATTTCAGCGGACGCCGTCCTCGGTTGATGTGCGTGGCAACTTGCCGACCGACAAGAGCTGGGCCGAGGGTTTGGAACCCGGTTGGCATCGACACCGCATGGAAAATTTCAACGCACTGCTCTCGGGGGTCCCTCAAGCCGAAGATCTCGTGGACGATGGCTGGACGGACCTTATCGGAAAGATGTTGCAACGGTTCCGAGAAGGAGCGGATGGATCAGGACGCAGCATTGGCGAGATCATGGAGATCGCTAATTTCGACAAGATGAATGAAATCCGCGATCGTGTGGATGAACTGGTGGAGGATCCTGCCGTCGCGGAATCGCTCAAACCCTATTACCAGATGTTCTGTAAACGACCAACGTTCAATGACGAATACTTGCCGACGTTTAATCGACCTAACGTTGAGTTGGTCGATACTGAGGGTCAGGGTGTTGATCGAATTACCGAACGTGGGCTCGTGGTAAAGAATAAGGAGTACGAGGTCGACTGCATTATTTTTGCTACGGGTTTTGAAGTGGGTACAGGCTATGCACGACGAGCGGGTTACGAGATATATGGACGTGATGGTCTATCGTTGACCGATTATTGGTCCGACGGCATGAAGACGCTCCACGGATTACAGAGTCACGGCTTTCCCAACTGTTTCGTTTTGAGTATGAGTCAAGGCGGTTTTACGGCTAATTTCCCGCATCTGTTGGAGGAATCAACCACCCATATGGCACATATCGTGGGTCATGCCTTGAAGCAAGATTACACGACGGTTGAAGTGACCAAGGGGGCGGAAGATGCATGGGTTGAGACGATCGTCGAGAAGGCGGATGGCGCGATGGGTGGACTTGGGGGCCCGCAATGTACACCGGGATACTACAACAACGAAGGCCAACCTAACCCGGGCGCGAGGCAAGCGGCTCCGTATGGCGGCGGTTCGATCCGTTTTTTCGAGCTCCTGAAAAAATGGCGAGACGATGGAACTTTTGAAGGACTCGAATTTAGTTCGTAAACTTTATCTATTTGAGGATGGTTTCGAGCAAGAAGTTGGAATCGATACAGGGAGCTGTACGAGGCTTGGACATGACTGATGTAAAGTGTGCGGTAGACGCCTTGTACTTTAGAATCAAACAATCGGGTTTAAGGTATAGAAGGGGGGTGACATTGATGCTTCAAAGCCTAACTAAAGTTGGTTGGTTGTGGGTTGTAGCCCTGGCAACCTCGCAGGTGAGTGTTCAAGCTCATCATGCCTTTTCGTCAGAATTTGATAAAGATCTTCCCTTTCTTCATCGAGGCACTATCGTTCGAATGGAGTGGGTAAACCCGCATACATGGTTGCATGTGGACGTCGAGAAAGAGGATGGATCGACCGAATCCTGGATGATGGAAGGTGGTACGCCCAACACGTTGCTCCGAGCGGGCATGACCAACGTCATGCTGCAGCCGGGTACGCAGGTCATTGTGCGGGGTTATCAGAGTAAGGATGCCGATTGTGAGCCCAGATGCCGGGGCAGCGGTCGCGACATTACGTTTGCCGATGGCAGTCGAATATTTATGGGATCTTCGGGCACGGGTGCGCCTCGTGATGGCACCGATCCACGTGAACGAGCAAAAGAGGATGAGATCAATCTACCAGACTAAGATGAAAGTTCAGGGTAACTGTCATGGTCGGGTAAAGAGGTTATTGGGGGAAAGAATCGTATGAGCGGAAAACTCAGTTTCGTGGGTTTGGCGATCACTGTATTACTAGTGCAGACAGGTTGTGGAGAAGAGTCTGTCGAGCCACCGAATTTAAACGGAGTGTGGCAGTCCATGGGCACCGCATACTGGGACGTTGAAGGTCATAACGCGAGTAAAACTTTGGGAACGCGCACTCTTGGTGCGTTAGGAGCGATTCCAGCTGGGATGTCGGTGGTCGAAGGCGGCACAATTCCTTACCAAGATTGGGCGATTGAGAAACGCAACGAAAATCGAGAGAACTGGCAGAAGAATGATGTCGGGGTGAAGTGCTTTATCCCTGGGATACCTCGATCGACGTATATGCCGCTTCCCTTCCAGATATTGCAGGCTGAAAACAAAATATTTATCGCCTACGAGTGGGGTAGTAATAGCCGGGTCATCCACCTCGACCGGCCGGGTACCGAAGCCCAATTGCCGTCCTGGATGGGTTATTCGTTGGGTCACTACGAGGGCAATACCTTGGTGGTGGACGTCAGCGCGCAAATGGCAGATGCATGGTTTGACAGTGTGGGTAACTTTCACAGGGGCAATGTACGGGTGACCGAACGATATACCCCGATGGGCCCTAACCACCTGCAATACGAAGCCACCATTGAAGACCCCGAGGTGTATACACGACCGTGGAAAATTGTCATGCCGCTGTATCGACGCATAGAAGAGAAAGCGCGGATCCTAGAGTTCAAGTGTGTGGAGTTTGCAGAAGATGCGATGTACGGGCATTTGCGCAAAGGCGAGTGGATGCGCGAAGCCAAAATTAATGAATAAAGAGGAATGGTTATGAGAATGGTTGTTACCCGTATAGCTGCCGTGTTGGTCGTCATTTCGGCGCTGACTAGCTGGTCTGAGGTGCCGCGCCTCGCGTCGGGAAAACCCGATTTACAAGGCAATTGGGACTTCCGCACGCTGACCCCGTTCGAACGACCAGGTCGATTTGGGGATAGGGAATTTCTAACGGATGAAGAAATTTCTGGTTGGGAAGAAGCCGTGCGCGCGGGCCGCGAGCGTGCTGCCAATGTTGATTTTGATGAAGCGGCGAAAGGGCAGGGGACGCAGGGCGACGTCGATGTGGGTTACAACTCGTACTACATTGACCAAGGGTCGAAGCATTCGTCAACCAAACGAACATCCCAGGTGATCGATCCTCCCAACGGGCGGGTGCCGCAGGTCAAACCCGCGGCAGGAGAACGGATGGGGCGCATGATCGCATTGCAGGCCCGGTCGCCAGAAGGACCGGAAGATCGCAGTATCACCGATCGGTGTATTAAAGGTTTTAACGCGGGGCCACCCATGGTAAACGGCGCCTACAACAACATCATGCAGATCGTGCAAACCGACGATCACGTCGTCGTCCTTGTGGAAATGGTCAACGATCACCGGGTTATCCCGACATCGGGTGGAGAGCAATTGCCGGAGAATATGAGATTTTGGAAGGGTGACTCACGCGGTGTTTGGGATGGTGATACTTTTGTTGTCACGACCACAAACTTTAACGAGCACCAAAATTACCGTCTCACTGGGCCTGACATGACTCTAACCGAGTACTTTACACGCTTGGATGAAGATACATTGGAGTACAAATTTACCGTCGACGATTCGTTTGCGTACGATCGTCCCTGGACCGCGGTCGTGAACATGGAGCGGACAGATGACCTCGTCTACGAGTACGCCTGTCACGAAGGCAATTATTCGATGCCGCTGATGTTGCGCGGCGCGAGGAAAAAAGAGATGGCGGGTATCGTGGATGAAACCTGGCTACCGAGCTGGTATCAACCCCGACGGTAACGGATCGATTATTCTCCGGTGGCCAGTTCTGAAAGTCCGGCTTCAACTCGCTGAACTTTCTCTTCATCCCACCACCATGCATCGACAAACGGTATTCGGTTGAGTCGATCGTTTCGGATCTCACCAAACTTATCCCAGTGGACTAATCGGAAGCCAGGCTGCGATCCCATCGGAATGAAATAAAAATTCCACATAAACACGCGATCAAGCGCTCGAGCAGCAGCGTACATGTCCTCGGCGGTCTTTGCCGAAATAATCGAATTAATGAGGCTGTCGATGGCAGGATTACGAATGCGGGCCCAATTCTGACCGTAGTCCTGATCGGCTGCGGCGCTGCCGAGCCAATTTCGAAGTTGTAACCCGGGCGTGTGGCTAGGCCCTAGTCGAACCGAGTTGCCGTCAAATTTTCCCGTTCGGCTTCGGTAGAGCCATTGAGACACTTCGGGCGCTTTTCCGCGGGTCTCGATACCAACGCGATCCAAGTTCTGAACCAACGAAAGGTTTTGGCGAATCCCGTAATAGGACACCGCAATAAAGTCCAACGTGAAGGGGTCGCCGGTTTCGTTGTTCCGCATCACACCGTCTCGGACTTCCCAACCGGCTTCAGCAAAGAGTTCCAATGACCGCTTGATGTTTTGACGCTGCGGTCCGAACCCGTCGCTTGGTGGATGACGGAACGCTTCCGTGAACACTCGAGCAGGAATTTGATCGCGCCATGGTTCGAGCAATGAAAGTTCTTTCTCGTCGGGTAAACCATCGTGGGCCATCGGAGAATTCTGGAAAAAACTGACACCCTTGTCGTAGAAATCATAAAAGAGCGCTCGATTGGTCCAATCGAAGTCAAATAGCAGCCACAGCGCTTCTCGTACGCGGATATCTCCTAGTTTGGGTCGATCCGTATTCCAGATAATGGGCCACCACAAGCCCTCAACCCGGGCAGTCGGACGAAGGTCGCGTTTGAATAGTCCTTTACGTACTGCGGGAAAGTTGTATTGAGTTGCCCAGTTTTTGGAAACACCCTCTTCGCGAACATCGAATACATGGGCTTTATGGGCTTCCCCCATGACGTTGTCGTCGGTGAAGTAGTCCCACTTGAGGTGATCGAAGTTGTAGCGGCCTTTGTTGACGGGTAGATCGCGCCCCCAATAGTCGTGTACGCGCTCGTATTTGAGAATACGTCCGAGTTCGTAGGATTCAAGACGATAGGGTCCGCTCACGAGCGGGGGTTCGAGCGTGGTCTTGGTGACGTCGTGTCGATCCCAGTAGTGCTTGGGAAGGATCCCGTAACCACCAAACACGAACGGAAGGATGGGGTTGATCTCAACGTCTTTCTTTCGGACGAAACAGACCTCACGGTCGCCGAAGGCAAATATGCGGTCGAGATCAAATAGTGCGGTTCGAATCGCAACGGACCCATGTTTTTTCATTGTTTCGAAAGTGAAGATGACGTCATCGACGGTGATCGGTTGGCCATCGTGCCAAATCGCATTCTTTCGAATCTTGAACGCAACCCAATCCAGATCTGGACCAATGGCGATACCCTCGGCGAGTCGTCCATACGCCGCTGTCGTTTCATCAATGGCATATTCGAGCAAGGTGTCATACACGAGCCCACCCGCGTAGCCGTCTGCTAGCCGGCCTTTTTCAAGAATGTAATTGAAGTTATCGAACGTTCCGAGCGATGGCAGGCGCATTTCGCCCATTTTGGGGGCGTTGGGGTTCGCGTAATCGAAATGCGTAAACTCGGCGTCATACTTAGGCGGTAGTAAGTGGGCAATCCCATGGATGTAGTTGGGGCTCACGCAGGGTTTTTCGCTCGCGATTGCCGTAGGGGATGCGCAGTAAAGCACCAATGCGACGACCAGGTGCGCGGTCTTCAAGAGATTAGCGCCAACGTGTCTTTCAGACGATGTTTAGTCGTACACCGCATATCGTGACCTGTCTTTCCCCGGTCCGGAGACCATGCATGTCTGCCGCAGCAAGAATGGTATCGACGTCACCTAAGATATCGAGTTCCGACAGTCCTTCCGGTCGGCCATCAACGCAGGGGACAAAGTTTAAGTTCGCGTTCTCGAGGGGAAGCGAAGTGCCATCCAACGGCAGTTCGCTAATGTCGGCCCAACGCGTTGCAACGGTATTGGGACTATCGCACTGCATCGTTGCTCCGATGATGCCGGAGACCCTGGTGGTTTTAGCTTGTTGCCAGTTGGGTCCGGCTGGATGCCAGGGTCCATCGACCTCGTGTGCATTGGGCCCGAGCATTTCGTCGATTTCAAAAAAAGATCCGCCTGTGTCTCTGGGATGGAGTTGCATGTTGACGAACGAACTCCCCTGGTAATCCGTAACTAAACGGACACCTAGATCGTCCAATCGAACTCGCCTCGGCGCTTGATCATCGCATTGGGTGATGACCATATAACCCCCGTCCCCACCGCGCCTTGAAAGATATCGGCCCCCCGCGGTGTTCTCGTTTGGGTCGTTCGGGGCTACCACTTCGATAAATTGGTTTCCGACGGGAAAGAGGGCGTTATGAAGACCAAAGACACCTACGCCGGGATCGCGAAAACAAACTTGCAAACCGAGAATGTCGATAAGGGCCTCTTCAACAGGTTCGAGCTTCTGAGCGACGAACGCGATTTGCCGAAGGCGTAACCACATCGTTATGTCTTAACCCCATTGGCGAGGGCATCCAGCAACCTTGGTGGTGAAAGGGGTAGGTCGGTCATCCGAATTCCGAGAGCCTGACTTACGGCGTTACCTACGGCAGCAAGGGGCGCCACGATGGGGGTTTCCCCGACTCCCCGCACACCGTAAGGGTGCGTCGGATTGGCAACTTCAACGATTTCACAATCAATCATGGGGACATCGGATGCGACGGGGACGCGGTAATCGAGGAAACCTGGATTGTCGAGAACACCTTCTTGGTCGTAAATGTATTCCTCGTTTAATGCCCATCCGATTCCCTGGACTGCGCCGCCTTGCATCTGACCCTCGACGTAATCGGGATGAATCGCCTTGCCCGCATCTTGAATTGCGGTGAAGCGCGTCACCGTGGGTCTACCGGTATCTCGATCGACGTGTACGTCGGCGAGGTTGACGGCAAACGATGGCCCCGGGCCTTGCGCATTGAGGGACGCGCGGCCTGAAATAGGACCTCCCGTACGTGCTGCGTTGCGCGCTATATCACGTAAGGAGATTGGTTCTGCGTCGATGTTTGCACCTAAGCTGGGACGTGCTTCGCCATCTATCCAGTCGACTTGGTTAGGCTCAACATCCCATGTTTTAGCAACGCGAGCTTTTAGCTCGACGATGACCTGTTCGCAGGCTCTGATCACCGCGAGCCCAGTCGCAAATGTCGTGCGGCTCCCTCCCGTCGTCGCGCAATAACCGGTGCTGTCCGTATCTGCGATACGTACCCGGATTCGATCGTAATCGATGTCAAGCGTCTCCGCCGCCATTAAGGCCATGGAGGCTCGACTCCCGCCGATGTCGGGGCTTCCCTCGACGATCTTTACCATCCCGGTATCGGTGATGTGGACTTCCGCACTTGATTGGTTGCCGCCGTTAAACCAGAAGCCAACGGCGATACCGCGACCCTCGTCTTTAGCCAAAGTCTTCGCATAATGCGGGTGTTTCTTGGCGGCTTCGAGACACTCGCGTAATCCGATCGGCCCGAATGTGGGTCCATATGCGGCGCTGGATCCTTCCTTGACCGCGTTCTTCAAACGAAACTCGATGGGATCTATGCCCAGTTTTTCAGCAAGCTCGTCAATCACCGATTCCCCTGCGAACATGGCTTGTGGTGCGCCGGGTGCTCGATAAGCGGCGACGCGGGGTCGATTAACGACGACTTCATATCCTTCGATAAATACGTCTGCGACATCGTACGGTGCAAATATGCACATGGATCCCGCCCCAAGTGGACTTCCCGGGTACGCGCCCGATTCGTAAATCAATTTGGCTGACATCGCCACGATGGTCCCGTCGTTCTTCGCACCGATACGGACCGTGTTTATCGTTCCGGACGCTGGTCCCGTGGCGCGAAAAACTTCTTCGCGTGACATCACCATCTTGACCGGACGCTGACATTTTTCCGAGAGTTTGACGGCAAGCGGTTCGAGATAAATAGTGGTCTTGCCTCCGAATCCGCCCCCAATCTCAGCGGCAATGACGCGAATATCCCCAAGGTCTTTGCCTAACGCCAGGGCCGTCATACTGCGCACGTCAAAATGTCCTTGGGACGAACACCAGACGGTTGCTTGGCCATCTTCCGTTGCATTGCCCACGCATGCATGGGGTTCGATATACCCCTGATGAACCATCGGCGTCACGAACGTGCGTTCGACGATCACGTCGGCTTCGACAAAACGCGCGTCGACATCTCCTCGGCTCGTTTGGGTACGCTGTACGATGTTGGACGGCGTTGTCGGAGTCTCTTCCAGTCCCGAGGTGAACATGTTTTCGTGCAATATCGGTGCGTCGGCTTCCATTGCGCGTAAGACGTCGGTTACCGACTCAAGTTCCTCGTAATCGACCTCGATCGCTGCAAGCGCTTGGTCGGCCACCTGTTGCGAAATAGCGGCGACCGCGGCGATTGCATGGCCGTGATAAAGCACCTTATCGCTCGCGAGAATATTGTCGTTAAACCATTTTCGACGGACGCTAAATTCAGATCGATCCGGAAAATCTGCCGCCGTGATAACACTTAGGACACCGGGGAGTGTTTCTGCTTTTGACGTATCAATGGATTTAATACGTGCATGAGCGTTCGAGCTACGGGCTACTTTGCCGACGACCATGCCTGGCATATTTTCGTCCGCACCAAAATTGGCGCGTCCCGTGACTTTTTCCACCCCGTCGGGCCGAATGGGCCGAGAACCGATGTGTTTTAGTTCCTTCGGTGCGCTCACGGGCAACTCCTTATCCATTTATTTCGTCGGTATCTGATGCGGTAGCCTTGTCTTTTATCTTATCGTGCCGCGATATTAAGCACGAACGTTCTTCGTTTTCAGTTCCCAGAAGTTATGGACTATCGCCTCGATCCGAATGCTGGCTGAGACGAGCGCGAGCGAATGACTCGGCACTGTGTAAGGGAAGCTCTGCGAGTAAAACCTTGACGAGATCGGCGAGGGATTGACGTTCTAATCGCGACAGGTCGCGGGAATCTGCAGACGGCGCGAGCCGAATGAGCGCATCCATCGCGAAACCAACACAGAATATATTCTTGTCAGTTTCAACAACGTCGGATAACGCGGCTATTGTTGAATCTAGTGTTGCATCGCTGATGCTATCGGGATGAGAGCACAGAACCACCGCTGACCAGAGAGCATTTTCGCGAACGGCAGAACGAACAGGTTCGAATCTCTCGATCCCGTAATTAATACCGATGCCCTCGCAGATATCGCATTCATCCGTTGGACGTACAAACTTGATACTTCGACTTTGCGCTCGATCCATGCCTAGTCTATTGACTTCATGCTTTAGACTTTGGATCAGTGCATCGAGGCATCGTGATATAAATTTCCCGCCCAAGTCGGATGCCGCCGATCGTCGGCCTAGGCAACCGAGCGCACCAGCAGCGACCGATCGTACGTAAATGGATGGGTCTGCGAGTAGAACCTCGATGAGTGTATCGAGCACGTCCTGGTTCAAATGACCTGCATCCCCTAGACCAAATGCACCGGCTTTTCGTATCCATTTAACGTCCGACTTGGTTGCCTCCAGGAACGTAGGTGTCGCCGTATCGCCCAAAGCCACGAGCCCGTGCGTCGCGGCTCGTCGTACACTTTCTCGATCACTGTAGAGAGCCTCCACGAAGATTCCGAGAGTCTCGGTTTGATCAGGCATTTCGGCGAGTCGATACGCTGCGCCCATGCGTTGAGGTTCGGCCGACTCATTCAACAAGTGCAACTGTTTACGTAGTTGATCGAGTTCTCCGGAAGGGTTGTCGCCTGAAAAGGGCACCGAATCGTGTTGGTAGTTAGGTGTTTCCCCGCTTCGAATCCAGTGATAGTGATGACTCCAAATGGTCGTTACGTTTGAATCGATCTTGGAAAGATCAGAGCTTGTAAGTGCATCAGTTGAAGGCTCGGCCCATTGAATTTTTTTTTGATCAATGCTGGTAGCGCCTTCGTCTGGATCGGTGGTGCGAAAGAGCCAAAAACGCCACATGAATCGAGGTCTTTCTTTCCAAGTGGTCCAGTCGTCCCGGCGATGGTTGCCGCGGTGGAAAAGGTTGTGCGAATACAGCACCACACTACCCGCACGGAGTGGGGAAGCTTCAAAGGTTTCAACCAGCGGCCACCCTGTGTTGGTGATGGCGTCTCTCATACGAACGTCGTGGTCGGTGCGGCGATGAACGATGTCTTTGGGGTCGTAGAACGATTTCGGGCCGCTAATCGGGATACGTTCCATCCCGTTTAATTGGTAGCCAAAATCGAGATGATCGGCGCCCGCGAAATTTTCGTGGTTCTCTTCGTGATTGAATGTCCAGTATTGCGAATAGGGGACAATCGCCGTTGGTCCCATGTCTTCTAGGACATCTTGGGGGTAATACAGAAGTTCGACTTGAACGGCATGGTGGTGGCGTTGTTTTCTCCCGTTATATGGGCCGTTGTCATCTTTGTGCCAATGTTGGTCGTTCGAACCACTAGGAAAAGGCGCATTGTGGGTGTAGGGCACGATGGCCCAGTGTTGACCTAACAAAAGATTACATGTGGTTACCACACCGGGCGAGTTGATGACGTCGAGCATCTCGGGGATTTGATTCGCGGTCACCATTTTTTTCGCCCTAAAGAGTTCTTTTTCTTTGGCGTAGATGATGCTGTGGATGTCGGCGGAAATGCCGAGCTGTTCGGGCGTTAATATCACCAGTCCGCGACTGACGAAGTCTCGGATTATTTGGTCGTCGTCAAGACTCGACGTGTTACTTACAGAATCCATGATCATTCGGAAGTAAGCTTCCAAGCAATTAATTTATTGTGCGAGTCACGCGTGCCGTCTGGTTTTTTAATAACAGTCCGCGGCAATCGCTTTGAGCAATTTCTTCACGGAGGGCACGTATTCCAAGATTGGGAAGAATCGATCTCATCCCGTTCGACCATTTGCTCGCCCAGCACATCCCCATAGTTTCGAAGAATGGATCCAAGGTGTGCTTCGAGGGGGCAACAAAAACGAGATTACGCTATTCGCTTAATAGCTGCTCTTTGAGCCAATTGAGCAATTCAGGTTGTAAGGTCGGGTTGCTCGAAAACATGGGCAAGCCATGTTCCGTGCCACCAAGAATTCTTAAGACTGAGCTTGGATTAGCGGAACCGTTCACCATGGACTCAAGCGCACCGGCAACGCCGGGTGTTATGGGGTCTTGTTTGGTGGCAGCTGCAAACACCGCGAGTTCCGAGTTATTGGCGGCGTTTTGGATGGCGTTCGAGCTTGGAGGACTGGAAAGGAGCATGAGCGCCTTAATGTCGTTTCCCTTGCGTACGGCTAGATCGGCTGAAATCATTCCGCCGCAGCTAGCGCCGCCAACGCCTACCCGAGTGGCGTCGACGTCTGATTGTGAAATCAAGTAATCGAAAGCTAAGTCCGCGTCACTAGCGGATTTTCGTAATAGGGTTGGAAAACCGCTCGATAGACCTTCACCACCGCTCTCTCCGAATCCCCGCAAATCGAGCGCGAGTACATGGATACCACCGGCCACTAGGTCGCTGGATATTGCGTCCCAAGAACTCCTGTCCATGTTGCACTGATGGATCAAGAGCATGGCAGGACCGGTGCGTCCAGGGGACGTGTAACTAGCCTTGAGATTGACACCGTCCGAGGTTTGCAGATCCACCACTCTCGATTCGGCTAACATCGGTAAAGCCATCGTTACGAGGGAGAGAAATAAACTAGTAGCCACACGCTTTTTC
>ERZ651768.2188-NODE-2188-length-13788-cov-9.095179_pt1 | contig 13788 bp, 10 predicted proteins | sample MGYA00514754_ERZ651768 | MGnify/ENA metagenome assembly ERZ651768 | reverse complement strand
CAGCTCGCTTTTCCGTTGTTAGCGGTTTACGTGACTTTCGCCTGGATCCTTGGGCGCGTTTTCCGGCGCAAGCTGTCTGAAATGCTAGGAGAATAAGACGGCTTCTCTTCAACCTCGTTTTGAATTTCCTGTGAACTCCTAGTGCATCTACCAGCACCGTTTTGCTCGGTCCGGTGTGGTGCCCCGGCCATGTTGCGGTCCTGCGGTTAGAGCAAGTAGACTGCCCCGACTGTTTCACTGCTCTAAAGAAGGTCAGATATGGAAACGAAGAAGCTGGTGACGGGAATCGTTGTTGGCGGGATCACCATGTTCGTCGTTGGCTATCTAGTTTTCGACATGGCGATGGTTGCCTTCTACGAAACCAATGGCGGTGCATCTTTCGGTGTAGCTCGTGAGGCAACTCTCTGGTGGGCAATCGCTCTAGGCACCGCTTCTCTGGCTACACTGGTCACGCTCTGCATCGGGTGGTCGGACGCTAAGAACGCCTTCCAGGGCTTCAAGATCGGAGGGATGGTCGGTTTTCTTGTTTGGTTCGGTGTAGACTTGATATATCATGGCCAATTCACCATCGCGACGAACATTCTCCCACTAGTGGATGGGTTGCTGGAGATCGTCCGTACCGGAATCGGTGGGGCGGTCATCGCCACCGTTTTGGGAGGATCTGAGGAAGCCTGACGCAGTCCCAGTCGTAGCTTTACCACACCTACCGGCACTGTTTTATGCGTCCGGTATGGTGTTCCCGTCTACATTGCTATCCTGCGGGGTGAGGCGCAAAATACTGCGCTCCGCTATCCCTGCTGCACTGCCCACCCCAGGAGATCAACCAAGGACCCCGTGAAAAAGTTACGTCCATCGGTTGCGTTCGTGCTCTTGGTAGCAGGCCTCGTGGTGTGGCTGGCATGGCTCCCGCCGGGTCCCGAATACGCCGGATGGCGCTCAGATCCACCAAACCAGCCTGCCCACGAGTGGCCCACGGCCGACGGATTCACGGGAAACCACCGCTCAGAGCTCCGCGATATTACGCCTGACAATGTCAGGCACCTCGAGGTCGCCTGGATCCATCGGACTGGAGACGTCAGCCAAGGTGGGGACGGCGAGGCATCTACGGCGTTCCAGTCTACGCCAGTCATGGTCGACGGGGTTCTGCACGTTGTCACTCCGTTCAGTCGGGCACTTGCACTCGACCCCGAGACCGGCGAGGAACTCTGGAGCTTTGACCCGCACATGGACCGGTCGGACTCCATTCAGGGCAAAGTAACGACGCGTGGGCATTCGGTATGGATCGATTCGCTTGCGACCCCGGGCGAGGAGTGCGCGCAGCGTGTCTTTCTTGCGACGTTCGACGCTCAGTTGTTTTCCCTCGATGCCCTGTCTGGGCGGCCCTGTGAGGCGTTCGGAGACCAGGGCTGGCTGGACCTCGGTGCAGATGTTGCGCGGATTGAGGGACGTCGAGGCCAATACAAGCAGACTGCACCGCCCGCGATTCTCAGGGACGTGGTAGTCGTCGGGTCGAGCATCTTAGATAACAGGCTCGCCGACGCAACGAGCGGCGTCGTGCGCGGGTTCGACGTACGAACCGGTGTCCTCCTTTGGTCCTGGGAGCCTCTGCTGGAGATGGGCGACACTCCCGAGAACGGAACTCAATTACCGCCGGGAGCAGGTAACGCCTGGGCCACGCTCACCGCAGACGAACAAAACGACCTGGTTTTCGTCCCGACCGGCAGCCCCAGCCCCGACCACTATGGCGGTTGGCGACCGGGCGACAACCGCTACGCCAACTCGTTGGTAGCGCTGCGAGGCACTACGGGAGAGGTCGTCTGGCACTATCAGATGGTGCATCACGACCTTTGGGACTATGACCTGCCCTCTCCACCACTTCTCTTTACGCTCCGTCGGGATGGTGTCGAGATTCCGGCCGTGGTTCAAAGCACGAAGATGGGGTACCTGTTCTTTTTCCACCGACTCACGGGCGAGTTGCTGTTCCCGGTAGAAGAGCGTCCCGCTCCCGCTAGTGACGTGCCTGGTGAGGAGGCGTGGCCGACTCAACCCGTGCCGGTGCTGCCAGCCCCCCTGCACGCGCAGGCCCTGACTCCCGAAGACGCCTGGGGACTCACGCCTCTGGGCCGGCGCTCCTGTCGCCGTCGAATAGAGGCACTTAGGTCCGAGGGCATCTTCACACCACCCAGTCTCCAGGGATCGATCGCGTTCCCGAGCTTCTTCGGCGGTATGGAGTGGGGGGGGATGGCCTACGATCCATCCTCGGGCCTCCTGGTGACCAATACCAACAGAGCCGCCGCCGTCCTGACCCTGGTTCCCTCCGAGCAAACTTCGGAGGTCACCTTGAGTAGAGGTGGCTTGCTCGACATGCAAACACCGACACCGTACGCGATTAAGCGGGAACTACTCTGGTCGCCGATCGGCTTACCCTGTATCAAGCCACCCTGGGGTCTCCTGCATGCGATCGATGTCCGTTCAGGCCAGCTCCGATGGGAGATACCTCTGGGGGGCCTGAGCGACCTTGTGAAAGGTCTCCCCACGCCCACTTCTTGGGGCTCGGCGAGCCTTGGGGGACCTCTGATCGCTGGGGGGCTGGTGTTTATAGCGGGGACGCTCGACAGCCGCATTCGTGCGTTCGACTTGGCCACCGGTGAGCTACTTTGGTCCGACAAGCTGCCCGCTGGTGGACAGGCCACGCCACTGACCTATCGCGCTCGTGACGGGGGTCGGCAGTACGTCGTGATCAATGCCGGAGGTCACAGCGATCTTCAAACGAGGCTAGGCGACTACGTGGTCGCGTACGCCCTACCCGTCGACTCCAGGGAAGTGGTTCGAGGTCGTGAGTGACGTAGCCCTGGTCACTGGGGCGACTGGCCTACTCGGCTCATACCTGGTGGAGCGACTTCTCGAGGACGGCTGGGGCGTCCGGGCATTGGTCCGGCGTCCGGAACAAGCCCGATGGCTTGAGGAGGCTGGTGCGAAGCTGTTTGCAGGAGACATCACCGATCGACCATCCATCACGTCGGCGGCATCAGGCTGTTCACTCGTCTTTCACGCCGCCGCTTCAGTGGGTGTCGGCAACGATTGGGAAACCTTCAGGCTCGGGAACGTGGAGGGAACTGAAAATGTCCTCCACGCATCGGCAGCATCGGGCGCTCGTTTCGTGTTCTTCAGCACCACTGGCGTATTCGGTCGAGCCCGCTATCGAGAAGTTCCAACCGACGAATCAGTCCCACTTCCAAAGCTGCCTGAGCACGAAGTGTACGGCCGCTCGAAGCAGGCGGCGGAGCGCCTCGTTCTCGAAGCCCACGAGCGCGGCACAGCGTGGACGGCCATCGTTCGACCGCCTGTCATGTACGGCGTGCAGGACCGTCAGTTCGTGCCGAGAATCGCCCCTATCTTGCAACGCGGGTTCTTCCCGCTTCTGGGTGGCGGAGCTTCAACTATGAGTCTGACGCACGCACGGTCGATCGCCGAAGGGGCGTTGCTGGTTGGCACGAACGAAAGTGCCGGTGGGAAGATCTATCACCTCACGGACGATTTCCCGATCACTGTGTCGGACCTCGTACGCTACGGAGCCGAGGGACTCGGCTGCCGGGTGCGCCGGATCCATGTCCCAACAGCTGTGGCAAAGGTCGGTTTCGGCGTACTCAAGCCCTTCTTTGTCGCAATCGGCCGCGGTGACCTAGCCCCTCACACGGAGGGCACGCTCGACATGTTGACGCGCAACAATCCGTTCACCTCGAGACGCGCCCGGGAGGAGCTGGGTTGGGTTCCGACGACCCGTCCAGAGGTCGGCCTACCGGAGGCGTTCCGGTCATGGAAAGCGCGAGCGACATCTTCGCTCGACACCAGCGGAAGCCGGAGTAGCTAGCAGGAACCTAGAAGTACCGCAGAAGCGATGCCCTCAAAACATTTCTCTGACGGAGCGCTAACTCCGGTTCCTGGGTAGCATCGCCAGCCCACGTGATCAGTTCGACTTCGATCGCCGTACGCGCTGTCGGTGTCCACCGTGCCTCGATGAAGTAGTGCCGATTCCCTGACTTCGGATCTATGAACGCCAGATTTGAGAACCTGATCTCTTCAGTGACGAGTTGCCCGCCAAGCATGATGTCATCGACTAGGGGACTTGTTTGCGCGCGCCGGAGCGAGGTTAGGCCTTGCTCGACCATTAAGGTGAGATACGGCTTCGGGTACCACTCCGCACCCGCGACGATTCTAGCCTCGGTGTCTCCGTCGCGCTTCGCCAGTGAGCCTTCTGTGTGGAGTACAACTGATCCGAGTGCCCGCTGTAACTCGACTCCTGCTTGTCTGAGTGAAGGAATCACAACACTGGCTTCACCTGGTCTGTCGCTACTGATCCACAACGCCCGTTCGCCGCCGTGGACGTATGACAGCGCGATATCAGTCGAACCTAGAACTCTTGCGATGCGGAGGCCGCCAATTGGCCTTTCGCCCCATTTCGGACCGGACCGAACGGAGGATCCGTTCCAAGTCCGCTTGAGTCGACCACCCATATGAGGCGGTCTGGGGAAGGGAAAGATCACGGCCTCGAGGTCACCCCATTCGCTGAAGGCACTGAGTCCGAGAAGTGGTTGGCCGAGCCGCGCTCCATTGTAAGCGTCGAAGAATACGGCGCGTGGAGCCATGGCGTCGACAGGACTACGAACGTCGGAGAGGCCCCATGAGACGTCCCCTACACCGATGCGCAAGTCGAATGGTCCAGCGGTGTAGTTGAACGTGAGTTCTTCAATATTTACAAGGGACGCGTCGATGGCTTGGACGTCGAGTTGGATCGACCCCGAAAGATCTATACGCCCCCCAAACATGGAGTCGCGGCGGCCTGCACCAATTATGATGTAAGGCACGGTTACCGCCTCAGCAGAGGTGCCGCTGAATCTTACACCGTCCACTTGAATCCGATTGGCCTGAGCAGCAAGGCCTTCACTGACGTTGCAGGTCGCCAAGACCGCCACCCAGACGGTCAGACGCCTGAAGATCACGTCATCTCCCCAAGCGTGACGGTTCGAAGTCGCGCGCGCTGAGCCCGACACCAACGCGCATATCAGACCATTCGAGGATCGTACGCGCACTGTCTTCCAAGTGCATCATCGTCATTCGTCCCGCGAGCCAGAACCCGCCGATTTCCAGGTACTGCTCGAGATCCAGCGATCTACTGTGCTCTCCTTCAGATGTGAAGAATTCGATGCGATGCAGGACGTAGCGTTCCGTCTCGATCCACAGGAGTTGACGGGGGTACTCGGTACGGTCATCCAGGCTTGTTCGTTCTATGACAGCTCCGGGTTGACCACTGATCTCTTCGTCACGAATCCATCGGTACGTGAACCCTTCGACTTTCGGGGGTGTCATGTCGTCGTATGTGAAGTGGCTGCCGAGGAAGCTATCGCTGGACCGTGCACCGCTGATCCGCCTCACTCGGCGTGCCGCCGGCAGGTAAATCCACTGGTGCCGTTCGCCGTCGTCCTCAAGAGCGCTCAGGAACTCCGTTCCAGCCATATCGGCGGGGCGTTCGAGGGTCATGCGTGTGCGGTTTCCGTCCTCTGACTCGAGACCCCGAACATGCATTTCGCGGATCCGCTCCCGATCACCCTCTAGGATTCGCATGACTAGGCCGGCTTCTAGATCTCCATAGCCGCGGCTGCGGCGCTCCACCTCTCGGACGATCTCTTCTCCGCGGTCGGGGGCATCTTGTCCAGCGAGTGGCGCACCCACCACCACTAGACTTGCCACGAGCAATCGGCCGAGCTCGGCCATCGTCTTCATTTGGGGTCCCCTGTGATTAATGATCGGCCAGCCGGCTGGCGTGCGATAATTCGGAGGAGCGCTGGGAAGCCGACCAAGTCAGCGAGGAGCGCGAACACGGCGGCGGACGCGGTCAGGAAGCCGATCAGGAATAAGGCCTGGAAGCGCGAGGCCATGAGCGCACTGAAGCCGGCAACAACGACCACGGTCACGAGAACGAGGGCGGGTCCCACCTCTCGTATCGTCTGGGCCAGGACAGCGTGAACCTGATCCGAGGACCGCAGGTTCCGGGCAAGCGCTCCGAGGAAGTGGATGGTGTCATCAGCAACGATTCCGAAGGCGATCGCAAAGACAAGGATGTTAGAGGGCTTGAGGTCGAATCCGCCGAGGCCCATCAGCCCCAGCAGAAGAACCAGCGGCACGAGGTTGGGCACGACCGCGAGCAAGCCGAGCCATACCGATCGAAACATCCATGACAGAGCAAGCCACACGAGTACAATGGAAAAGGCGATGCCGGGTACGAAGCGGGAAATGAGCTGGTCCCAGAGGACTGTCGTCAACTTGACTGTCCCGGTAGCGGTGGCCCGACCTGTCGGTGGCGGATGGCTTTGCAGTCGGTCCTCAACACGAGCAGTGAGAGGGGACAGCGCTGAGGAACCTTCGTCCTTCACCAGGACAATCACTTGACCCACACCCGCGTCGCGGAGGTACACGTCCCGCAGCGCATCATCATCCTCCAACTCAGCCAGGAAGAGCAGCTCGGTGATCTCTTGCCCGGTTCTGCCATCGGAGAGACCGCTCTCCCTTGCGGGATTGGACCCCACGGGCTGAGCGCCGTAGGCCGTGCCCAGTTCGTTCACTATCTGCGGGAGGCCGACGGACCCTAGCACCGCCGGATCCTCCTCGACAAAAGCCTGAAATTCCTCGATCCATTGCAACATCTCCGGGGAGTGGCCCTCATCGCTTTCCTGGGCGAGATAGACGTTGATCTGGAAGAGCCCGAAGCCCTCGTCTTCGATCCAGCGTAACTCTTCCAGGATGGTGTCGCGCTCCTTCAGGTCATCGATAATGTAGGCCTCTACTCGAAGCTGACTTCCTGCCACAATACCGACTACCAGCAGTATGCCGAACGCTGCACTCGGCCATAGGACTGGGAGGTGCAAGAGTGACTCGACCCTCGCGAGGATACCCCGATACAGACGCTCACCCCAGTCCTGGTAGGGTCCGAGGTCTTTGGTGAACGCGAGCAGGGCCGGGAGGAGTGTCAACGTCACGAAGTAGGCAACGATTACTGCCAACGCCGAGAGGACTCCGAACTCGCCGATGAGATGGTTGCGAGTGGCGATCAGACCCGCGAATCCAAGGGCTGTGGTCAGGGACGTGAAGAAGCACGAACGCGAAAGGTTCGTGAAGGTGTGTACCACGGCTTCCGTGATTGTCCGGCCACTCCGCCACGCCTCACGTGTACCAACGATGAGGTGAGTGGCGTCGGATAGCGCTACCACGAGGATCACGATCGGGACCACACTTGTGAGCACCGAAATGCTTTGCCCGGCATATCCCATGAGGCCGAGAGTCAGGACGATCGCGGGAGCCACGCCAGCGAAACAGAGCACGGCGACGGAGAATCTCCTGAAGTACAGCCATAGCAGGATGAATGAGATAATGATCCCGATCCCGAGAAGCTTCGTCATGTCGGCCTCGAGTGCCAGCGGTATCGTCGTGCGCAAGACGGGAAGGCCGCTGAGGACGATCCGGCCAGATGTCTCAGATAAATCAGCGATCGTGCTCTGCAGCGCGGCCGTTACTTCTCTCCGGTGGGTGTCATTGTTTTCGGTGGGTGCCAGGTATCCGTGGACGCCAAAGACCGTGAGATCTTGATTCCAGAGTGAGCCCACGAAGAGTGGGTGCTCACGCCTCGGCTCCAGGATGGTTTGCAGTGTGGCATCCGAAACGTCAATCCGGTCCTCAAGGCGAACGAATTCGACGGCTGATTCGCCGTCAATGATGACTTCCTGGATGAAGTCTGTGGCCCCGATCCATCGCACGGGATCAAGCCCTGCGTCCGTGAAGGCATCCGCGAGCTGCTCAAGGGTCTGGTACTCATCGGTAGTGAACGGGCCTGTCGTCTCCAGAAACGCCGATACCTGCAGGTCTTCGCGCGGGAAGTGTTCCTTGTATTGCTCGAAGACCTCCTGAGCGGCTCCTTCGAATACCAGGAACTGCTCGGCCGAATAGTCAACGCGCACCGCTCTGGCTCCTACGAGCCCCGCGATGAACAGGCCCGCGTGCAACAGCACTACGACCCATCGGTGCTCCACGAGGCGGCGGAAGAATCCCTCAACGTGTGGGTTCACGACGACTCCCTCGGGTACTGCAGCATCATCCACCTCCCAAGATCCGGAAGTGCACGGGCAACACGAGGAGAGTCGCCAACGTGAGGCACGCCGTCTGAAGCCTCATGTTCCATGGCGTTCGTGAGGGCCACCCTCGCAGCTTCCTCATGAGCCAGTACAGGAGCGTCGCTAAGGCTGCGATCGCGGCGGCCGTGCCGAAGGGTGCGAGCGCTAGCCCTCCGGTCGCACCGAGCCCCAGGGGTGCCACGAGACCCAAAGCTAAGACGAAGAGTCCGAGCGTCAGCGAAACCGATGTGGGCTCCCGGTTCCCGGGACGGAACGGGTTGAATTGTGTGACCAACATCATCGTCAGTTGCCCGACAACGACACCCACGAACGGCGCGCGGAACGCCTCACCGTTCAGGAGCCACTCGGGGCCGGACATGACTCGGGGCAGCACATCGTGAACGATGAGGATAACGAGTATGACGATGACCGCGTACAAGGTCGCAAGCACCTGGTGTTGGGCATTGTACCGATCCACGACTTCCGGGAGGAGATACCGCACTGCCAGCAACGCGATGAGGGCGATGGCAGGTGCAGTAATCCACCCCGCTCCGCCGAACAGGTACACGGCGTAGAAGAAGAGCGTCGCTGCCATCACTCCGCTGGTGCGCAGGAAGCGTGAGGTCAGCCCGAATAGGCTCACGAGCGCCAAGATTGAGAGGAGTGTGAGAAGGTGCGTTGTGATGATGCCAAAGCCCTCGGATGTGAATCGCATCAGTAGGTAGAAGGTCGCCATCGGTACGATGAGGTTGTCAGAGCCACGGAGGCTCACGCCCTCCAGAAGTGTCACGATGAGCGAGATGAGCACTGCCAAAATTACGCTTACCCCTCGATCGATGTCGGTCATCAGGAGCAGGGGGAGGTGCACGACCAGGAACGTGATCACGAGGAATGATATCGAGCCCTCGAGCGAGCGCCGGTCCTCTTCCACCGAGTACGTCACCGTACCGTACGCGGTACCCAGGAGCGCAGCGGCCGCGTCCGACACAATGAGTGTCAGCGCAGCTACCAAATAGAAGGCCGGATTATCGTAGGCCAGGACGAAGAGGAGGGCGACTGCAAGCGGATAGAAGAGCCCGCCCTCGGTTTTCCTTGCCACGCCGTGGACACTCTTGAGGAGGCCGACTCTCGCGGTACCCCAGATCAAGAACGCGAACACGGAGACCAGGCCGATCACGGTCCACCGGCTGGCGAAGATCCAAGGGAAGGCCAGGACCAGAAGCCCTCCCGCGAAGTGTACCGACTTCCGGCTGAGTTCCGCGGACGGCTGCCCGAGGTTTCGCCAGGCCTCAGCAACGCCGAAGATCAGGAGGAAGCCCGCCCCGACTAAGGCCGCACGGATCAGTTCACTCAACATCGAGTACCTCGTCGACGTGGAATGACTGGTAGAACCAAGCGAGATCCTGAGCGTGCAGTGTTTTGGAAAGTTCCGGCAGAGGCGCAACCCGGTCGCGCAATGGACGTGGGGCAACGCGGGGCGCGAGGAGATTCCAGTATGCAAGGCGCGCACCGGGTGCTGCGGAGTCCAAGAGCGCTGTGTACACACGCTCATGCTCCGCCGAACTCATGTATTCGAAGATATCCGAAAGGTTGAACCCGTCGAACGGTCCCACCGCTTCCTCTGCGGGACCGAGCACGACACGAATGCGGGAGAGTCGTTCACGGACAACCCCCCGGAACTCGGGGCGCAAGTAGCGTGGAAGTGCTCCTGCCCTGTAGTTCCCTGTCATGATGTACGCGAGGTATGGATTTGTGTCCGTGGGTAGCTCACTGAACGCGTATTGTGTGCGAGAGAGAATCCTTGTGGCGACAGGGCCGTCGACGTGCTCGAAGAACGCCGGATCGCGACCCATGCGACCCATGACCGCTCGACTGAAGAAGAGTCGGATAAGGAGCCGCCAGCGCCAAGTGTCCCAGACTTCGCTATAGAAGCGTCTTCTCTCCTCCGGGGAACGGGACTGAAGCAGGCCTTCGACACGGCGCTTGGGATGTATCAGTGGCAGGACTCTTCGGCGGAACGTGGAGAAGTACGCCTCGAACTTTCCGGCGTGAATCACCCCCTCCCGCACCAGGTCGAGGTGTGCGTCCCAGAACGCGCATGCATCGTCAGGCATTACGGTCCTAAGGCGCCGATACGTCTCGTCTCGGGTCGTGGAAGGAGTTACACCAAGGAAGGGCAGGAGGGCCTCGTCATCGAGTTCAGTGAACGCGGCCACGCGGATCATGACGCAGGCTAACTGTGCCGGACTCAGGTCGACTGCGACGACTTCGGCGGGGTCAAGCGTGAGCAGGGCCAGGGCGTTGTCTCCAGAAGAGGCGATGGTGAGTAGGCGTCCACCTTTCGCGACGGGGGCGAGAGCCTCGCACAACACGTCGGCGTCTTCCCAAACACTGCCGTAGCGAATGGCATCGAAGGCCGCTCGCTCCCCGATGGGCCGATCAGACTGTACCCTAGGCGCCTTCTTCATCGTCGGATCTTTTTCACCGCGCGTTCTGCTTCGGGCGTCCCAAGGCCTCGTGAGCCTGAGCGAACTCCCCCGTGCACATCGCGGCGATGATCGAAATTTCTCCCGCCAACGCGAGCCCGGCCGTGATTTCAGCAAGCTTCGCCGCACGGTCATCCCCCAAGCAACCGAGAATTCGGAGTGACTCGGTCGCCGTCGGCAGACGAGTACCACCACCCACCGTGCCGAGGATCAGGTTGGGAAGGGTCACGCAGGCATAGAGATCACCTGCTTCAGTCACTTCCATGCGGTGCAACGCCGTACTGGCCTCGCTCACACAAGCGACGTCCTGTCCACACGCTAGGAATAGCGCGGCAACCGCATTCGCCACATGGCCACTCACGCCGATCGAACCCGTCTGAATACCCCCGATTACACTCATGCGCCAGACCTCCCCAATCCGTTCTGGTGTGGTCCTGAGGCGCTCCTCCACTAGTGAGCGAGGAAGCGTCACCTCGGCCGTAGTGTGTCGGCCGCGGGTATCGAAAAAGCTGAGCGAGGTACCCTTCTTGTCGCCTGACATGTTCGACTCGATGATCCAGTGCCGTGGCGTCACGGGTGTGCGTTGGAGGAGATCTTCACACACTGCCGCTGCCGCGAAGGTCACCATGTTCTGCCCGGCCGCGTCGCCAGGATAGAAGTCCAGAATCAGGTAGACGAAGTTCGCCTGCGGCTGCACACGCATGTTTACCAGCCGACCGTGTTGGGTGCGACTCCCGGCAACATCACGTATTTGGTCAAACTCCCCTACTACCCAAGCCGCGAACTGAATTGCTTCGGCCATCGTGTCGAACGCGAAGCCGGGGGCTCGCTGGACCTGCTCGATTGTGGTCAGGCATGCGGCTCCGCCGGCGAGCGTCAGGACTTTTGCCCCACGAGAGTAGCTAGCGACCAATGCCCCTTCCGACGTCGCCAGTGGGACATAGAAATCCCCATGCGCATGTAGGCCGTTGATGCGCAAGGGACCCACAATGCCCGTGGGGATGCACGTCATCCCGATTAAGTTCTCGATGTTGCCTGCCAGTTCCTCCGCGCCTGGTTGTGGAGCTTTGCCTGCCAGATGTGGTAGGGGTCCGGCGAACTCCTCAAGGAACCGAACTCGCTTCCGCACCGCGTCATCGGTGGTCTCACCTCGTGCAGGCACCGGCGGCGGGACCGGCCGCTCATCCTGGGAGGTCGGTGCGAGTGCCTCCTTGAGGTCTGCGACGTCTGCGCCCTTGCTCAGGCGGCGCGCGATCTCTGCAGCGAGGTTATATGGGATAGGCATGGTCTATAGGGGTTGGGGGTTGGGGAGATCCTCTCATGACTGTGATGCTCGGGATGGTATGCGCCGACGCAGTAGCTCGTATCGCCGAGTCCATGTCTCGACGCCTGGCATCTTTTGTGGGTCCAACATTAATCGGCTCACGTTGTCCTCACGGACGAGCGCGGTGATAAAGCGACGGAAGCCTGCCTGGCCGGCCTCGCGATACACGGCATGCGTGAGTGCCGTCCCGAGCCTTTTGCCCCTCAGGTCCGGTGCGACGGCGATCGTTTTCATGACAAGCCAGCCGCGATCTGGGAACGTAAATAAGAAGCCGACGAGGCGGCCCTCTTGGTTCCGTGCGAGGAACGTGAAGTGTCCGGGCATCGTAGCTAGCGCGTTTCCGTAGAGCGCGTGGAATGCCTGGAGTGGGATTGGCTCGAAGAGGAGATTATCCGCGAACGCGTCCGCGCAAAGCGCATGCAACTCGGGCAACACCGCCTGTACGTTCTCCGACGTGAGCCGGTCGATTCTAAGTCCCGACGCGACCGCGGTGTCATAACCTGATTGCGTCCGTGTGAGTAGGTCACCGAAAGTGTACTCCCCGGTATCGGGGATATGTAATCCGACAGTTTCGAACGAGGCCGCTACCTCGAAACCTTGATCTAGGAAGTGACGTTGATGCTCCAGCGGAGCCGTGGGCTCCCAACTGAATGGATCTGGCCCGGAAGCCCCTTCCTCGGGGTGCAACATGACTCGGTACTTGAACCAGGTGTTCACATCGACTGGGGCAAAGAGCTCTTCGAGATCGTGAGCCACGGCCCATTCCATGGCAGCCTCCATGAGCAACTGCGCCGCGTGACGACCCTCGGGATCGGGTGCGGTCTCGTACAGCCCGATCACGCCGGAGCGTGTCCTCACCGATCCTTGGAAGGCACCTGCACGTGCTAGGGCGCCATCGGGTCCCTCAACGACGAACAGTGCTGCCGGTCGACTGAGTCCGACACTCAGCACCAGGGAGAGATAGCTGGAGGACTGGACAGCACCTTGCGGGCGATGGGCTTGGAGCTCGGTGCCGACCGACTCAAATCGGTCGATGAAGTCGGCGGGTGCTGGATCTGCCTCCGTGGAATAGCAACGGCTCAGAGAGAGATTCATAGGATCCTCACCTCGCCCTTACCCGCATCGAGGTGGACCCTCTGGCCATTCTCCAGCTTCTTGAGCGGGTCACCCTCCACACCGACCACGGTAGGTATACCGAGCTCGCGAGCGACCACTGCCGAGTGAGACAACAAGCTGCCTCGCTCGATGATCAGGCCTGAGCATGCCGGGAAAGCGGGTACCCAGCCCGGGTCGGTCCGCTCGGTGACGAGAATCTCCCCGTCCAGCCCTTCCGTGTCCTCAAAGCTGTGTGCGACCCGTACGGGTCCCTCCACGACGCCTGGGCAGCACGATATACCGCGCAAGACGTTCGGGTCGTCGGATCCGAGGTCCTTCAGCAAGTCGAGGCTTTGGAGGAGGCTAGGATGTCTGAGGGCCGCCCCGACCGCACCTCGCGTGAGGAAGCGGTTCGGTGGGGCACCGGAGCCACGATACTCCTCGTACTCGCGTTGGCGGACGGCGGCCAGCTCCGAGAGCTCGAGGGTCGTCGCGCGTCCATCAGCGAAGGCGATGATCTCCTCGACGGTGAGGTAGAAGACATCATCCCTGGCGTCTAGTGCCCCGAGAGCCTCCAGGTTCCGCCCGACGCCTCGGAATATCTGGCGTACGACGCCGAACGTGCGTGTGCGTTCGAATCGGAGGCGCTCTCGATCGCTGACCGCCCGACGCGTCCAACGCAGTACCGCAAAGTAGTAGGCACGGCGAACACCCCTCAGTC
>ERZ651768.2187-NODE-2187-length-13791-cov-5.522896_pt1 | contig 13791 bp, 17 predicted proteins | sample MGYA00514754_ERZ651768 | MGnify/ENA metagenome assembly ERZ651768 | reverse complement strand
CATGACGGAGGAATTTTGGCCGGATCGCACGATGGGAACATGTATCACCTTTCCAGTTCAGGTGAATTGCTGGAAAAGTTCGAAACCGGGGGAGAAGTCACCTGTGTCAGTGCATCGAAACAAATGGATCTTGCTGTAGCAGGGTCTGGAACCAGGATCAGTGGATTCCGGATGAATCCCGTGACTGGACCGATGGCTATTGAAGACAGTTTCGAGAAACCAGAAATTGAAATAACAACGATCCAGAATGAAGAACACGGCACCGCTGAAGAGTACGAGCCTATGTTCGGTACCGGGATGTTTGACGAACCGATACCTGATACGACTGGAATATTGTCCAGTAGCTCCGAAGGTGCCGGCCATAGTACCTCAACAAGTAGCCACTACAACAAGGAAAGCTATGGAACGGAGGGAGGAGAATTCAGAGAGTTTGCGTCAGAAGTCATAAAAGGGGACGTGAAGAACTATCTGAGATTGGGAAATGCCGCCTGGATTGAAAAGAAGCTCGAGAGGGCTGAGGAACACTACAAGCGGGCAACCGAAGTTGATCCTGAAGAACCAAGGGCTTGGCACAATCTTGCGATTTGCAATTATCATCTTGCTCTTAAGAGAAATCCGGATAATATCGAAGGAGCCGTCAAGAGCGCCTTTGGCCCGCTCAAGATGGCCAAAGAAAAAGGTGGTATTGACTATAAATCCGCTGATGATACCTTGGCCTATTTGGCCTCGCAACTAGGCCTAGTCGAAGAAGACTGACTAGATTTCAGTTACAGTCGCAGTGTAATACAGATATTCCACGTCAAGGAACCAGTCGTTACCGTCGTCAAGATCTATGAACGTTCCAACAGACGGAGCATCATTGCAAGTTATTGTTGTTGACCATGGGCCCTCACCCTTTGCATTCTGATATCCCTCATCAAACAGATATTGATTTACATCCTGCAAAGAACTGAGTAACAGGATGAAATCTGCAGGAATGCCGTCTACGATCACAAAATCCAATTCCAGATTTCCGGAGGTACCATTGTCTGTTGAGTTGACAAGATAATTTGTTGCAACAGCCAAAGTGAAGTCATCTGGAAATAGTGTACCAAATGGCGTGTCCTCAGAGTCTAAGGTTTCATCTTCTGTCCATTCCAGACTATAATCCACATTGGTTAAATTGTAGGGATAGTTATGCGTTAGCAATGTGTCGTCTCCTTCAGCAGTGTATCCAGCGAGAGTAGGAACTGTAACGGTATGTTCTTCGAAAGTTACGCTAAAGGTTCTCATTGAAACCAGAACCCAAGTTTGAGCTGTGCTGGATAGGTTCCCGCTATCACTGACAACCAGGGTCACCGTAAAATTGCCGACGGTCTCATAAAAATGATTGGGGCGCATGCCCTCTCCTGTGGAACCATCTCCAAAATCCCATTCGAAGGTTAGAACATCTCCATCCGGATCGCTTGACGAGCCTCCATCAAAAAGTACGAGACTGTTGACCTTGACGGTCTGACCTTTATCGTTATACGTTGAATACAGACTGGCAATCGGAAATTCATTCCGGTGCAATATTTCAATATTCTCGCTTGCCATGCCAATACGGCCCTCTCCATCTACAACTGTCAGAACTACAGTGTACTGGCCCTCCTCGGCAAAGATGTGTTGCGCTTTCTCCCCCGTACCTCCGGAACCGTCTCCGAAATCCCACAGGTATTTTGCCCCATTGGGTTTCTTTCCAGCCACAGCGAAAGAGGCCGAGTCTCCCTCGATGACCGAACCTAGTGGAAGCTGGATCTCAACACCGGAGAGCTCTTCTGGGGTTGTGTCCAAACAGCCCGGCATGAACACCAAAACAGCTATAATAAACGCCTTACGCACGGCGTGCTAAATACTGGACGTTTAATAATTACGCTAGCTACCGATACCCTTTTTTACCATCTGAGACCGTGGCAGCTAGGGATTTTTAATGCAAGCAGGACACATGGCCTATGACCGGGCTATAACAGTATTTTCTCCAGACGGGAGACTATTTCAGGTAGAATACGCCAGAGAAGCGGTAAAAAGAGGGACAACCACGGTTGGTATAAAATTCAAGGATGGGGTGGTCCTAATTGTCGACAAAAGACTAAGTTCAAAGCTGATTGAACCCAAAAGTATCGAGAAAATCTTCAAGATAGACTCACACATTGGTTGTGCAACTTCAGGTTTAGTGGCGGACGCAAGGGCTTTGGTCGATCGTGCTAGGGTTGAATGTCAGGTGAACACATTCAATTACGGTGAGGACTTGGCTGTTGAAGCTCTAACCAAAAAACTTTGCGACTTCAAACAGAGTTACACGCAATATGGTGGTGTAAGACCATTTGGTACAGCAATGCTAATCGCAGGGATTGATGCCTCAGGCCCTCATCTCTATGAAACTGACCCCTCAGGGGCCATGATGGCTTACAAAGCTGGCGGAATCGGTGCTGGAAGGAACGAGGTCATGGAAGTCTTTGAGAAAAATTTCAAGGAGAATATGACGCAGAACCAGGCAGTTAATCTGGGTCTAAAGGCACTTTCAGCCGCAAACGAGAATAATCTGAAATCGGAAGTTATTGAAATAGCAGTCATAAATCCTGAAAAGGAATTTCACACTTTAAATTCTGAGGATGTAGGTAAGGCAGTAAAGAAAATCAAGTAATGGTATCACTTGAGGACTCAGTGATTGCCAGATTCGAAACTGGTGGTAATCGATTCGAGATCCTTGTGGACCCAAAAGCTGCACAGGAATATAATGAGGGCAAGGATATTGACTGGGAAGATGCCATCGCAGCTGATGGCGTTTGGAATGACAGCTCTAAAGGTGAAAGGGCACCGGATATTTTAGTTAACAACACTTTTGGATCGCTCGAACTGATAGAAATATACAAAAAAATATTGGAAGAAGGTAATATACAACTGACTTCTCAGCAAAGAAAAGAAATGGTTGAACAAAAGAGAAAGCGAATAGTAGCGCACATTGTTGCCAATGCAATGAATCCACAAACTGGTGGTGCACATCCCCCACAAAGAATAGAAAATGCAATTGAAGAAGTGCGGTATTCAGTGGATCCTATGGAAACCGTGGAAAAACAAGTGGTGAATATCGTAAAGAAAATAAAGACATTAATACCAATTTCATTCGAAAAGATCCGGGTTGCGGTGAGAATACAGGCCATATACGTTGGGAAATGTTACGGGCAATTAACAGGAATTGGAAAAATCGAGAACGAGGAGTACCAGAAGGACGGCAGTTGGGTTGGAATTATGGAGATGTCAGCGGCATCATACAACCGACTAGAGGACGTTTTAGGGTCAATGACCAAAGGTACCGCTGAGACAAAAGTTCTCTGAATATCAAAGAAATCTTCAAATAGACCCGAGTTTGCGAAGGGCTGTATTGAAAGGAAAAAAAAAGGATGATTCACGATGAGCGAAGAATTAAGTGTTAAATCTGGTAGCGGGAGCTCTGGAAGACTGGTTTTACCAGGTGATTTGCTAGAGACCAAAAGTAAACCGGGACGCGGGATATTCAGAAGTAGTGGTAGAGTTCATGCATCAGTCCTAGGTTTCTCAAGTGACCAATCAGGATATATGAACGTTAATGCGATAGCTGGAAGATACAGCCCCAAAATAGGCGATAAGATTGTGGCCATATGTGTCGAGACCGGACCATCGGTCTGGCGAATGGATATTGGAGCCTCATTCAACTCTACTCTACATCACAGTGAATCCGGATGGAAAGTACCATTTGGGGATACTGCTAGATTCCTATCAATTGGGGATGCAATATGGGCCGAGGTGTTCATGGTAGACGCGGCAGGGACACATCAAATCAGTCTGAAGAAAGATGATTGCAGAAAATTATACTCGGGTACTGTGCTAAAGATAGAGTCTACCAACGTTCCCAGAGTGATCGGAAAACAAGGTTCTATGATTACTACTATCCGCGAAAAAACCAGAACCAGAATCCAAATAGGACAGAACGGATATATCTGGATTGACGGGGAGGGGGCAGATATCGCAATCGCCCAAAAAGCGATTGAAATGATAGATAATGAAGCTAATGCTAAGGGACTAACCAAGAAAATAGAAAAATTAATGGAGAAATAAAAATGGCTGGACAAACAGATATGGAATTGATAAAAAATGGTGTTCGCCTGGATGGAAGAAAGGCGGACGAATTGAGAGAGGTAAAGATAATCGCAGGTGTCTTAGACAATGCTGACGGTTCATGTTATCTTGAGTGGGGGAATAACAAAGTATATGCGGGTGTCTTTGGACCCATGGAATGTCATCCCCGACATAAACAGAAGGCTGATAGAGCGATTGTTCAAGCTAGATACACAATGGCGCCTTTCAGTGTGAATGATAGAAAAAGGCCAGGCTATGATCGGAGATCAAGTGAAATTTCTTACATTGCCTCTCAGGCTTTTGAAAAAGTAGTTATGGTTGAAGAATTTCCAAAAGCATCGATTAGAGTTGATATGCAAGTTGTCGAAGCTCATGCGGGCACAAGATGTGCTGCAATGACTGCTGCCTCTGTTGCATTGGCTGATGCAGGAATTCCAATGAGGGACCTGATACCTGCTTGTGCATCCGGTAAAGTCAATGATGTGGTCGTGCTTGATTTGAATAAAGAAGAAGATAATTATGGTCAAGCTGATCTACCGCTCGCAATAATTCCAAGTACGGGAGAAATAGTGTTACTACAACTGGACGGACACTTGACCCCAGATGAATTTGAGCAGGCCCTGGACCTTGCAACCAGCGGTTGTATGGACTTGTACAAGATCCAAAGGCAGGCACTGGAAAACAGATATGGAGGAAGTGTATGAGCGACGATAGTGTCTCGAATTTGATGAAAGGACATATGGAATCCTTGGCCGCTGAAGGCAAAAGAGCGGACGGTAGAAGTATCAATGATTTCAGAGAAGTTAAAATTGAAACCGGTATGATTAACACTGCCGAAGGCTCAGCAATGGTCCATCTTGGAAAAACCAAGGTACTTTGTGGAATCAAATTATTGATTGGAAAACCATATCCTGACTCCCCCGCAAGGGGCGCTATGACCACTTCTACCGAGTTAGCACCTTTGGCAGACAAGTCTTTCGACCCCGGGCCTCCGAGAGAGCGATCAATAGAATTGTCGAGGGTGGTGGACAGAGGTATAAGGGAATCAGGAATGATTGATTTTGATAATCTCTGTATTGAGGAAGGGGAAAAGGTCTGGATGGTCTACATAGATTTACATATCCTGGATAACAATGGAAATCTCTTCGATTGTTGCACCCTGGCTTCAGCGGCTGCCCTTTCGAATGCCATAATTCCAAATGTACAGCATGGCATAGCCGATAAGGATGTGGATCTACCCGTGACTTGTTGGCCAATATCATGTACCTTCGCTAAGATCGGGAACTCTGTCGTATTGGACCCAACCTATGATGAGGAATGTGTAATGAGCGCAAGGTTTACTGTAGCACATGACGAAAACGGGAATCTGAGAGCTGCACAAAAAGGAATGAATGGAGCTTTCACTGACAGTGAGATTAGGGAAGCTGTCAAAATGGCGAGAAAGGTCGATAACGTTTTACGTGAGGCCTTGAAAGGTGCTACAGGATGAGTCAAGGTACAAAGAAAGTCGGAAGCACTGGCCGATTCGGGCCGAGATACGGTGTGTCTGTTCGAAGAAGGCTTGGTGCCGTTGAGAAAAAACAGAAACAGAAGCATGAATGCCCTTCATGTTCCAAAATTAAGGTTAAACGTATTTCTACAGGAATATTTCAATGTGGTAGTTGCGACTATCAATTCGCGAGTGGGGCCTATTATCCTACAAAGGAGGACTGAAAATGGTTAACTACAAATGTGCTTCTTGTAAAACAAAATTAGACATGGACTTAGAAGTTCTCGGACTTACATGCCGAGTTTGTGGTGAGAAGATTTTTTACAAGATAAGACCTTCCACCAAGAAAACCGTTATCTCTGACTGATGAAAGCTCGAGTGAGCTTGAAAACTGGAAAATATACTAAAGCTATCGCTGAGGCACTGAGAGATGAAGCTAAAGCAGGTCTGCCTAAAGTAGATGTCGAAATATGGTCAGCAGGCGAGAAACTAAGGATTGATGTGGAAGCTGAGGATCTAACAAGTTTGAGAGCTGCCCTTAATTCTTTTCTAGGATGGGCTTATTGTGCACAAGGTGTGACTAGTAATGAGTGATATTACACCTGAAAACGTTCAGGAGAAGTTGAATCTATTCCAACAAATGCAACAACAAGTTCAGGCTCTTTCACAGCAAGCTTCACAAATCGACATGTCTATTAGAGAGACTGAAAGGACTATTGAGGAAATCAAGAATGCGGAAAAAGATACGGTTCTTTATCGTGCAATAGGATCCATCATGAAAAAAGTGGACGATATCAACAAGTTGAGAGAAGATCTTGGAGAAGAGAAAGAAACCATGGAAATCCGAAACAAAAGTTTGAAGAACCAAATTGAAAAACTCAATGGTGAACTTGGAGAAATGCAGAAGAAATTGACTCCTGTACTTCAAAATGTTCAGGAAGCGAGTGGAAAGAATGCTTCTGAATGAAAAAATCAGGAAGTCGCTTGAAGATGATTTACTGCTCCTGATCCACCATCATGCGGACGTTGATTCTGTAGCTTCAGCTATTGCCTTGAAAACAGTGTTTAACGATGCGACGATCTCAGCATCAGATGGAATAAGTGTTTCAGGACAGAACATTGCCAAGGTTACTGGAGATGAGATATTATCCGAACCTCCAACGAAATGGGATGGGACTGTAATCGCTTTGGACAGTCCTAATCCAGAACACTGTGGTCCTGTTCCTGAAGCAAAGCAAATCATAGTCATCGACCATCACGATAAAATCGGGGGATGGCCAAAAGGTACTGAAATTATACATCAGCCCCAAAAAACAAGCACGGCTGAGATAATATTTCTCTTCATAAAGGAATTAGGATTGGAAATCAAGAAGGATTGTGCAACGGTGCTGCTTTCCGCAATCTATACCGATACGGGACAGTTCAGACATGCAAATAATGAGACCTTCAATGCTGCGAGTGAATTATGTGACGCTGGAGCTGACCCTCAAGAGATTATCAATATTCTGGATAGAGAACGGCCAATTGCGCAAAAAACTATGTTCCTCAAAGCTGCACAAAGAATGAAATGGTTACAAGAAGGAAAATGGCTGATCACAACCAGTTATGTTGGTTCATTCGAATCTGGTTCTGCCAGATTATTGATCGTCTTGGGAGCTGATGTCGCAATAGTTGCTTCCGAAAACAAGAAAGGAGAGGTGAGATTATCAACTAGAGCATCAAATCGGATTGTCTCAGAAGGATTCAATCTTACCAAGATTCTGGAATCAATCGAAGAGATGAATGGCGGATCAGCGGGAGGACACCCTGGTGCTGCAGGGTATAACGGTAAAGGCGACGCTGAAGCGATTACCGAAATAGCAAAACAAAAGTGTATCTCGGCAATAAAGGAAATTCCTTAACGACAGGGGTGCATGGCTATTTGTGAAATATAGGGCCATATTCAGAATTTACGGATTGATTATTGCCAACATGCTACTCATTATGGGTGGACAGTTAGGATATCTGTACATTGTAGGGCCCATCTCAATGGAAGATGGAAGGCCAATGACGCTTCCTGAAATTCCATTCTTAGGGCTTCTTGTGATAATCTTAATCATAGCTGGTTCTCTAATTATTGCCGCAATACTACAGAAAATGCCAGCCCCAATAAGATATATATCAATAAACAACAGACCTTATACCCGAGGAATTACAGAAGAAAACGATGATACTGAGACCTCTCTTTACAGGCCAACCTATCCTAAGCAATTTAGTGGAGAGACTGGAAGAGTCCACTATGATAAGGCCGATGTAGAAGGTAATTTAGACTGGAAAGGCAAAGACCCTATACCTGAGAAGTTTGAACAAAAATTGGGAGACTTTGAAAAAAGGGAACTTCAATTACCAAAATCAGGATTGTTATTTTTTGGATTTCTAACGTCGTTGGCGCTGGGAATCGTAGCGCTAGGCGAAAGAGGACCCTTCATCTATCTATTTCCTGTAGCTTTCGTCGTAGCCTTCTCATTTCCGGGTCTAATCTGGGTGAGTTATATCTACTCCAGAACCATAACTTCTCCTGAACCGCAAAGACTGGTTTTGATTGCACTAACATGGGGAATGTTCTCAACCTTGCCGGCTAGCCTCTTGAATGACATCGGGGCACGAATAATAGATGTGGACCAGAATGCTCTCTTAGGAAATGGCGGCTTTGGAAGACCTGAATTGATTCTGGTTTCAGTGGTGGCCCCGTTAGTTGAAGAATTACTGAAACCAATAGGACTGTTATTTGTCATGAAACGATTGAAAACCCCCTACGAAGGAGTGCTCTATGGTGTGGCATGTGGAATGGGGTTCGCAATGATTGAGAATTTGCTCTATGAACTGTTCATATTAATCTGGTATGGATCTGATGCATGGACTATCAATGCATTTGTGAGAGGCATCGGATCTACCATACTACACGCTGTTGGGCCTGCGGCTGTGGGATACGGACTTGCTTTTGCCAATCAGATGGAAAAACCTGTGACAAAATATGTTGCTATAGCCTATGTTTTTGGTGTCTTGATGCATGGTTTGTGGAATGGGATTGCAACCATGCCTTTCATGCTAGAAGGAAAAACATGGGAATATGTTTCCTATGCCCTTATCGCACTGATGGTTATTCTTTGTCTCCTCTTCATAGTTAAAATTTTAGAGTATGGAAAGCAATACGCAAATATAGAATTAGAGACCCAGAAATTCGACGAAGCATTAGAAGAAGCAACAAATAGCGGTCACTAAATACAACTGATACCGTCCTTAGCTCAGACTGGCCAGAGCGGCCGGCTGTAGGGGTCTTTCCCTTTTTCCCGTTAGTACGGGAGGCCGCAGTTACCGGCAGGTCCCCGGTTCAAATCCGGGAGGACGGACCATTTTTCTAGGAATAGATTATTCTGTCTTGCCTGGCATGTAGAGCTTGACGAGGATTGCAGTCATCAAGGCTATACCAGCAGATACCATTGCTGATGCCACCATCCCATCCATGAAAGCTAGGCGCGCGTTCGCAATCAGCTCGGCACCAAGCATATTCCCATCAGCCATCAGTTCCAAACCGATCCGCATTGCTGTTGGGAATGACTCAGTTAGGCCAGAGGAATCGAGACCTTCGGGGACAACCAGATTCCTTTGGTAATACTCATTCAACACACTTCCCCCTATAGCTATTCCAAGAGCTCCACCAATCTCCCTACTGGCATCATTGGTTGCACTTCCGACCCCTGCCTTGTCCTCTGGAATGGATTCCATGACCAGAGTCGTGGAGGGGGCCATGGTCAGGCCCATTCCAAGACCAAGCAGGAAGAACGTCAATGCAATTCTCACATAGTCAGTATCAATCTCGACCGTGGTGAATAGCAGCATTCCTGCTGTGATTAAAGTCAAACCGGTCGCAACAACGTTGTTACTGCCGAATTTAGCTACGAACTTGTCGCTGTTCGCTGCTGCGGGCATCAAACCGAGAGGAAGAGGGAGGAACCGGATAGCTGCCTCCAAGGCGGTGTGTCCCCGGACAAGCTGAAAATGTAGCATCTGAGTGAACATAAACGAGAACATTACAAAGAATGCAAGCGAGATTGCGACCAGTCCCATTGTAAAACCCATCTTACTAAAGAGATCGATAGGAAGCATAGGATATTCAGTACTTCTTTCCCATCTGATGAAAGCCAGTGCAAGGGCTATTCCCAAGGCTGCTACTCCAAGAGTCTCAGGACTTGTCCACCCTGCATTCGGGGCCTCTATGATGGCATAGAGAATACACACCAAGGCTCCGATAGAGAGAAGAGACCCAATCGCATCCAGAGGACGTTGCTGTTTGTCCCTTGAATTTGGAACCAGGAAAAGGCCCAGGATAAGTGCTAGTAAAATGACTGGAACATTGATCCAGAAGACCATTTCCCAGCCGTGATTCTCTACAGCCCATCCTCCCACAAAAAGACCGATTGGAGCACCGGCACCCGCCATAGCGGCCCAGATTCCAACTGCCTTCCCCCGCTCCTCAACAGGGAAGACCACCACGACGACCGACAGGGTCGCGGGCATGACCAAAGCTGCGCCAAGCCCCATAACTGCCCGTGCAAAAATCACATGTTCAGATGTGGTAGCATACATCGCAGTGGCTGCAGAAGCCACGGCCACAATAATCAAGCCTAGTTGGAGAGCTGGCTTACGACCAAATCGATCACCTAGTGCCCCCATAACCAGAAGAGTTCCCCCAAAAATAAGGGCATAGGCATCCATCATCCACTGAAGGTCAGTATTGTCGGCCTTCAGGTCCTTGGAAAGCTCTGGAAGCGCGACATTCAAAGTCACGTTGTTAAGTATGACAATAACCAAGCTCAAGCTCATTACGGCGAGAATCGCCCATCTTCTCCCATACACCTTATCAAATCCAGCTGTCTCTTCTTCTTTCGGGTTCATCGTATGTAATCCCAAGTATCATAAGTCCAAGAATTGACTGCACGCCAATGTGGTGCCTTGCGAGGAACATATTCCGATCCATATTGATCATACTTGCGCCTCTTATCCTTATCAATCAGGACGTGATAAGCCTCGTTTATTTGCTTGAATTTCTTCTCGGACAATTCAACATTATCGGGATTTAAATCAGGATGAAATTTCTTTGCCAATTTCTTGTAGGCTTTCTTTATAGAATTCGAATCTGCATCCTCGTCAATTTCCAAAATATCGTAATAATTCACTATTAATCAATAGAATTGGCTATATCTAACCTGCAGTCTGGCCACCATCAACTGTGATTATAGAACCTGTAGTCCATTCCGATTCTGGACCACAAAGATGCAAAGCCATTGCAGCAATCTCCTCAGGCTTTCCCATTCTGCCAATAGGCTGAACTTCGTCAAAATCTTGCCTTGTGACTCTCCCAGTTGAAAGTCTTTCAGCGATCATAGGTGTGTCAACAACTGCAGGACAAATACAATTCACGCGTATCTTACCTGCCAAATCCAGCGCCATCGCCCTTGTCAGATTAACCACACCTCCCTTGGAAGCACAATAGGCTACCGCACCGCGCATTGCCCTAAGGCCAACTGTAGATGCTATGTTCAGAATAGAACTGCCTTCGTTCATATGCGGAAGGAAAGCATTACTCATCAGGAATGGACCCTTGAGATTAACATCGATTTGGAGATCCCAGTCCTCCTCTGTTGTTGATTTTATCGTTCCGGGACGAATCAGGCCTGCATTATTGACCAGGATGTCCAATTTTCCATGCTCTTTCGAAAACCAATCAGCCATGGACCTAACTGCCTTGGAGTCACTAACATCCAGTTGATGTGAATCACAACCCAGCTGTGATGCGGCTTTCGACAACTCGGAATCATTTCTACTACAAATGATGACCTGGGCTCCCTCCTTACAGAAACGTTCAGCTATCCCAAATCCAATTCCCTTGGAACCTCCCGTTATTATTGCAACCTTGCCGTCAAGCAGTCCTGACATTAATTGGCCATTGATGGTGGACTAAAGTGTTTGTCTTTTCCATCGAAAACTTATTTGTCACGGCTGCAACTCCCATTTTAGTGAAATATCTTCTACCGCTTCTGGCGATTCTGTGCTTAGCCTTTGTTGCCCAACCAAGTGAGGCTGTTGAAGTTCTGCATAATTATTATTCAATGCAAGATGATACTGAAGAATTGGCAGGTAATTATCCCGATATTGCGATTTACTCCGAACACGCTTCCAGTACCGGTCTGGGACTGGAAATATTCTCTGTGGATGTCGCACTGAATATCACTGAATTGTCCGAGGAAGAATTGGCGGCCTTACCGACCATGTACGTTGATGGAGTACACCATGGAAATGAGGGAATGTCCGCTGAAGCAGCTTTCCTGTTCTTGCAGGACGTATTAGAAAGAAGTGCGGCAGATCCGACCTATCTGGAAGGAAAAAGATTGGTGGTGACTCCCGTCATGAATGCAGACGGATATCTGGAGGATTGTAGAAACAACTGGAATGGTGTCGATCTGAACCGGAATTATCCCTACATGTGGGGCATGTATGGAACCAGTGACACACGGGGTTCCTGTCCTGCCTCCGGGACCTATCGAGGACCAAGTGAAGGAAGCGAGGCTGAGACTCAAGCCAATATGGAAATGATGAGAGGAATGAACCTGTACGTCTATTTCTCGGGTCATACAGGTTCAAACGATATTGTTCTTCCCTGGAAGATCACGGGAGAATTCGCGGTACCTATCGCCGATTGGGATCTGTATGAACGTTTCCTGAATGAATCGACAAATGTTTCAGGCTTATCATACAGAGACCCAAGTGGTGCTGGAGAATCCATAGCATGGGGTTATGGAGCCAGAACTGCAGTAAGTGTTATTGTTGAAGTCGATACCATGCAATGGTCCCCAATCGAAACGACAACTATCAGACAGGCATTGACCAATGAACTGGCCATGTATGCCCTGGCCTGGGAAAATCTGGAATTATTTGGAGGGCATCTGGAGATAGTCAGTGAAACTTCAACTTCTGTGAAGGTGACCAACACCGGATGGGGGGCAGCCTACAATGTGACTGCCGGGAATGGTGTTACTGAAAAAATAGAACCTGGAGAAACCAAGACCCTCAAAAAAGGCAGTAATGTCCTACAATACCTGAGATTAGTTCATGTGGGGGAAGAAGAGGATCTGACCTTAATCACAATAGAACTAGGGAATATTATGGAGGACGATGGCGAAATAACGCCAGCCTTATCCCCTATATCTGCCATATTCAGCCTGGTAGCAATAGTTGCACTGAGGAAAAGAAAATGACAATACTAGTCGAAAATGATGGAAACGTTAGGATCATCACTCTGAATCGACCTGAGAAACTGAATGCTATCACACTTGAAATGGCAACTGAGTTGAACAGAGCTGTCAAAGATGCTGCAAATGATGATTCTGTTAAATGTGTGGTGATAACAGGAAAAGGCAGGGCATTCTCATCCGGAGGAGATGTAAATGAGATGGGTGAGCATTTACCAAAAGCAGGAGATCTGTTCTACAAACTGACTGAACAGATTCATGCCTGTTTTACCACAATTCTGACCATGGGAAAACCTGTTGTCAACTCATTAAATGGGATTGTCGCAGGCGGAGCGCTGGGTTTCGCTCTGGCAGGAGATTACAGGATCGCTGGGCAATCAGCCAAGTTGCTAAGCGCACATTTCAAGCGTGGATTTGTACCAGCTGGCGGAACTACATACATCTTGCCAAGATTAATTGGACTAGGACGAACACAATCTCTATTTTTTGGAGGAAAAAACCTGGATTCTAGTGAAATGCTGGAGTGGGGACTAGTTCACGAAGTTATAGAAGATAAGTATTTAAATCAAAGAACACTTGAAATGGCCAAAGAGCTAGCTTCTGGACCTGCAGGTGCAATTGCTGAGACAAAGAAGTTACTTTTGGAGTCTGAATCTCTATCATTGGAAGAAGAATTAAGGAAAGAACGTGAAAAAAACCGTGAAAGTGGTAACAGTGGTGATGCTATAGAAGGAATCAAGGCATTTCTGGAGAAAAGAGAACCGGAATTCGAATAATGGAAATAAATATAGCTGAAACAGAGCAGAAAGAAATCACCAGCTTCTTCTATAGAATACTGATTCCCAGACCAATCGCATGGGTCTCAACCAGATCAAAGAC
>ERZ651768.2185-NODE-2185-length-13800-cov-4.188443_pt1 | contig 13800 bp, 10 predicted proteins | sample MGYA00514754_ERZ651768 | MGnify/ENA metagenome assembly ERZ651768 | reverse complement strand
GGAAGACTTGAGCTAGAGGCTGGACCAACAGCTGGGCGTTCTCCCATTGGCCGGCCTCCAAGGAGAGGGCCAGCGCCTGTGTGATGTTGCCCTCCTCAGCCAGGATGGCGGTGGTGCCGGCGTCCTGGTTCTCGTAGAGGGTTTCCATGAAGTAGTCAGCGGTGTCGGCGTATACCCGGACGACCTCGTGTTCCAGTTGTTGGATGGCGCTTTGGGGGAACTGCCGGTAGAGGCTGCGGCCCAGAAACCAGGGAAGAGAGGGGTGTATCTGGTAGACGCTTGGGGTGATCGGTTCCAGGAACCCGCTGGTCCGTGCGGTCCGGAGCAGAGTCCGGCAGGCGCCGTAACCAAGCTGTTCGCCGGTCACCGAGCGGTAGGCCTGGCCTTCTCCAGTGATGTGGGTCAGGATGTCCATCATGACCCGGCTGCGGAACATCGAGAGGAAGGGCAGGTGGGTCCTGCTCCGGTGGGTCATGCGTGTAAATGCGTGGTCCATGACTACTGTCAGGTATGAGGGGCGCCCTTCTTCGTCTGGGCTAGGGGTGTGCTTTTCAAGTTCGGCCTTCAGTTCGCCGACTAACACTGAAGCTGGGACGTCTTTCAGGAGGGGTAGGGCAATCTCCATGGCCAGCGGGTGCCCTACCACAAGGTCCAGTATCTCCAGGTATTCCGGTCCTAGGCGCATGGGGTCGGCTCCGGCCTCTTCCAACAGCCTGGTGCCGAGAACGATGCGGTCGGCGTTGGCCAGCCCTCCCAGCTGGTACCTTTCGTGGGGCGCTGTGAGCCAACGCTCTTCGCCGCGGCGGCTGACCAGCAGCGTCCAGGTCTGACCGCCCTGGGAAACGTCCTTGATGAAGGCGTCCAAGTCAGCCATCTCGCCGTCGTCCAGAAGGCCCGGCGCGCCGGTGGGGAATCCGGACAGGTTCTGCAGGCTGTCGAAGACCAGCAAAGCCGGGTTCTCTTTCAGATAATTGAGCACCCAGGTGCGCCGGTCTTCGTTCGGCATGTCGGCGAAGTCCAGCCCGGCCAGGGATGTGCCGATCTCATGTAGCACCCGCTCCAGTCCGGCGCCAACCTCGAAGGCCGAGTAAAAGACACCTCCGGGGCGTCCGCCGGTCTTATGCAGCCACGAGGCCAGGCCCAAGGCCAACTCAGACTTACCGGCGCCCACGTCTCCCGATAGCAGCACCACGGGCGACTGCGTAAACCGGCGCTCCAATTCCAACATCTCGGCGTGCCGGCCGATGAGCCCGTAGGGGCCACCCTGGGGCAGCTCGTTGCCAGTGCGTTCCTCTTCAGTCCGGGGCATGCCCGGGACCGGCGCTGTCTCTTCTTCCGCCACGATGGCTGCCGGCGCATATTTCCGGCCTTCAAACACCATTGTCAGCGTCCAATCCCAGGACACAAGGGGACCGGTGGCGGAGGGGCGCTGGGGATGGCCTTTCATGGCTTCGCGGACGGTGGCTACGGTCTTGGCGATGGGCGTGCCGCCGCTTAGTCCCTTGAAGAAGTTCTCGCAGAAGAGAACCCGGCCCGCTCCGGCTATGGGGAGTGGCGATACAACAACTTGGGGGACACCGTTCTGGGCCAACCCGGCGGCGAATGAAATAACGTCGTTCAAGGCGCTGGAAGCAGATGCGTTGATCAGGACCACGGGAGTTTGCGCTTCGGTTAACGGTCCCGCTAATGTGGGGGCATCGATGGACGCCGCACCGCTGGAGCCGTCCTCCATGCAGATGCCTTGGCTATCAATGGTGAACCCGTCAAAGTGGGCGAGATGGTAGTGCCTCGGCTTGCGGGCCAATTGTTCTTGTAAGTCGGCTTTGGAAGAAGGACGTAGGCAGTCCAACTCGGCCGACACAGACAGCGACTCCAGGGCAGTCAGAGCCTCGGTGGCGATGCTGCCCGACCCTTCACCAGTTGGAGGCAGGAGGAGCAGAACGTTCAGTTGGTCGGTGGGCAGTTGGCCGGAGAAATCTTCCAACGGCTCGGAAGACAGACGCCGCGAGACTCCGGCAATTGTTGAGACCAGGTAAACTTCACCGCCGTCGTTCAGGAGCTCCCAGGGGAGACCCAGGAACTCGGACCGGCTGGAGACGATCGATAGTTGGGTCTGCTCTGCCTGGCTGGCCGTTTCCAGAAGAGACCGGGCCTCATCGCTGCAGCCGAACACGGCTTCATACAGGAGACGGCCCAGGTCCTTGAGACCTGACTCGACCGTTTCGGCGCGGGTTTTAGCCTCGCCGAAGGTGTTTTCCGGGTACTCGCTGAGGTACCAGCGCATCTCCGCGAGTTCGGAATCGGTGAGCGGGAAGGAGAAGTTGGCCGGTGGAGCGGTCACGTCTTCAGTGCCGCTGATATAAGAAAGTTGCACCTGTCCGGAGTCGGCCAGGTCCACTATTTGCAATAAGTCCGCCAAAGGGGCCTCCGGGGTTGGAACAGCCCGTCAGACACGGGCCGGAAAATCACTTCGATTCAGTCTGCGAATGAGTCTGGGGACATATTATCACCAGGCGGAATGTCAGTCCAACGATGTAGGCGTGGGGGCCTCATTCGTCATTCCGGCGTAGGCGGGAATCCACTCAGCCACCATGGTCATGGTTATCATGCCATTAGTTGGATGCAGGGTCTTGGGTGGTTGCATCGGTGGGTTCCGGATTTCGCCGGAACGACGGGTCGGGCGATGGGCCGTACATGGTTCAAGGCCTATTGCGCCGTAAAAGCCCCGTCCACCGCCATGGCTAGGCCGGTGACCAATGACGCGGCGTCGGAGCAGAGCCAGGCTACGGCTTCGGCGATCTCGTTGGGGGTGCCTTTTCGGCCGATGGGTTGGCGGGTAGGGATGGCTGCGGCGTAGTCGTCCCGGCCTTCGACTAGGCGGTCCATCATGGGTGTATCGATGATCCCCGGACAGACGGCGTTTACCCGGATGTTGTCCGCGGCGTATTCCAGCGCCGCCGACTTGGTCAGTCCCACTACGGCGTGCTTGCTGGCCGAATAGACCGACAGCCGCCGGGAGCCCACCAGACCCGCGGCCGAGGCGGTGTTTACGATGGCCCCGCCACCCTGCTTCAGCATCTCGGGAATCTCGTATTTCAAGCAGAGCCAGACGCCCTTCACATTGATGTCTATCAGGCGGTCAAAGGTGTCTTCGGGGTATTCGTGAAGACGCCCACCCCAGTAGCCCTCGATGCCGGCATTATTGTAGGCGCAATCCAGGCGTCCATAGGCTTGGATGACCGCCCCCACCATGGCTTCAACATCGGCGGGACGGGAGACATCGGCGTGGACGAACATGCCGTCGCCGCCCATGTCTTTGATGGCGCTCAGGGTCTCCTCTCCGCCGTCGGCATCGATGTCAGACACTGCGATGGTGGCCCCTTCCCGGGCCAGTACGAGGGATGTGGCCCGGCCGATGCCGGAACCAGCTCCGGTAACCAAGGTAATCTTGTCGTTCAGTGAATCAGGCATGTTCGACGCCTCCGTTCGCTTAAGTCTGCCCCGCCCGCCAGGCGCCAGCCCGCCAGTCGTCTGGGCTGGGGCCCGGATCGATCAGGACGTCAATCACTGCCGGCTTGCCGGATGCCTGAGCGGCCCGTAGGGCGTCGGGCAGGTGCTTGGAATCACTGACCTGCACACCCCAGGCGCCCATGCCCTCGGCCACGACGGCGTTGTTGGTGGGGTAGAACTCGGAGGCTATCTTATGACCCTCGGGTTGATGGTCGTTAACCATGCCCAGGGAGTTGTTGTTGAACACCACGCAGATGATTGGCAGGTCATACTGGACCGCTGTTGATATGGCGTTTACAGTCATCATGTAGCCGCCGTCGCCGGTTACGCAGACCACCGGCTGGTTCGGGTAGACCAGCTTCAGGCCCACCGCGGCCGGCAGCGCCCAACCCATGCCCGCGGTGCCGCCGGGACTGTAGAAGGTGTTGGCCTGCTGGGCCCGGTAGAGATGCGCCATCCAGGTGCGGTTATTGCCCGCATCCAGCGAGTAGATGGTCGAAGGCTCCATGGTCGCCTGCAACTGGGCGATCAGCCTCTGGGGCTTCACCGGCGAGCTGTCCTCGTGCATCTCAGGCTGGTCGTGGTAGCCTCCGGCATCGCGGCGGCCCGGCAGGCTATCGGTCCATTCCTTGCGTTTCGAGTTGTCCGGAGTGGCCGCCTTTGAAGCTGCGACCAATTGCTCCAAGATGACTTTGGCATCTCCGATGAGGCCCAGTTCCACTGGGAAGGACCACCCGGCGTTCCGCTCGTCGATGTCGATCTGGATGATGCGCTGCCTATTTGGGTTAAATATGTCAGGACGCTCACCCACGGTCTCCTGGGAGCGTAGTAACGCGCCGATCACAAGCACGGTGTCGGCGTCGCCTACCGCCCGGTTGGCCGTTTCCTGCCCGTAGGTGCCGACCATGCCCAGGGCCAGCGGATGGTCCTCGGAGATTGCGCTCTTTCCTTTATAACTAGTGGCCACGGGGATGCCCCACTGCTCGGCCAACTCTTGTAGCTCCGAGTGGGCGCCGGCAACGTGCACTCCGTTCCCGGCGATTATCACCGGCTTCTTGGACTCGCTCAGTATCTGGATCGCCTGCTCGATGTCCACCGGCGCGGAGGCTGGTTTAGATGTGTTCAGGAACCCGGAAGCGTTGTGGATGAAGGGTGGCGATTCCACGTCCACCTGGCCTCCGATGGCCGCCGAACGCATGAGCACAGTTGTGGGGCCGGGACGCCCGCTCACCGCGTGTTTGATTGCCATCTGCGTGCCTAGAACGGCCTCTTTGGGGCTGGTGGCCAGGGTAGTGTATTTGGTCATGGACTTGAAGATGGACTGTAGGTCGATGCTGCCGTATTCCCCGGCGCCCGACTGGTTGGCGGGCCGCTGGGCCGCGCCTCCGTCAGACGTGTCGGTGATCACCAACATGGGGGAGCTGCTGAGCATGGATTCCATGATGCCGAACGTGGCGTTGGAGCCCATGAACAGTCCCTGACCCATGATGGCGGCGGGCTTCCCGGCGGCGCGGCCGTAGGCATCCGCCATGATGGCTGCAACCTGCTCGTGGCGCACCAGTATGGTCTTGATGCGGTCCTGCTTGGTCTCCAATATCTGGAATATCTGCCCGGTACCGCCCCCGGGGATGCCGAAGACGTACTCGATACCTGCTTCCTCCAGGGTTTGGACGATCATCTCACTAGCTGAAGGCATTTCATCACCCTTGGTCGAATTTTGGCAGGAGCGCCACACCCTTGGAATGTTGTTGGGATGATACCCTTCGCCCATAACCGGGTCAAGAAATCCGCCCACGCCTGACCTGCGCCTGAGTTTGGGTATCCCCAGATAGTCGTTGTGCCGGTTGACCCCCGTTAGTCGCTGGCGTATCATCCTCCCAACTTGAGCCAGCGCAGGCACGGTTATGGGCTTGGGTATCCCCGGTCAATTCGAATAGATAGAGAGAAGAATCATGCGTGGAGCCGATGCTATAGTTCGCGCCCTGGAATTGGAAGGAGTTGAGTACATCGCCGGTTTCCAAGGAGGTGGTCTAAACCCCCTTTGGACCGGTCTCAGGACCTCTGAGACAATCAAGGTTTTCGCCGCTAGGAACGAAAGACTGGGTGTGGAGATCGCCGACGGATATGCCCGCGCCACCGGCAAAGTGGGCGTGGCCATGACCGGCACCGGCCCAGGGGCAACCAACACCCTCACCGGCATCGCCGGCGCCTTCGCCGACAACATACCAGTGCTTCTATTGATGGGACAGGTACCCCTGGCCCAACTGGGCAAAGAGGTCCAGCAAGAAGTCTCCGCCAGTATCTTCGATACCCTGGTGAAGTGGCGGGGCACTATGGCCAAGGTCGAAGATATCCCGTCCATCATGCGCCGGGCTTTTACCGCACTACGCTCGGGCTCCCCCGGCCCAGTTGTGTTGGAGATGCCCCAGGACGTGCTGATGACTGAGGTGCCAGATGGTTCGCTGGTCTACGAGCCCGTCGGCCCCGGACGGAAGGCCGCCCCGGCTGCCGATGAGGTCGCAAAAGCAGCCGACCTGCTGGTCAACGCCAAGTTGCCCGTATTGAACCTGGGCGGAGGCGTTTTGTCAGCCGAGGCGTGGGACGAAGCCAAAGAGTTGGCTGAATTGCTCTCTATGCCGGTGGCGACAACCCTGGTGGCCAAAGGGGTCTTCCCCGAGGACCACCCGCTATCGATGGGCATGGGTTGTTACCCTCGCAGCCGGTACGCCAGCGGGGCTTCGCTGCATATGAACCGCAAGGCCGATGTGGTCCTGGCGGTGGGCAATTCCTACCGACTGCCCAACGGCACCGACGGTCGGCCCATCTCCGAGGGCGTGAGCCTGATCCACGTGAACGCCGACGAGCACGACCTGAACAAGCAGTACCAGGCCGACGTCCCAATATTGGCCGATGCCAAGCTGGCGCTACGGGCCATCTTGGATGCCGTGAAAGAGCGAGTCGGGCCGGGAAATGGTGGCCTTAAAGAGGAAGTCGTAGCCGAGATCAAGCAGGCCAAAGACAAGGACCTGGGCGCCTGGGACCCTGTTTTCAACGACACCGCGACCCCCACCAATGGATACCGCGTGGTGCATGAGCTGGCAAAGATCGTCGACCTCGATAAGACCATCGCCCTTCACGATGCCGGCGGCAGCCGTGGCTATATGTCGCCCTTCTGGACGGCCACCAAGCCTCGAAGCTATCTCGGCATGGGTGGCATGGCCGCCATGGGCTGGTCGCTGGGCGGGGCCATCGGCGCGAAGCTGGGACAGCCAGATAAACTGGTGGTCCACTTGCTGGGCGACGCTTCGTTTGGGATGGTTGGCATGGAGTTGGAAACGGCCGTGCGCATGGGACTGCCCACGCTTACCATAGTAGTGAACAATGAAGGCACTGGCGGAGGCCTGATGGGGATGGATAGCCCCACCGGACCGCCACCGGACATGGCCAAACTCACCGGCAACTGGAGCAAGGTGGCCGAGGGCCTGGGCGCTTACTCAGAACGCGTCGAAGACCCGGAAGAGGTTGGACCGGCGCTCCAGCGGGCCATCGCCGCCACCGAAAGCGGCCAAGCAGCCCTGGTGGAAGTCATGATCAAACCCATGGCCACACCAGGCCTACCTGACGACTGGACGATTTAGAGTAGCCTGCTATCTGGCCTCAACGCTGATAGCGGACCGCTAGGAGATTTCATGAAAAGCATCGAGATAGACCGTAGCAAGATGCTGAAGGACGATCCGGGTAAGGGCCACAACCGGTGGCACCCGGATATCACCCCCATCTTGGAAGTGGATACCGGCGAGGAAGTGTCGCTGGAGACCCGTGACGCATCCGACGGGCAGATGAACGCCAGCGTGACGGTCGACGGCTTTCCTGGGTTCGCCGGAAAGGTGGGACACCCCTTGACCGGCCCGGTTTACATAAAGGGCGCCGAGCCGGGTGACCTGCTCGAGATCGAATACGTCGACATCATTCCTCAGACCTACGGTTGGACCCGCAACCGGCCCGGCGCCGGGTTCTTGCGAGACCTGTTCCCTGATCCATTCGTGGCCCACTGGGAGATGAGCGACGGCTGGGCCACGTCCAAGGATATTCCAGGTGTGAGGATACCCAATGGATCTTTCATGGGTACCGCTGGAATCGCGCCTTCTCGATCTCAGTTGGAGAAATGGACCGAGCGTGAGGCCGACCTGGTGCGCCGCGGCGGCATCGCCTTTCCCCCCGATGCTGAAGACGCGGTGCCCCAAGGCTCTATCGCTTCCGAAGGCCTCCGCACCATCCCGCCGAGAGAGAACTGCGGCAACGTGGACGCCAAGCAGCTCACCAAGGGTTCCCGGTTACTGATACCCGTGAACGTGTCTGGCGCACTTTATTCCGCCGGCGACGGACATTTTGCCCAAGGCGATTCCGAATGCTGCATCACGGCCATCGAGATGGGCGCCACAGCGGTGGTCAAATTCCATCTGCAGAAGGGAGAGGCCGCCCGGAATAACATAATCTTCCCCCGTTTCGCCCACCCAGGGTATTTCATCGCTCCGGAATGGGCCGCGCCCCGGAATTTCATCGCCACCATGGGGATGCCCATCCGGGAGGACGGAACCCAAGAGGGCGAGGACCTAACACTGGCGGCTCGGAACGCCCTGATCCAAATGATCGACCTGCTGCGAGAAAGGGGTTGGTCCAAGGAACAGGCCTACGTCATCTGTAGTGTCGCGGTGGACCTCAAGATCAGCAACGTCGTCGATCTGCCCAACGTCACGGTTTCGGCATTTTTGCCTGAGGACATCTTTCAGGGATAGGGGAAAGTCGATTTGTGAGTGGATTTGAGCCCTAGATGGTCACAGGGGACGGGTGGAACATAAAAAGGGCCTTAAATGGGCCGAGAGGACACCGAATTTTCTCAGCGGACCAACTCAACTGGACCGATAGATCGGTGATGGGACCTGTTGAAATAGAAAAGCCCTGTTCTTCCGCGGAAGAACAGGGCTTTTCCAACAATCGCTTTTCGGAAACTAAATAGCCGAAGAGTTAACTGGCCCGCTTAATCTCCAGGGTCTCGCCGGGGGCGAGGGCTACTCGTTGTACATTTATACCAAGCTTAAGTAGCCAGTAGCCGAGAGTGGCCTTACTAACGCCCAGTTCCTCAGCGGTGGACGAAAGACCAATCTCGTTCACCTTCTCGGGCAACAGACGCTCCAAGGGGCGTTGGAATTCCTTTTCCACTCGTTGCATCAGCTTTGTCTTTCTAGCCATGGTTCCCTCCGTATCGTGTTCTATTCATTCTGATTTATACTACTACCCGAACCTTCAGGGTACACTTAGATTAACAGATGTTTTTATTAATGTCAATAAAATCTTAGCTTTCTTTTAAATTAATTTAAGAAATGATTAGAACATTAAATCAAACAGAGTTACCATAAGTTTAACAGGCGCCGCTATATCTAATAGAGGATCAAAGAGCATTTTCTGACATGTTGGGCATTGAAACCTGGTTCTTAGACATAATTACAAAAATCTACGATGCCATGGGTTGGCCCGGGGTGGTCTTCCTGATGGGGGTCGAGAGCGCTGCTATACCCTTCCCTAGTGAATTGATCATGCCAATGGCTGGCTGGCTCCTGATCGAAGCCAAGGGCGACTCAGCTTGGATGTTGTTGATGGCCGGCTTCTACGGAGCACTGGGGAACCTATTGGGCTCCTGGGTGGCCTATTGGATCTCTTATAAGGGTGGCCGCCCTCTATTACGGAAGTACGGACGTTACGTCCTCGTGACCCAGCATGAGGTGGACCGGTCAGAGGAATGGTTCCGGAAGTACGGCGACGTGGCGGTATTCGCGTCACGGGTGCTGCCGGTGGTCCGTACCTTCATCAGTGTTCCGGCCGGCATCGCCCGGATGAACTTCTGGAAATTCAGCTTCTACACGTTCGTCGGGTCCTACCCATGGAGCCTGGGTCTGGCCTACGGTGGGTTCAAGCTGGGAGAGAACTGGGAGGACCTGCGCCGGGTCATGCGGCCCTTCGACTTCCCCATCGCCGGCATAATAATCTTGGTCGTGGCGTGGTTCATCTACCACCGGATCAAGACCATCCGGAACGAACAACGGAACTAAACGGCGTTTGATGGCATCGAAGAAGAAGGTCGTTGACACGGTCATATCCGGCCCATAAGCTGGATATGACTCTTAGAAATACTCGAACAAAAAGGCGGCGTCACATGCAGGCTCCCACGCTCCGGGACATTTACCGGGCGAAGAAGACCATCGCCCCTCATATCCCTCGTACAGCATTACACTATTCCTCTGGTCTCAGCGAGATGCTCTCGGCAGAAGTGTACTTAAAACACGAGGAGCATCTGCCCCTGGGCGCCTTCAAAGGCCGCGGCGGCATCAATCTGCTGGCCAACCTCTCCGACGAAGAAAAAAAGCGTGGGCTGATTACGGCGTCATCCGGCAATCACGGCCAGTCCATGGCCAGCGCCTGCAAGCTGTTTGGCGTCAAGGCCGTGATCGGTCTCCCCGAGGACGCCAATCCCAACAAGGTGGCGGCCATGCGGGCCTTGGGCGCAGAGCTCGTATTCCACGGGGCGGATTTCGATGCGGCCCGGTTGCATTGTGAACGCCTGGCCAAAGAGGAGGGCTACCGGTTCGTGCACCCGGTGAACGATCCCTTGCTCATCGCCGGTGTGGGCACCCAAGCTCTCGAGACCGTGGAAGATTTGCCCGACGTAGAAGTGTTGATGCTTCCTCTGGGCGGCGGTTCTGGGATATCCGGCGCCTGCATCGTAGCCAAGGGTATCGACCCTTCGATAGAGGTGTTGGCGGTCCAGTCGGAGCAAGCCCAGGCTGGGTACCTATCATGGAAGAAGGGCGAGATCGTCGAGTCCGAGATGAACACCGTCGCCGAGGGGATCGCCACTAGGTCAGGCTACGAGTTGGCCCAGCAGATAATGGCGGACTTGCTGGACGACTTCCTGCTGGTCAGCGACGATGAGATCCACCAGGCCATCGGCACCCTGGTCGATAAGGCTCACACGCTGGCCGAGGGGGCGGGCGCGACCGCTCTAGCCGGCGCGATCAGATACCCTGAAAAGGTAAAGGGCAAAAAGGTAGCAATTACAGTAAGCGGGGGCAACATCACGGTGGACCAACTTCGGGAGTCGTTGAACGTCTACCAAAGTTGAACTAAATGTAACGAACCTCCGGCTGGTTTAGACCAAGGGTCTGTCTCTTTACGGAGAGGCAGACCCCTAATTTATGCCCATTTGGAGGGTCATTAATAATTGAAGCGGGATATTCACGGCGATATACTTGGTGAGGGGCGGCCCGGTTATTTAAGCCGGGTGTCCTGACCTGATTGAGGTGGACCGTGCGGGGTTACCTGGCGGTTTTGTGGAGGGGCGGCAGTGTTTGAGAACGTGGCGGAGCACCTGGACGAGGCCGTTAGGCTGGCAGAACGGTGCCCAGAGAAATACCAGATCCCCTGTTTCGAGGCCCTGATTCGCGTTCTGGCTCAGTCGGACTCTCCCTTACCCCAGAACGGCTACGGCAACGGCCATCCTTCCATAGATTCGGCCCCTGGCAACGGCCATAGTAATGGTGAGGCGGCATCTACTCAGTCGAATGGAACCCTGGCCAAAGGGTCCTATACCGGTCTCGATGGGCAACAGACGACCGGAGAACGGGGCGCCATATTCTTGGACCAGCACCAATTACCCGGCGCTTCCATATCACGGGTCTATCATTTGGACGGCAACTCATATCGTATTATCGTGAAAGACCTGAAGGAAAGGACCAATTCCAAGAAGCAGGTAAAACTGGCTTTGCTGCTGGGAGTCGGCGGTCTGCTGGCTGGTGGACAGCCGGTGTTTTCAAAGGAACGTTTGATCGAAGCCTGCCGCGAGTACGGCGCCTACGACGCTCCCAACTTCGCCTCACACATGAAGAAGCAGCGGGACATGTTCATCGCCCAAGGGAACGAATGGTCGCTGACCGTGCCGGCCCAACAGCGGGCGGCCGAGGCGATTAAAGAACTGGCGTCCTGAGGGATCTTGGTCGGTTATCCGGCCCCAAAGCTTTCGGTTCGTTACGACCGCTTTAATATAGACGACAAGGCCCGGGTCTCCACTAGGCTGATGTGCGGCTGAAATAACGGGCCAGCTCGTCGCGGCTGAACTGGGGAAGCTCAACCTCACCCTCTCGACTGATGTAGACCAGTCCCTCTTCCGGCGCCATCATTATCCCGATCTCCCAACAATCTATTCCCCTTTTCTCCAGTGAAAAAATTAAAGATGGAACGTCACTGGAAGGAAGTGTAATTAGGAGCGCACCAGAGGCCAGCAAGCCCAACGGGTCCAGATCGAGGGCTTGGCAGACCGCCGCCGTAGACTCAAGTATAGGCACGCTCCCCTCTTCGATGGCCAACCCCAACCCCGATGCCGCGGCAATCTCCCGGAGTCCGGTGATCAGACCACCTTCGGTGACATCATGCATGGAGTGTATTTGTGCATTAGTGGAGGCAATCCTTGCATCTGTTAATACACTTATCCCAGGATTGCTCAGCAGTTCTGCACTTAATGTAATTGTGTCGTCACTGACACCGGCCTTGCGCAGGTCGTCGGCCCGTTCCCGGGCCAACAGCGCCGTTCCTTCTATCGCGATGCCCTTGGTGACTACGATGCTGTCGCCGTCTTGGGCGCCTCCAGTCCTAACCAACCGGTCCCGCGCCACTTCGCCCAACATAGTCCCAGACACGATCGGACGGTCGATGCCGTAGGTGACTTCGCTGTGACCGCCGATCAATGTAACGTCGATGGCGGTGCAGGCATCCAACACCTGAGTGTACAGCTCCTCGGCCTGATCCTCGGTGAAACTCTCAGGGACCAGTAGGGTAGCCAGGAACCAGCGGGGAGTGCCTCCGGTGCAGGCGATGTCGTTAGCGTTCACCTGCACGGCATACCAGCCGATACGGTCGGTGGCGAAGGTTATTGGGTCGCTTTTGGCCACCAGCAGCGTCTCGCCCAGGTCTATGACGGCCGCGTCTTCGCCCACGCCGGGGCCCAAGAGCACCTTAGGATCTTTAACCCCAGGTTTCAGGAGCAATCTTTCGAGTAACGAGGAAGGGAACTTGCCGATGTCCACGGAATCTCCTAGCTGCGCTTACTCTCGTGCCCAGACCGGACGAGGCTTGGCAGAAATGCCTGGCGGATATGTCTGACGAATATGATAAAACACATCGTTGCTCGGTATCCAGGTTTGGCTGGAGCCATGGTGGGTATTTAAATCGGTCATTTGCCGGTGACGCCCGGAGTTGAAATCGTGCGCGGGCGCGTTGACACCATACACCGATTGTGATAAAAATAACAAAGTAGATAAACGCCTAAAATGGCGTTGTAAAATCGATTGATCTGCTACGAAGATTGGAGGCTTACCGGTGAGAAAATCGCTATTGGTTCTAATTTCGATATTAAGCGCGGTCATGCTCTTGGCCATCGCTTGCGGCGGCGACGATGCTGACCCCAACGCCACCAACACCCCAGCGCCCCCCAACACGATACCTGTAGGGGACCGGGCCACCGATCCGCCTCCGCCTCCCACGGCGATTCCTGCGGAAGACACGCCCGTGCCCCCGGGTGGATTAGGAGACGGGGTCGAATTGGCCATCGACGTCGACGGCAACAACCTAGAGTTTAATACCGACTCGTTGTCCGCTGCCGCAGGCTCCGAGGTGGTGGTGACCTTCAACAACTCCTCCAGCGTCAACTCCCATAACTGGGCGTTGGTCGAGGCTGGGAGCAAGGATGACGTGTCCACCGCCGGCCTGGCTGCTGGTCAGGACAACAACTGGCTGCCTTCGGGCGACGCCCGGCTGCTGAGCGCCACGGTCCTGCTTGGACCGGGCGAGAGTGGTCAGGCGACGTTCACCGCGCCGGCCGCCGGTGACTACCAGTTCGTCTGCACCTTCCCCGGCCACAACTTCACCATGTTCGGTACGTTCACCGTCAACTAACTGGCCTGGGCCGAACCCCTGGACATTAGACAACAAGACCGGTCCGTCCTTCCGACGAAGGACGGACCGGTCTTGTTTTATGAGGCATGTGAGGTCAGTAGAATCGATCGATTCCCGTGGCCGATATTCCCGCCCGTGATTTACAACCGATGTCCGGGTTTGGTAGCATGATTAGGCTGGACTTGTTCGTGGGCCGAGGGGTCCGGTGCCACATGTGTGGGGCGTTCGTCTAGCGGCCCAGGACACCGCCCTCTCAAGGCGGAGATCAGGGGTTCAAATCCCCTACGC
>ERZ651768.2184-NODE-2184-length-13803-cov-2.822599_pt1 | contig 13803 bp, 14 predicted proteins | sample MGYA00514754_ERZ651768 | MGnify/ENA metagenome assembly ERZ651768 | reverse complement strand
GCATGACTAACGGGTTTACTTATCTAGGACGGCCTGCATGGCAGACGTCGTTTCGACGATTGCTTTTGCATCAGCCTCAGGAATCGATGACCAAGCGGGGACGAGCATTTCGTCGGTGAGGGTTTCTGCGGCCTGCCAACGGGATTGATGGTCTTCTGTTACCTCTACTCCCTCTTGCCAGCCGAACATGGCGACGTCGTCGGGGCGGCGCACTCGGTGCGCTATCTCCGGAGAAAGACCACACGCTGCGAGCGCGGCGAGGTGGACGCTGCCGCGCATCTCGCGAAGCACTGATGTCATTTGCATCGCCAGAGCCGCCGGGTCAGACGCAGGTGGTTCGGCGGCAATTCCTGAGAAGAGGGCGAGAGCTGCTGGATCTTGGGCCGCGATAACTTTCCCCGCAGCTTCAGCGTATGTTTCCAACCCCTCAAGACCGGAGAATTTAGTTGCCCCAAAATTTTGTGCGCAAGCGAGGTATTCCCTCCCAGCTTCGCGGGGTTGGATGCGAGCGCGAGCCGAGTCCCAGAGTTTCTCAACCATGCTGGGCTCGAAGTACCCCATTGCGCTTTGGACCACTTTGGCCTCAACGTCACCGAGTACTCCGCACCTGCCCAGCATGTAGAAGCGGAGACCGTCGAGCCCAAGTTCTTTTCCTCGGGCCAAGGTGGCGGGGTCGAAGTAGAAGGCACCGCCGATGCCGCCGATGACCGGAGACGCGGTCTGAATGAGTTCGATAGGGGTCAAAGTGAGATCTCTCCGTGGTGCAGGGACCCCTTCAGACTGGCACAGTCGCCCTCTGCTCGCCCGATCGCGTACCTTGCTGTAATGGCAAACGACATTGACATAGGGCTCTTCTCCATCAATACCGACCATCTTGTCGACGGTGAGGCGTTGGCGACCGTCGCGGTTGCCGCTGAACAGGCGGGTTTCGAATCGCTGTGGACCGCCGAACATGTGGTTTTACCTGACCCTCAGATGCCCCCGTCTCCTCTCCCTCCCAACGCTCAACTATTGGACCCAACCGTGGCCCTGGGATACGTCGCAGCGGTAACCACTGAGATCAAGTTGGGAACAGGAATCATCATCCTTCCTCAACGCAACCCGTTGGTGCTGGCGAAGGAACTAGCGAGCGTCGACGTACTTTCTGGCGGTCGAACAATTTTCGGTGTGGGAGTTGGCTACCTTCAACCAGAATTCGAAGCCGTCGGTGTTTCGATGGAAGATCGCGGTGCTCGGGCGACTGAATACATCGAGGCCATGCGTTCGATCTGGAATGACGACGATCCTTCCTACGACGGGGAGTTCGTGTCGTTTTCGGGGGTGAAGGCCTACCCGCGACCGATTCAACGACCGGGCCCTCCGGTGGTTATGGGAGGACACTCAAAACCGGCGTGGCGAAGAGCCGTTACTCACTGTGAAGGCTGGTACGGATTCATGTTGAATCCTGAGGCCACAGGAGAAAATCTTGCAGGGCTCGCCCGCGCTGGAGAACAATATGACCGACCCGATTGGATGAACGAACTTGAAATCACCGTGACGCCCCGCATGCGACCAGGACCAGAAATGATCGACGCATACAGCGAACTTGGGGTCGATCGGCTTGTACTCCTTGCCGGAGCCCAGTCGGTCGACGAATCCCTGGCCTTTATTGAGCACATCCACGACACCCTCTTAAGCCAATGAGCCAGCCACCGCTCAACGGAATTCGAGTCATTGAACTTGCCCAAGGAATCGCAGGACCGTGGGCTGGTCGACTCCTCGCTGGTTTCGGCGCAGACGTCATCAAGGTCGAGCCCCCAGAAGGCGACCGCTCTCGAACTCTGGGTCCCTTTCCCGCAGCCGGACAACACCCCGAAACTGGTGCGCTGCACCTGCATTTGAACACCGGCAAACGTTCAATCGTTGGCCGAGTCGGCGACCCACTCGTTGATCGTCTGATCGCTAGCGCTGACGCTGTACTGCAGTCCGATGTTGACGTTGACCCAGACACGGTCGAGGAAGACCATCCCGGCCTCGCGTTGGTGACCGTCACCTCCTTCGGGTTGACAGGAAAATACGCGGGCCGCCGCGGTGAGGAAATCATCCACTACGCGATGGGCGGACCGATGTCCGCGAGCGGCGCGCCCGACCGCGAGCCTCTAAAGATGGGAGGTGATCTGGGTCAGTATCAGTGCGGCACCATTGCCGCTACCGCTGTCCTAGCGTCGCTTGCCGCGGCGCAGCGAAATGGGCGCGGGATCAGCGTTGACCTCAGCAACATCGATACCCAAATCATGTCGATAGACAGGCGAATGACCTATCTGTTGTATTGCGCCTACCGGGGAGAGAATGTTCCCCGAAGCGGCGGCTACGCCACGTCGATCTTCCCAGGGGGTTGCCGCCCAACCCTCGACGGGCACATCCAGGTCTCCACATTGATGAATTGGTTACCGCGAATGGTTGCGGTCATGAACGATCCCGAAATGACTGCCCTATACGATGACCCCGCTTGGTTTTTGAACGAGTCGCTTCCCGAAGCAGCAGATAGCCGACTACTGAGTTGGTCGTTGCAACGCCACAAACAGGAAGCCATGGAGGAAGGGCAGGCAGGAAACTGGCCCGTGACGGCCGTCAACCGGCCAATCGACGTTCTCAGTGATCCCCACTTCGAAGCCCGAGACTTCTTCGCTGAAATCAACCAAACGATCGCGGGGCCAACGCTGCAACCAGGGGCTCCGATTCGGATGACAGATGGGTGGGCGGTGAATCGTCCCGCGCCGACTATTGGTGAACATCAAGCGGAGCTTGAGGAAGCGGAATTGTCGGCTCGAACGATGGGACAGCGCGCTGATGATGAGTTGCCGCTTCAGGGCATACGAGTGCTCGATATGACTGTCATTTGGGCTGGCCCGTACGCGACCCAAATTCTCGGAGACCTTGGTGCTGACATTGTCCGGGTCGATAACCCATGGATTTTTCCGACAGCTACTCGAGGAATCTTTCCGCGACCCACTAAGGAGATGATTGCCGACATCGGCGGTATCGGGGGCGCCTACCCAGATGCTGACCCTGGTGAACGGCCATGGAATCGCTTCGGGTTATTCAACGTACACGCAAGAAATAAACGAAGCGTGACGTTGGATCTTCGAAAAGAACGAGGTCGAGAAGCGTTTCTTCGCCTAGTGGACGTCAGCGACGTGATGATTGAAAACAACTCGGTAGACCTGATGGACAGATTGGGAATCGGGTGGGACGAAATTCACTCGCGAAATCCGAAGTTGATAATGATTCGAATGCCGTCAGTGGGTCTCGAGGGACCGTATCGTTCGTTCCTTGGCTTTGGTGTCAACTTCGAAGCGCTTTGTGGACTTGGAGCGATTCGCGGTTACCGAGACGCTGATCTTTCCGAAAATGAGGGCGTCTTTCACATGGATGCAGCTTCAGGATCAGCGGGCGCGTTCGCGGCTCTCACGGCGCTACGACGACGCGAGACAACTGGTATCGGGGAGTTAGTCGAAGTTGCGCAGTGCGAAAACATGTTGAATCACATCGGCGAGCTTTTGATGGACGCAGCCCGAGACGGCGTAGTTCACGGACCCCTCGGAAATCGCCACCGAGTGCATGCCCCTCAAGGCTGTTACCCATGTCGTGGAGACGACCAATGGGTGGCGCTATCAGTCACTAGCGACGAGGAATGGAGCGCACTTGTAGGGCTGTTGGGCTCTCCCGATTGGGCCGCAGATAGCGAGCTAGCTCACGTCGAAGGTCGTCAAGCTCGGCACGACGAAATTGACGAACATCTAGCTACGTGGACCTCCGCGCACACAGCTCAACAGATTTTCGACTTGTGCCAACAGGCGGATGTGCCCGCTGCGCCGCTCTTACACGAACAAGAAGCGTTAGCTGAGACTCACTTTCGGGAGCGCGGATTGTTCGCCCCGAACGGCAACTCCGAAATCGGTATCCACGATTATCCAACCCACTTGTGGCGTTGGAGCGGACCTGACATGCGCTTTGAACCTCTCCCTGTGCTCGGAGGTGATAACGAGACAATCTTTAAGGAGTTGCTCGCTATGACCGACGACGAATATGACGTGCTTGTCGAAGAGGGCCACATATCACTTGACTACCTCCAGCCGGACGGCACCCCTTACTAGCTCCAGCGAAGATTCAGTCCGGTCGGTCCAATCGCAACTGGTCACGGGTTGTCGCGTAATCCATTCCGGCAAGACGCCCTAGAGCGTCGAGTTGAACCAGGTCAACTCGAGTTCCGTCGAGCATTTCTTCATCTACGTGAAAGGCGACGACTTCGCCGAAGGTAACGACATGATGGAGTTCATCGGGGTTGCCAAATTCAACCTCTCGAACTGCCACACATTCGACCACTGCCTTTGCTTCTTGCACTCCCGGCGCGTCAACTGAACCGAAATTAGCGGCAGTCAAACCGGCAACAGCGAATTCGTCAATGTCGTGATCCAACGTGGCTGACGTATCGTTCATCGCCACCGCAAGATCATGGTCAACGAGATTGGCGGTAAAAACACCTGTCTCTCGAATATTGCGAAGTGAATCTTTAATTACGCCATCAAAAACGCCAGTAGAAAACACCAGAACAGGTGGATTGGTTGCCACCGCGTTGAAGAACGAGTACGGCGCAAGATTATGGACCCCAGAATTGCTGCGGGTCCCGATCCACCCAATTGGGCGAGGCACGATCAACCCGGTGGTGAGCTTGTAAAGATTCGTGGAGTCAAGTTCGTTGACGAGGAACGAGGTTCGATTCATGTCGCCTTAACCTCCGATAGGTCGAAACCTGAGAAGAGGAGAGCCGGGTTCACCATCGCGGTGCACCGCTTCCTCAAACACAGCCTCCACCGGATCTCCAATCGAGACGGACTCGGGGTCGCATTCAACAATGTTGGTCATCACGCGTGGTCCCTCTTCAAGTTCGACATACGCCAGAACGAACGGCGTTACCTTGCTCCAGCTTCCCGGAATTTGCCTGGTAGTGGTGCAGCTGTAAATAGTTCCTCTGCCGGAGGCTTTGAACCAAGCAACTTCCTGTGAGCTGCACTCTGGGCAGATTTCCCTCGGAAACCAAATAACGAAATCGCAGACACTGCATTTAGGAAGAACAAGATGACCGTTTTCTGCGCCTTCAAAGAATGGCGCGTTTTCGGAATTTGAATGAGCAGCTTTAGCCGGCAGTCTCATAGCGACCTTCCCAAGATCATCGTCGAGCTTGCTGAACGTGTCGCCAAACTGCCTCCAGTTCCATGGGCTAGAGCTAGCTCACAGTCATCAACTTGCACGGGAGCGTTCGCTTCGCCACGGAGTTGTCGAACAGCCTCGATGACCTTGGTCATTCCTCCCCGATTGGCTGGGTGGTTGTTACACAACCCGCCGCCGTCAGTGTTAAACGGGAGACCGCCATGTGGTGCCTGAAGATTGCCGTCGGAAACGAATTGGCCGCCGCTTCCGCGTTCACAAAAACCCAAATCTTCAAGTGTGATCAATACCGTGATCGTAAAACTGTCGTAGATAGACACGTAGTCGATATCGCTGGGTGTGATTTCCGCTTCGGCGAATGCCAGAGGACCTGATTTCACTGCCCCGGTATGGGTGAGATCTATGCGGCCAGATTGGGAAGATTTGACGTACGATCCTGTTCCCAAAATAGGAATGGAGTGACGCTCCAAACTGTTGGCGACGGCTTCGCTGACGATCACCATCGCCCCGCCACCGTCGGTGATGACACAGCAATCGAGTCGATGTAACGGATCAGAAATCATTGGCGATTCGAGCACCTCTTCCACCGTCACCCGATCTTGAAGCAACGCGTGCGGATTGTGGTGCGCATGGGTTGACGCCGCCACCTTAATTTCCGCTAACTGTTCAGACGTTGTCCCGAATTCGTGCATGTGTCGTTGCGCTGCCAAGGCGTATCCGCCGGGCACCGACATACCCCACTGACTCTCAAACGGTGCTTCAGGTGCCGCCCCGATTCGCCCACTTCCTCCCGGACCCGCTCCACCCGTTCGAGGCTTGCCAGCCAACGTGATCAACGCGACATCGATGTGACCCGCAGCGATTGCAGTAGCCGCATGTTGGGCGTGCACGAGATAGGAAGAACCACCGGTTTCGGTGTTGTTCAGGTAACGGCATTCAAGTCCTAGATAATCGATCATGGACAAGACACCGAATCCCGGAGCGTCTCCAGCCGAATAGTAAGCATCAACGTCTGAGGTAGAAAGCCCCGCGTCAGCCAACGCTGCGAGTCCCACATCAGCGTGAATTTGTGGAAGAGTTCGATCCGGCAAATGCCGTTCAGGGTGCTCGTAAATGCCGGCGATGAAAGCTTTGCCTTTTATGCTCACCTACTGGAAGCTACCGGGGATATCAGTGAAATGCCGTGCTGGAATGGGCGCCGACAAAAACTTGACCATGATCGCTAAAACGTCACCTCATCGTCGTTGGTGGATGCTTGCCTCGCTATGGACGCTGTACGCCTCCTTTGGTCTTGTAGCTGGATCTCTCGCGCCACTACTCAGCCACATCCGAAATGATCTCAACATGTCCCACGCAGCTATGGGTGCCGCCCTTGGCGCGTGGCCGTTTGTTTACCTCGCCGTGTCGGCGGTTGTTGGCAAGGTGCTCGATCGTGTTGGTGTGCGAGTGGGACTGTCCCTGGGTGCGGTCTTGATTGGGGTATCGGGGTTGCTTCGCGGCGCCGCCCAGTCAGGGACCGGCTTATGGTTTGCCGTAGCGGTGTTTGGTCTCGGTGGTCCGTTTATTTCCATCGGCGCACCGAAACTAGTGACGCAATGGTTCGCGTCTCACGAACGAGGACTTGCTGTCGGTGTGTACAGCACCGCGCCATCGGTGGGTTCGATTGTTGGACTTGTCGTCGCCGACCCCCTTCGCATCTTCTTCGGAGATTGGCGATGGGTGATGGTGACATTTGCCTGCGCGTCGCTCCTCAGTGGTCTTTTCTGGGTCGGCGTGGGCGGCTCAAATCCCGACACAGCGATGCCTCGTTCGCAGAATGAGTCGAACAGTGCACTGTGGGGTGACCCAACAGTCAGACGGCTCCTGTTTCTCGCGTTCATGATTTTCTTCGTCGGCCATGCCTTAACCGGATGGATGCCCGAAATGCTTCACAGTGGACTGTGGTCAACTCGAGGCGCGGCGTGGTTAACGGCCACTGGGATGACGGTCGGAGTCATTGGATCGTTACTCATACCCGGACGGGTCACCCCTCAGGCACGCCCCAAGGTGCTTGCCGCCATGTTCGGGGCCATGGCGATAGCCGTATGGGCGTTAGCGATAACACCTCAACTAATTCAGGTGGTCGCCGTTGCAGTGATTGGCATCGTTCGAGTTTCGAGCGTTCCGATGGCGATGCTGCTCTTAATGTCCGCTCCGCGAGTATCAGATGTTCGTATGGGCGCCGCTGGTGGCTTGTTTTTTACAGCTGGGGAACTTGGCGGGGTAACTGGGCCGTGGTTCATCGGTATCGCGCGTCAAAACGCTGTTGACTTCGTTCCCGCCGTCACCGTGTTGTCATTGGTGGCGATGATCTCTGCAGTGGCGTGTTGGCGGTTTACCAAATCCGGATTTTTCGATCATGATTGAGAGCAACCTTCTATTTGTGGAGCAATTGAGTGAGTAGTGACAACGCTCAGGGTCGCTGGGACGCCATCTACGGCGACCATGACAAACCTGGTGATCCCGATTCCTTCGTCACAGAGTCAGAGTTCTTACCTTTACCTCCGACCACAGTCGCCGATTTCGCCGGAGGCACTGGCGGAACAGCGCTCTGGTTGAGGGAGCAAGGTTTCGATGTCACATTGATTGACGTCTCCCAGGTCGCGCTTGATATTGCGCAACAAGAAGCGACACGGCGACGACTTTCGCTTTCCACAGTTCACCATGACCTGGAATCTCCCAACTTGCTTACAGGCTCATGGCACATGGCGGTGTGTTGCGATTTTTTTGATCGAACTCTGTACTCAACGTTTCACAGACATGTCGCCCCGCACGGGCCGCTATTCGTGAGGGTCGCGACCGTCACCAACCAACAACGGCATCCGCGGCCGAGCAAAAAATATCTAGTTGAGCGCGGCGAACTACCAGGATTGCTGCCAGGTTTCATGGCTCTGGACTACGAGGAAGCATGGTTCGATAACCGCCATGAAGCACGAATGATCTGCCGACGCATCGTCGACTGATGGGTTAGCGAACAGAAACTAAGTCCACGACGAAGATGAGATGCTCGTTTGGGCCTATCACGCCACCCGCACCGGCACTCCCGTACGCCAAAGCTGGCGGGATTGTTAGTTGGCGTCGACCTCCGACGCGCATTCCAACCACCCCCTGATCCCAGCCGGAAATAACTTGGCCACCGCCGAGCTTGAAGCTGAACGTTTGTCCTCGATTCCAGGACGCATCGAACTCGTTACCAGTGTTCCAGGACACACCCACATAATGAACTTCTGCAGCGTGACCCGCGGCTGCCTGCTCACCCTCTCCCGCGATCAGGTCAACAATCCCTAGTTGTTTACCGGTTGGCTCACCTTCGGGGACACTGACTTGGGGCTTTTCACTCATTGCAGCAGCGTAAACGCAACCCAGGGCAGGGAAAAGTCAGTTGAGATCACCTAAGAAGGCCACCATCGCTGAGCTGACTTCTGATGCGCACTCTTGTTGGAGCCAGTGACCGGCGCCCTCAATGATCTCGCAGTGACGTAGATCACCCAAAGCTTGTTGCATGGCGCTGATTGCTTCAGGGGTGTTCCCTGCGATCAAGTCTGTTGAACCACCCATATAGAACGAGGGCTGTTCGATGGTTGCCCCGAGGAAAGGAGCCGTAATTGCTGGCAGCCTATTGATATTTCGGTACCAGTTAAGGCCACCTCGAAAACCCGTTCGAGTTATCTGCTCAACGTAGAAGTGCAGATCTTCCTCAGTGAGCCACGAAGGCAACTCATCGGGTGATACGAGTTGGTCAGTCATAGCTTGACCAGCAGGGAAGTGACCGTCGAATGGTTCGCTGATGTCGCCGTTGCGGAGCGCATCGCCACTGATGGCATACAAGAAACCGCGCATTGTCTTATAAATGTCAGCTTCGAGGTCTGCTTCTGCTTTCCCTGGTTCCTGGAAGAACAACCGGTAATAGTCACGGTCAGGTCCCGCTGTTTGAGCCATGAGCCCATTCAGATCGATACCTTCGGGAAGAGCCCCGATTGGACCTGTGTAGGGCACACTCAAACAAGCCACAGCTCGGAACAAGTCGGGACGCATGAGGGCAGCAAACCAGGCGACCGGCGCACCCCAATCATGACCCGCAACGACTACCGGTCCCTGATTCAGGTGATTGGCGACCACAACGACGTCTCCAACGAGGTGGTTGATGTCGTAGGCATCTATTGCTTGTGGCGTACTTGTTTTTCCGTAGCCTCGCATTGACATGGCAACGGCCTGATATCCGGCGTCTGCTAGAGCGTCGATTTGGTGACGCCACGAGTACCAACTTTCAGGGAAGCCATGGCACATCACTACCGCAGGGCCTTCTCCTTTGGTTACGTAATGAATTTGTATTCCGTTGCCTTCTATGACGTGTTCTTCAAGGTCGCTAATCATGAAGAGAGTTTGTCACTGCCTGCGCCCGTAATCGCAATCTAGGGTGCAGCTATGAGTGAACTGAGATTTGACGGCCGAGTGGCACTGGTAACCGGCGCTGGTGGTGGTTTAGGTCGAGAACACGCAATTCTGCTTGCGTCGCGTGGAGCGGCAGTCATGGTGAACGACCTGGGGTCGCCAACTATGGGAGGTCAAGACCATGATCCAAGTCCAGCCGTGGCTGTTGTTGAAGAGATCACCGCGGCAGGCGGAGTCGCTCTCGCTAACAGCGATTCGGTCGCTACCAGGCAGGGTGCAGAATCGATGGTGTCCGCTGTGCTTGCTGAATTCGGCGGTCTTGACATTTTGATCAACAACGCAGGAATTATCCGGAACCGCACCTTCCTCAATATTGGGGAATATGAGTTCGAACCGGTCTTGGATGTTCACGTCAAGGGATGTTTTTTTGTCACCCGCCCCGCATATGAACACATGAAAACCGTGGGTTATGGGCGCATTGTCAACACCAGTTCAGGTTCTGGATTGTTTGGTTCGTTCGGCCAAAGTGCCTACTCGGCCGCAAAAGCAGCCATCTACGGGTTTACTCGAACCCTCGCAATAGAAGGGGCCCGGTACGGGATTCATGTGAACGCGATCGCTCCTGGCGCGTTAACCCGTATGACCGGTGACGTACTCGGTGATGATGGCGCCATGGCCGAAATGACCGGTTTAAGCGGTGAGGATCTGGCCTATCAAATGGGTCCCCACCAGGTCGCTCCCGCAGTGGCGTACTTGGCTCACGAGTCCTGTTCGCTCAACGGTGAAACCCTCTCCGCGTCAGGTGGCCGGGTGGGACGTGCCTTCATGGGAGTGACCAAAGGAATCTACGAAGACGATCTAACGCTTGAAACGGTCGCCGAACGAATCGATGAGGTGTGCAATGAAGATGACTACCTTGTGCCAGGCAACGTCGACCAAGAAATTGAACTGCTCCTTTCCCACCTCAATCAGGAGTAGTTCCCGCCGCCGCGCCGGCTCTTGTGACGAATTATTTAGTTAATTCTGCGAGTGCCGACTCGTATTCGCTTTGGTTCAGTCCGTGAGGGTAGACACACACCAGGTCAATCCCGGCTTCGGCCCAAGCAGCCAGTTGCTGTCGGGCATGACCAATATCGTCGCTTTGTAAACACGTACCAGCCACAACGTCTTCAGGGCTTGTTAAACCCTGCCGTTGAAAGTGCTGGTGATAGTTCGCCATGGCGTCGTAGTTGACAGCGTCGGTGTGGAGAGCGTCGTAGGGGCTGAGACGCACATAGAGCACCGTGTGCGGCGTTCGGCCGTTTGCGCGCCCAATTTCGTGTGCCAAAGCAACGGTTTCTTGCGCGTGTTGGGGGGTTAGCCAGTTCAACACCAGACCATCGGACCGCGCTGCACCCAGCTCGACCATCTTCGGACCGAGCGCTCCGACTAGGACCGGGAAACCTTGCCCGAACGTGACACCGAAACGGGCTTGACCCATCAACTCGTCACACGCCACTTCCATCCATCTCAATGGTGAAGTCGGGAATGGAACGCCGAGTCGTGCGGCGGCTTCTCTATGCGACACTCCAATCCCCAACGAAAACCTGCCATCTGATTGTTCGTTCAGGGTTGCTGCGGAAAGAGCCAAATGAGGTAGGGATCGAAATGGAGCAGCAGCTACGCCGACCGCTCCGTGGACGTTTGTTGTGGCAGCGAACATGGCGGCGAGGCTGATCCAAGGACTGCGCCCAGCGAGCCCGCCTTCAGGTGTCCGATTTCCTGTCTCAGGCAGATATATCGCCGAGTAGTTGTGGTCCTCAGCGAAGCGCCCTAGATGGACAACCTGTTCGACAGGTAGATCGCGCATGCAGATACCAAGTTCCATAGCTGTCACCCTTCGCTGAACGCAACTATCCGAAACTATGACAGATCACGTCACTCATACGGGCCGTGAACCACACGCCGAATACACCCTCACGAGTTCAGAGCCCCCGGAGGGTGAATGGCCACTCGCTGTCTGACGTCGTGTCGGACAACTTCAGCAATGAGCCGGCGGCCGAGTTAGCAACGCTACGATTCCTCAATCAACACGCGCATTTCGAGGCGTCAAGGAGGTGTAGACGAAATGGTTGACGCAGTAGATAAAGACCCGAACTACTGGGTGCTCTGCATTGATGACGACCCGTTCTTGCGGTTAGGCCTTGACAGTGCTTTGGGGCAAACCAAAGATATCGAGTTCTCTTCCGCGGCCTCCAAGGCCGACGGCATGAAAATGTTTGTTGAGATGTGGAATGACTCTCGAGAGGACACGAAACGTAAACCCAGCCTGATTCTGCTGGACCAACACCTTCAAGGGGGCGAGAAGGGCACGGACCTTCTTAGGGAGATCATCGACTTTTGCGGTGGCACACCAGAAGACGCCGTCAAGGTATGCATGCTTTCCGCAAGCCAACAGCAAAGAGACTGGGGTAAAGCGTTTGAGCTGGGAGCGATCGGCTGGATCGACAAAGCCGCGGTTACCGACCTTGACAAATTCCCGGGTCGTTTGCGAGACATCGTCAATAATCGTCAAGTCGAATGGGAAGGCAGCCAGGCGCAGTACATCATGCGTGTGCAACAAAACAGGGATCAACGCCCAGTTCTTACGCCCCGAATGAAACAAATACTGGTTGAAACAGCACGGCAGGGTGATTTGAAAGCAGCGGCAACCGAAATCGGTATCGCGTACAACACTGCTCGAGCGACACTTGGCACGGTATTTGAGAAACTTGGAACTAGGAACCAAGCCTCAGCTGTGGCAACGGCCATCCACTACGAACTCATCACCGCAGAAGAGTGCCTGCCGGTCCTGTAACCGATGACGTTGCTTCTCATCGCCGCCGCAACGACCAGTTGGACTGACACCACCTGGGGGAAGGTGGTGTTGGCAGCCGCGTTGGTGTTGCTCGTAAACGCCGTGATCTTTGCGCCCCGGCGCTTCATTCGGATGAGAAAGCGTATGAGACGAGAAGCCATCCCCAAGGTTCGAGGACTCAGCCTTTCCGATCTCGACGAAAACTTCTTCCAACTCCAAATAAGCCCCGCAACAAGCACTCTCGCAGACCCTGGTGTGCGACTTGCGGTAGCCGCGCAAATTCCGGGAGAAAGTGGACGGCACGTGGTCACCGAACCAACACCAGTACCCCAAAACACGCTCGTGATTCCCAAAGATGTCGCCCCTCCAGGATCAACATTGTGGGTCAACTGGGTGGTGGGAGACCGGGTAGGACCGTCAGGTTCTATTAGCGTTCCCGAAGATCCTGCCACGCTCTAACGCTCGACACGATGGACACACAGAGCGACTACCGGTCGCTGCGTTGCAGGATTTGCTGGACCGCTGCGACGTACTTGTCGCGGTCCTTATCAGAGAAGTCGGCTGGGACGTGAGTGTGGTTGTTGATGCCCACCACCCACTGGGTGTCTTTATCTACCCACAACCCCGCTTGCTTCACGAGTTTGAGATCGCATGAGGAGCAGCGCACACCGCGACGACCGAACAACAGACCAAAGAGCCATACGCCAAGGCTTCCTCGAAATAGCCAACTCAACAGACTCGGTCCCGCTAGTGAAGCGGCAGCTGCGGCCGCCGCCGCGACCGCGAGAGCAGCGGTAGCTGCAACAGCTGCCAAAGGCAGATCACCGAGTCGGTCAGCTAGCCCTCTCCCAGGACTCTTGGCGTCTGGAGTTTGAACTGGAGGTGGCGCCTGATCGTCGGTGTCAGAAGGACCTGCCGGTTCGTTGGGGTCATCCCCAGGCCGAACGTCAGGATTGTCGGGATTGATGAGGTCAGAATTGTCGGAGTCGTTACCGTCAACGATTCCGTCGCCGTCACGGTCACATGCCGGACAATCAAGAACGCCGTCACCATCTGCGTCAGAGTCCTGCCCGTCAGGGATGCCGTCACCGTCGGTGTCAGGGTTATCGGTGTCGGGGTCTGAGCCGTCAGGCAACCCGTCATTGTCTCGGTCAGGGTTTCCTGGGGCGTCGTCGTCTCCGTCAGGAATGCCGTCACCGTCGCAGTCGGGAGTGCTTTCACAACCAATTTCTTCTTGGTCATCTGGTACCCCGTCACCGTCAGTGTCCAATATGTCCTCAGGGTCATCAATCGGTGGGTCAGGTTCCGGCGTGGGTGGTTGACGGTTA
>ERZ651768.2183-NODE-2183-length-13806-cov-20.528953_pt1 | contig 13806 bp, 13 predicted proteins | sample MGYA00514754_ERZ651768 | MGnify/ENA metagenome assembly ERZ651768 | reverse complement strand
TTGGTGAAGAGCATTGAACGTATAAAAAAATTCTTCTTGCGTTCTTTCTTTTCCTGCCAAGAACTGAATATCGTCTACAAAGAGAACATCTAACGGACGATACCGATTCCTAAAGTTGCGCATATCGTCATGTTTTAAAGATTCGATAAGATCTACTGTAAAACTTTCAGCTGACAGGTATCGTACCTTTGCGCGAGAATCTTTTGCTAAAATTGTATTACCCATAGCATGTAGTAGATGTGTTTTTCCTAGGCCAACGCCTCCGTAGATGAATAGAGGGTTATAAGTGACCTTTGGATTATCGGCTACCGATAAAGCCGCTGCATGAGCAAATTGGTTGCTTGATCCGACGATAAAGTTATCAAAATTATATTTAGGATTGATCGTTGCAGATGAAGAAAAAGAAGGGGAAAAGGAAATGGTGGGTTCTTTTTGATTGCGGTCCGGTGGAGGAGCCACTGGTTCGAGTTGTTGATTTAATGTGTTGTCTTCCAGTGTAAAGGAGATCTTGGTTGTTGATTGGGTGCAAGAATCAAGGGCGGATTGCATCATGCCCAGATAGTTTTGTTGTAAACAATCTTTATAAAAGGTGTTTGGTACGGTTAAGATCAGTTCGTGCTCTGTTATAGAATGCAACCGTACGGGCTCAAACCAGGTGGAGTAGTTTTCGGGCGAGACGTTTTCTTTTATTCTAGCGCGACATTTGTTCCAAATAGTCTCATCTATATTCGTCACGCAACGAGTCCCGGATAGGAGTTTTCTTCCGATTATTTTGGAGGAGTCGAGGCATATTAGTGAACTCGATTTATTTTTACAATGGTTATTTTTTTATTTTTTATAAGTGTTTATTTAACAATTGTTTTCTTTTGTATTGGTTTCCTATTTCATGTAATTTTATTATGTACAAGGTTCACAAAATTTTTTAATTTAGATAATTTAATAAATTCTTATGCGTATTCTTGTTTGCGTGAAACAAGTTATAGATACCGCTGCACGAATTGAACTTAAAGACCACAAGGTTGATGGGACTGGTTTGGCGAGGGTATTGAACCCCTACGATGAGTTTGCGTTAGAAGAAGCATTGAGGATTCGCGAGCGTAATCCTGATACAGAGGTTATTCTTGTCAGTCTTGGGCCTGAGTGTTTTCGAGACACCCTGCGAGCTGGTTTGGCAATGGGCGCCGATCGCGCGGTGCATTTACTGGATCCCCTGTTCGCAGAAGTGGACTCTTTGACCACAGCTTATTTATTGGGGCAAGCGGCTACTTCCCTTGGGTTTGATCTTATTTTTTGTGGTAGACAGGCAGTTGATGATGATATGGCGCAGATCGGACCCGCTGTTGCGGTTTATCTCAAGATTCCTTGTATAACCGTTCTGACTAAACTTGAGTTTTCAGAGGACTGGAGCAGGGTAGTGGCTACTAGACAAATAGAAGGGGGCTCCGAGATTATAGAATCTCCGTTGCCTGTTCTTTTCACCTGCCAGAAGGGATTAAACCAACCTCGCCTACCTTCCCTTAAAGGAATTATGGCGTCAAAAAAAAAAGAAATAGAAATTATCGATGCTAATAAACTAGCCTTTGCGCCAAACGAAAGATGCGCTCCAACGGGTACTTTGAATCAAACGCGATTGAGCTTGCCAGACCGACGAGGTAAGGGGAAAATAATTGATGGATCTACTAACGATGCTGTTATGCAATTGGTAAAGATCTTGCGAGAACAAGAAAAAGTGGTGTAGACTGGCTTGCAGTAAATTCGTGATTATCAACTGAAGAACATGTAATTAAATTTTATGCAAACCACCAAACCCGAAAGTGAAACATCTTCCCAACCACTTCAGCGGATCAAGCTCTTTGGTTCCAAGTACAAGGGCGAAATAGGTCTCGGTTTTCTCATTCTTTATGTCTTTTTACTTGGTCTTGGTACTGTGGGCGAGGTCTGGGACGTTGAGTGGATACTTGACCTACCAATTTTTCGCCCCCCTGGTAAATACTAAGTTCCTTACAAAAAGTAATCATTCCTACTTAGGTGTTAATATTATCCAAAACGGGCCAATATTAATATGTGACAAAGACGGATTGTTTGCTACGTACCGACATCTGAGTTATTTTTCTCTCTTCAACTTGACTTTATTTCTTAATTTGAGCTCACATAACGTATGAACACAGCCAAGAGAATTTTGGTGGTAGTTGAATCAGGTGAAAACGGTATTAAGCGCTTTTCTTTTGAAGTGATTTATGCGGCTCGCCTTTTGGCGGACTCTTTGGGGGGCACCGTTGATGCTTTGTGCCTTGGATTAGAGAAGGCTCAGGCAGATTCCCTTGTTCATTGGGGTGCCGACTATGTAAAAATTCTTGAGAACCCCCTTTTTAAAGTGGTTACTTTAGAGCAAGCGCTTCTAGCGATTGAGCCCCTAGTTAATTCAGAGAAACCGTACGCGGTTTTATTTTCGGCAACAACTCATGGAAAAGAACTTTCGGCTTGTTTATCCGCCAAGTTAAATGTTGGTTTGGCCACGGATTGTATTTCTATCGAGGTCGGGGAACAGGGAGAAATTATGGTTCGACGTCCGGTCTACGCTGGCAAAGCCCTTTCTCATCTAATTTTGCAAGGTTCAGGTCCCCATATTTTGAGTTTGCGGCAAAACATCTTTCGGGGTTCCAGCCCAGACACTTCTCGGATAGGAAAAGTGGAGTTACTGGATCTTAAGATTCCTGATGATCAGTTAGTCCTTAAGATTCAAGATGTTGTAAGGGAGACAGGCAACCAGTTGGACGTTACGGAAGCACGGGTCATCGTTTCCGGAGGGTTGGGTATGCAGGAGCCAGAAAACTTCAAACTTTTGGAGGATTTGGCTCAGGTACTTCAAGGTGCTGTAGGTGCCAGCAGACCTGTGGTGGATAATGGGTGGAGAAAATATTCTAACCAGATAGGCCAGACAGGGCGTACTGTTCAACCCGATTTATACATAGCATGTGGTATTTCAGGTGCGGTACAACATCTTGCCGGAATGTCTGCAGCCAAGTGCATTGTCGCGATAAACAAAGATGCCAACGCCCCTATTTTTTCTGTAGCTGACTATGGAATAGTTGGAGATGCTTTGGAGATCCTTCCCCTGATAACTGAGGAATTTCGCAGGGTCCTCGGTTCCGCAAATTGATTGGGTTGTCTTCAATCAGGTTAACCCCTATTTTTTATGAAAAATCGTCTAATTGAGCTCTTAAGTGATGGTTCAATAGATCTAGATTCGGATACTTCACCAGAGTCAGCAGCCGAACACCTGATTCTTTATTTGACGGAATGGAAACGCTGGAACGCAAAAATCAACCTGACTGCGGAACGCGACGAATTATCCGTCATAAACAAACACATTTATGAATCTCTTCAATACGCTCGAGTTATTTCACCAACCGGGTCGTTGGTAGACATTGGGAGCGGGGCGGGTTTTCCTGGTATACCCGTTAAGATCATTCGCCCGAAGTTGGAGATTGTTCTCGTTGAGAGCCAGCGAAAAAGGGCAAATTTTCTTAAAACAGCTATTCGCTCCATTGAATTGTCTACAATTCAGTGTGTTCATGGGCGAGTGACAGATTTTCCAGAATTGATGGGGAAATATGATTTTGTGACCCTGCGGCACGTACTCGAACCACACTTAAGCTTGCAATTAGGAGCAGGTCTTTTAAGTCCTGGCGGCAGTTTGATTTTGCAGACTAGCTTTAACCTCTCTTTTCAACTCGATTTTCTGGATTCCCTTCGACTTTCGCCTGTTAATGAGATTTTTTTTGAACGATCAGGCAGTTCACATTCTAAAATCATGTTTTTTAAGCGAAACTCTGCCTAAAATTTGTATCCTCACACAATGATTCAATGATTGTTCCACGTGAAACATGTTAAATTTTGGTTTTATAGTAAAAATTGCTGGTGTTTCACGTGGAACAATTGCGCTTAAAGTTAGAAATTATATAAAGTTTGTGCTAATCTTCTCTAAAAATTGGTTTTTTAAGGAAGTTACCAGTTTATGGGAAAAATAATCAGCGTTGCGAATCAAAAAGGTGGGGTTGGGAAAACTACAACGGCTGTTAATCTTGCTGCTTGTCTGGCCTTATCTGGAAGGAAAGTCCTAGTGGTCGACATGGATCCTCAGGGCAATGCATCTAGTGGACTTGGGATTAATCTTAGGGACAACCAAAAGGGAATTTACGAATTATTAACAGATGGAGTCCCTCTCAATCAGGCTGTTTATCCTACAGAAATTGATACCCTAAAAGTTATTCCTTCGAACGTAGATTTAGCGGGAGCCGAAATCGAGTTTGTGGGGCGAGACCACAGGGAAAAAATTCTAAGCACCGCCTTAAAAGAAGTAGAAACGGAATATGAGTTTATAGTTATAGATTGTCCTCCTTCTCTGGGCCTTCTTACGTTGAACGCTCTGGCAATATCTCAGTCCGTCCTGATTCCCATGCAATGTGAATATTACGCCTTGCAGGGCTTAAGCCACCTTCTCAAAACTCTAAAACGAGTCAAAAAGTCGATTAATCCAGATCTGAAAGTAGAAGGGATAATACTTACTATGTATGATAATCGTACATTGCTGGCGGGACAGGTTGAAAGCCAAGTGAAAAAATACTTCGGAGAGTTTCTAATGAAAACTATCATTCCGAGGAATATTCGTCTCAGTGAAGCACCAAGCCACGGCAAGCCCATTATTTTATATGCAAGTCGTTCGAAAGGTTCCGATTCTTACGTCGAGTTGGCGCAGGAGGTCATTCAACGAACCAAAAATGAAACGGCTAAAGTTGAACAACATCAAATCGAGAGCGTTGCATGAATCGACAAGCATTAGGCAAGGGGATTGAAGCTTTAATCCCAGACTTTGAAGAAGGTGTCCCCTCAGACGAAACATCAAGTGGAGCATCGACTCTTCTGATTGATGAAATAGTCCCAAACCGTTTGCAACCCAGGCAACACTTTGATGACGAAAAATTTAATGAACTTGAACGTTCGATACGGGAGCACGGGGTGCTGCAACCGATTGTGGTCCAAAAGAATGCAAAAGGGTATGAGCTGATTGTTGGAGAGCGACGCTGGCGGGCCAGCAAAAAAGCTGGTCTTAAAAAAATTCCCTCCATCATCCGTGAAGTGACCGATACAGAATCTCTCGAACTTGCGCTGATCGAAAACCTGAATCGACAGGATCTGAACCCCATTGAAGAAGCTGAGGCTTACGAGCGGTTAGCAAAAGACTTCGGACTCACTCAGGAAAAAATTTCTCAACGGATGGGGAAAAGCCGGGAGGCAGTAGCCAACGCATTAAGGCTTCTTAAACTACCTCGCCAAGTTAAGGAAGACATGATTGGTGGGAGGTTGACTATGGGGCACGGACGCGCCCTTTTGGGCTTGAATTCTGAAAAAGATATTTACGCTTTGCGGAGAAAAATAATACGCCATACATTGAGTGTTCGGGAGACAGAAGCGCAAGTCAACCGGTGGAAGCAGCCGCAAGGAAATTCGACGAATAATACGAAAACTCAAAAGGGTATCTTTGTTAAAAAATTAGAAATGGAGTTAGAACGCAAATTAGGAACGAAAGTAGAAATTGCTCCGAGCAAAAAAGGTGGTAAAGTGCTGATCAAATATTATTCAGATGACGATCTAGAACGTATCCGGACATTATTTGTTTAAATTACGGATAATTGATTTTTTATTATTGGTATAGCAACAGGAGATAAGCATGCTTCAAAAAAACGAAGAATTGCCAATCAAGGCTTACCTGGGCTCAGATGCATTATTTAAAGGGACATTGAGTTTTGAAGGTACAGTGCGGATTGATGGGAAGTTTGAGGGCCAAGTAAACACGAACGATACGCTCGTTATAGGCGAGACTGGCGATATGAAAGCAGATGTAAAGGTAGGTACTCTTATTTGCAAGGGGCAATTGAATGGAGCGGTGGTAGCGTCGAAAAAAATCGAAATGCATCCAGCAAGTAAAATTAAAGGAGATGTTCATACACCTGCTTTGAGCATAGGACTAGGTGCTGTGCTTGACGGTCACTTAAATATGACAGGAGGAGAGAGCAAGAAAGTCGTTAACCTTGTAAAGGAGAAAAAATAGATTACGTTTTATCGGGCTGGTAAATTATTTGCTTGCAGGTGCCCCACACAATTTTTTAGTTGTTTTTTTAAAGTGCTTAATATGATTCAGAATGGGTAAGACAAAAGGGGCGGCTGAAGAGATAGGTGCCTTATACATCATAAGTACCCCAATAGGCAACTTAAAGGACGTCACTCACCGTTCATTGGAGCTACTCAGTGATGTTGACTTAATTGCCGCAGAGGACACTCGACGGACGGGTGTCTTATTAAAACATTATGGTATTAAGACACCTCTTTCGAGCTTTAACAGTTATAATCAAGTAAAAAAATCTGATCGATTAATAGCTCGGCTTACAGCGGGACATGACTTAGCACTTGTATCAGATGCTGGCACACCTGGGGTTTCAGATCCTCTTTATTATTTAGTAAAGGCTGCACTTGATAAACGCGTGCCTGTGGTTTCACTTCCAGGCCCATCGGCAGTATTGGCTGCACTCACGGTATCCGGTTTGCCGATTAACCGTTTTGTGTTCGAAGGGTTTCTTCCCCGTAAAAAAGGACGTAAAAAATTAATCGAAGAGTTGGCGCAAGAAAAAAGAACCATTGTCCTTTTCGAATCACCACACAGAATTGTGAAAACCCTCAACGAACTTTATCAGGTCATGGGTGATCGTAAAGCGGTTTTAGCAAGGGAGTTGACTAAAATTCACGAGGAAGTGATCCGGGGAACCCTAGGAGCGCTTGCTACTAAAGCTGAAGAACAAAAATTAAAAGGTGAAATCACACTTGTTATTTCTGGTGCTCCAAAGACCCGGAATAGAGGAAATTAAATGGCGGTTATTTCGATTATTGGACATAAAGGAGGTGTAGGGAAAACCACACTTTCTATAAATATAGCGGCCGCAATAACTAAAGCACTTCCTTCAACTAGAACCGAAAAACCGGTTTGTTTGTTCGATCTAGACTTAAAGTTACCAACTATTTCAGGCATCCTAAATAGTCACCCTCAAAAAACATTTTTTAATTTATTTGAGGTGTTGGCTAACCGTACTTATCAAGTAGATTTTCTACAGGAGCTATACCAAATACTAGTACCTTTTCAAGAATATAAAGCGAGGCATATTCCCAAGGACAACCCTCGTTTGCTAAAAAGCATTGCTAAATATAAAAACCTGAATGAAGAATTATTTAATCATTCTGAGTTTGAATTTGGAGATCAAATACACGAATTATTCTTGATGCGAGGAGATATTGAGCGTCCTTCAGATTTAAAAAAAAGGGTTGTTACCCAGTTGTTCAAACGCATCGATATTAACAAAGTGAAAAATATATTACGTGAATATGAGGGGAGTGCACGACCAGACATAGGTGAATATATTTCTTATATCGAGGAATACGGTTTTGCAATTCTGGGAGGAGAGGTGCCCATTCTTGGGAAAAAGAGCCATCGCCAGCGTATAAACGAACCAGAATTTTTGGCTTTATTTTTAGAGTTCATTCAAGAGGTATGCGAAGAATTTGAACATCTAATATTTGATACGCCGGCAGGTGGAGTGAACCATCTGTCGTCTATAATGAACTCAATTGACCAAATTTTATTTGTGTTCGATGTGAGCAATCCCATAGCTGTCAAAGGTAGCATCGACGCCCTGCATACATTCATAGATTATTATGAGGATTTTTATGTAAACTATAAAAAGGGGCACTTGACGGGTTTGGATAAGTCCTATGTTGACCGGTTAGTTGCCATAAGAGGTGAGAAAGCAGTTGAGCAGGCTTTAAAAACTAAAAAGATGGGTATTATTTTTAACCGTTGTCAGAACAACAATGAAATCACTCTGTGTCTTGACCAATTGAGGGACTATCTAGATACCCTAGATAAATATCAGACATACAAGGATCGCATTTACGTCGTTGGGTCGCTCCCGAATCACAAGGTTGTTGATATCACTAACAATCGGGGGACCCTATTTTATGGTAAGGATAAAACGTTGTCGGATCGAGTGGATACCATTGCAACAAGTATCATTGATCCAAATTATACCTCCCCGACTCTTATATATTCCAACGCGGAAATCATTTCTTCTTTCAAAAAAAAATCCAAACTTGGTTTTGGTGCTACCTTTAGTCGTATTGCAAGTAGTTTGAGTTGACCCACCAGCAATCAATTAATGGTTTGTAATTCAAGGATTTCTATATAAAATAGAATCGCTTTTTCATATATGCTTATTCCGTGTCCGTTTTTGGATTGATCATAATAAAACTAAAATCACAACTTTTAGTAAATCAATATGGCTATAGCCGAAAAAATAAAAACCCTAACGATTACGGAGTTTAATCTGATCGCCAATAAGGACCCATACGGAAGTTATGACCGGCGTACACGGGAAACTCTCCAGCAAATTATTTATAAACTAGTGGGTAATCCCAGAACACATACGGACCTGGAACGAAAACTTTTCTATAAATTTAGAGACGCAAAATTCGGTGCTCTAGAGAAAAAATCAAAGCAGGTCAAACTTGAAGTCACGCGTTATCGGCTGTCAAGTAATGCAAAACACTCCATCAAGCTGTTAGCTTCCGCCTTGGGTGTTTTAATTCTATTTGGATATATTACATACGAGTTTATTTTAGATACGGATACTAGACAACGGGTTGATATAGCTTTAAACGACAGGCTAAATAAAGTGGGGCTGGTTTCTAAAAAGGGAATGGATAAAATTCGACAGACTCTTCAGGCTGCAACCGCAGAAAACGAACAACTAAACCAGGTTGTTGAACAGATGATTAACAACGATAATAAGGCTAAAGAAAATCTAAAATACATTCTCAAAGAAATTTATAATAAGCCTAAAACTAGATATATAAAAACGAAGGATCTCAACATTATAAAATATGGCAAGAAAGAAATAAGACGGTACAAGGATGATCCTAAGTTATGGTATGTTCTTGGCGTCGTGCAACAAGGTGTAATGCGTATTTTTTATGCGGATGAAGAAGTTCTCCAGATCAGAGCAATATTTGGGCGCTCAGGGGAAGAGACACCCGTGGGCAATTATTTGATTAAAAATCGCTCGTACAAACCTACCTGGTATAAGAAAGAAGATGTCAACGGTCAGATAAAGGTTCGTGCCATTCCCTTCGGTGCTCCTGATCATGAACTTGGCCACTGGTGGTTGGGGATGAAAAAATTAGGAAACCCTGTGCCCGGGAGTTATGGGATACATGGAGTAAACGCTGGTAAAGTGAACGAATTTTATAAAAAGAATTTTGATTGGAGAAATGGTAGTGCTGGATGTCCAAATATTCAAGAGTGGTATCTACACTTTCTTGGCAAGGTTTTACCGATAGGAACTAAAGTCAACATAGTTTCTAAAGATAAGTGGGATAAAAATTTAGATCTCACCCAAGCCGCTTCCGCCGCTTGACTTCTACCTCTGCTTCCTTAAATTAAACAATATATACCCCGAGGAGATCGACCTTTATGAAAAAGCCTTGGAGCGGCAGATTCAAGCAATCCACAGATAAATTGATGGAAGAGTTTTCCGCATCTATTTCCTTTGATCGGCGACTTTATGCTTATGACATTGCTGGAAGTATTGCCCATTGCCAGATGCTGGCAAAATGCAAAATTATTTCCCAAACCGATTCAAAAAAAATAATAGGGGGTTTGAAGCGCATATTAAAAGAGTTTGAATCAGGAAAATTTCAGTGCGATGATCAACTAGAAGATATCCATATGAACATAGAAAGCCGCCTGACCGAATTGGTAGGTTCTGTGGGTGGGAAACTTCATACGGCGCGGAGTCGTAACGATCAGGTGTGCCTTGATATTCGTCTTTATTTACGAGATGAGGGCGAAGAGGTGGTGCAGCTTATCACCATTTTAGCGAAAACCTTATTGTCAGTAGCGCGTAAACATACGGATACGATAATCCCGGGTTTTACTCATATGCAACAAGCGCAACCCATTTTGCTAGCGCATCATTTACTAGCTTATATTGAAATGTTGGTTCGCGATCGAGAGCGGATGCAAGATACGTTGAAGCGTATCAATATTATGCCTCTAGGTTCGGCGGCGCTCGCAGGAACAGGGTTCCCCATTGACAGAAAATATACGGCCAAACTGCTCCATTTTTCAGAAGGATCAAACAACAGTATCGATGCCGTGAGCGACCGAGATTTTGCCATTGAGTTTTGTTCCACCATAGCGATACTCATGATGCATTTAAGCCGTTTTTGTGAGGAAATTGTATTGTGGTCTTCCAGTGAATTCGATTGGCTCGAGTTATCAGATTCTTACACGACGGGTAGTAGTATAATGCCACAAAAGAAAAACCCTGACGCGGCAGAATTGATCCGGGGAAAGTCAGGTCGCGTTTACGGGAATTTGGTATCTTTACTGACACTCATGAAATCCTTGCCTTTAGCGTATAATAAGGATTTACAGGAGGATAAAGAACCAATTTTTGATACGGTAGATACAGCTAAAATGTCATTGTCCATATTTAATGGGATGATAAAATCGGCACGGTTTAAGAAAATACCATTGCACCGGGTAGATATTTCAGGGTTTCTCACGGCGACCGATATGGCAGATTATCTGGCCGAAAAAGGAGTACCGTTTCGTTTAGCGCACGAGATAACTGGACAAACGGTGGCCTATTGTATTGAAAGTGGAAAAACTCTGCAGAATATAACTTTCCAAGAGTTAAAAAATATTTCACCACGATTTGATAAAGATATTTTTGAGCACATTACACTGGGAAGTTCCGTACAGAGGAAAAACGTATATGGTGGGACCGCTAAAAAGCAGGTTGTGGCTCAAATCGCCAGGCTCGACAAAAAATTAAGAAACAGGTCCAAACTCGGCCGCAAAAAATAAATCCTTAATTTAGTAGCGTCTCAATCTACATTAAAGATTTTAAGAAGCGTAATGGATAGAACTTCTTGTAAATGGATAATTTTTTTGGCAATTTTTATTGGTATTACCGCCTGTGGCTACAAAGGCCCACCACTTCCACCAAAGGATGAACCCCCAACACAAAAAGCTATCCAAGGTTAAGCTCCCATTCTTGGTGAAAACCCACGACCGCAAAACCAAAATCTCTATAAGTATTTGATTTAAAAATAGTAATTGCTATGTTACAATTTCTTCATCCCTTGCGATTTGCATCGGAATGAGGATAGGTTCGGAATGCCATAAGCCCCATTCATCCAATTTTTAATAGGCAGGATTCGCCATATGATCAAAGATGAAATAGCAGTTTACTTGAACGATCACCCTGAGTTTTTTAACGATTATCCCGAACTACTCGGGAAAATAAAATCAATAGATAATCAGGATATTCCTATTCGCCAGTCTAATACATTGAGTTTGTCTGGCCGGCTCATTAAACGAGTGAACGAAGATAAAGAAAAATTACAAAGCAAACTAGAATGGTTTGTCGAGGTTTCCCGTGCAAATGAAGAAATTCATCAACACCTTTTTGAAATCGAGCGTCTAATACTGAAAAGTACGCAGCTAGATCAGATGGTTACGAAACTTGTAGAAGCAATCACTTTACGATTTAAAATACATTATACGTTACTTTATCTTGTGGATGATGGGGATCACTACATGGAGCATAAACTGGAGGAGAGGTTTAGCAAAAGGCTTGACGGGTTGTTGAATTTTACAGATCAGGTCACCATCAATACGTGGTTCAATGGGGAGCTCAAACCCGTACTAAATTCTGAAATTAAAACCCCTTCAAAGGTATTTGACAAGGCATGGGATATGAAAAATATTCAATCAGAATGTATTGTTCCCATCATCAACCGAGGTGCTGTTTGTGGTGCCATTGCCCTTGGAGCTACCAAGCCGCGTCATTTTCACAATGGGTTACGGACCGAATATCTAGAACGCATGGCAGAACGGCTGGCAATAGCGATCGATAATATTTTGCTTATTGATCGATTGCAGTTGGATCATTCCGATGTTTCTAAGGATAATAGAATCTCTGCATGAGTTAAAATCTGGATTGACTAATTTACAATTTTTTTAGATACTGCTCGTCTCCCTCAGGTTCCTGGTTTATCCAAGTCCTTTCCCAAGGTGGGGAGTCATGATGCGTTGCCACTTAATTGTGTGACCAGAGAATCATTTTTAAAAAAATAAAATACCAATAACGTATGATACGGAAAGCAAAATATAACGATGCAGAATGCATACAGAACCTGATTTGTATTTTTTCTGAAACTGGGAAAATGTTATTTAGGTCACTTGATGAGATCAGGGAAAATATATCTAGTTTTTGGGTTTGTGAAAAGAATGATCAGGTTGTAGGGGTCTGTAGTCTAAAAAGAGGCTGGGGGCGTTTGGTCGAACTGCGATCATTGGGCGTGGACCCTCGATATTCAGGACAGGGAATAGGCACAAAGATGATAGAAGCGAGTCTTAAAGAAGCGATGTCAACCGATTGTGATGAGTTGTTCGTGCTTACTTATGCAGTATCTATGTTCAAGCGCCTAGGATTCAGCACGATAGATAAAGAAAAACTTCCCCATAAAGTTTGGAATGATTGCAACGCTTGCTTACATCAAGAAAACTGCGATGAAACGGCGATGGTTCTTTCGCTTGCTTCTTTACGGCAAAAAAAATCCACTCAAACCTTACCTACCGCTGCAGCAATATAAAGATTTCTTGTCAGTAGTTACTTGATTTTAAACTAGCTGAAAATTGCGAATTATAAAAAGATTAGCCGTGTTTTTGCTAACATGGGAAAACTTTGCGTTGAACCTTTTTGGTAAATGGGTAATATGACTCAATGTTTCAAATTAAGATTCGTTTACTACAACCGCCATTGCTATAGGAGTAGCCGACGACCCATTGGAACAATTTCTTAGATCTTAAAAATTTCACTAATTGTCTCAGAGGTTAGTTTAGTTGAATTATTTTACAACCATCGAGCAATATTTTCTTTCATTGAAAGGTTCTGGTTTAACATTATCAGCCAGCGATTATCAGCTAATTGATGAGTGGGAGTCACGTAATGTTCCCGTTGGGTTGGTTTGTAGGGCAATTAAAACTAGTTACTCTCGGTTTGGAGAAACAAGCAGTAAACGAAGTAGAACATCTCTTGTTCAGATTCAGGAACTAATTGAGCAAGAGATACGTGAGGAAATGCATAGACAATGAAAGAACTTTGATGCAAAGCACAAAAACACAGCATAAGGGTTGCCCAATTTGCAGAGGCAAGAAATTTATCCTGTCGAACCACCAGGGCAGGCTCCGCGCTAAACTATGCTCCTGTTTTCTTTGTCAAGAATGTGATGGACAAGGTAGGGCTTTCCTTCAAGATGATAAAGGAATGGCTTTTCTTGCAGATTGTAATTTTTGTTTTTCTTTAAGAAAACGCTTGCGATTACTTAATGACTCAGGTATTCCGGGAAAATTTTCTAATTCCACCCTTGAAATTTATCAACCAATTGGTTTGCAAAATAAAAAAGCTTTGTCGCGAGCCAGAGATTTTTTAGATGATTTTCACACAACATCTAAACAACCTTGTCGAGGACTTCTTTTTATGGGGGGCGCAGGTTTAGGAAAAACTCATCTGGTGGTTTCGATTTTAAAACAACTTATTTTGGAAGAGGGAGTTGATGGAAAGTTCGTGGATTTTTTCCAATTGTTATCCGATATTCGTCATGGATACTCGCATGATCAGTCGGAAA